>Ga0187887_10002662_pt1 | contig 14182 bp, 10 predicted proteins | sample June2016WEW_7_10_FD_132977 | JGI IMG/M metagenome (GOLD analysis project Ga0187887, IMG submission 132977) | Peatland microbial communities from SPRUCE experiment site at the Marcell Experimental Forest, Minnesota, USA - June2016WEW_7_10 | ecosystem: Environmental > Terrestrial > Soil >...
CGCCATCGAGCGCCTCCAGGCATTCCTCCCGCTCAACCCGCAGCACCTCGCCGCCGTCGCGCCAGACCTCGCCTTCAACACCGCCGTCTCCTTCACGACGAACACCAACTGGCAGGCCTACACACCCGAGTCCACCATGAGCTATCTCACCCAGATGCTCGGCCTCGCCACGCATAACTTCTGGTCCGCCGCCGTAGGTCTCGCCCTCGCCATCGCCTTCATCCGCGGCATCGCACGTCGCGAGATGAAGACCCTCGGCAACTTCTGGGTCGACCTCACCCGCGGAACCCTCTGGATCCTGCTCCCCATCTCCATCGTCTTCGCCGTCGCCCTCACCTCGCAGGGCGTGATCCAGAACTTCCATCCATACACCACCGCGAAACTCGTTCAGCCCCAAACCGTCACCACCACCGGAGCCGACGGCAAGCCCACCACCACCACCGTCACGACACAAACCATAGCCCAAGGCCCCGTCGCTTCGCAGGAAGCCATCAAGATGCTCGGCACCAACGGCGGCGGCTTCTTCAACGCCAACAGCGCGCATCCCTTCGAGAACCCCACCCCCCTCTCGAACTTCCTTCAGCTACTCTCCATCTTCCTCATCCCCGCCGGCCTCACCGTCACCCTCGGCAAAATGGTAGGCTCGCCCAAACACGGCTGGGCCGTACTCGCTGCCATGACCATCCTCTGGTTCTGCGGCGTCCTCACCTGCTACTGGGCCGAAGCTCAACCCAACCCGCTGATGCATAACGTCGACCAGCACGCCTCGCTAACCCAGTCCGGCGGCAACATGGAAGGCAAAGAGGTCCGCTTCGGCATCGCCAACTCCGCCCTCTTCGCCACCGTCACCACCGACGCCAGCTGCGGCGCCGTCAACGCCATGCACGATTCCTTCACCCCCCTCGGCGGTCTCATCCCCCTGACCAACATCATGCTCGGCGAGATCGTCTTCGGTGGCGTCGGCGCCGGCCTCTACGGCATGCTCGTCTTCGTCGTCATCGCCGTCTTCATCGCCGGCCTCATGGTCGGTCGAACCCCCGAGTACCTCGGCAAAAAAATCGAAGCCTACGACGTCCAGATGGCGATGCTCTACCTCCTCATCTTCCCGCTCATCATCCTCGGATTCGCCGCCGTAGCCGTCCTGATGCCCAACCTGGGCCTAAGCGCGCTCACCAACCACGGCCCCCACGGCCTCTCAGAAATCCTCTACGCCTACGCCTCGGCGACCGGCAATAACGGCTCCGCCTTCGCCGGCCTCAGCGCCAACACCCACTGGTACAACTACTCGCTCGGCTTCGCGATGTTCTTCGGCCGCTTCATGATGATCATCCCCATGCTAGCGATCGCCGGCAATCTAGCCGGCAAGAAAATCGTCCCCGAAACCGCCGGCACCTTCCCCGTGACCACGCCACTCTTCACGGTCCTGCTCACCTCGGTCATCGTCATCGTAGGCGCGCTAACATTCTTCCCCGCGCTGTCCCTCGGCCCCATCCTGGAGCACCTGCTCCTCCACGCCGGCCACACCTTCTAGGACGTCGAAATGAAAAGCATTTCGTTCCTCACAAACATCTCGTCATCTCGACCAAAGGCACCCTCTTGGCGCCCCACAATCTCGTCATCTCGACCGAAGCATCACGCCTTTGTTTCTGTGATGCGTAGTGGAGAGACCCCCGTATTTCTGTTCTAGGCATTCGGAGAAACCATGTCCACCGCAAGTCAAGCTAAAGGCCGCCGCAGCCTGTTCGATTCCAAAATCGTTCGCCGCGCCTCCATCGACGCTCTCGTCAAGCTCGCCCCCGCGACCATGATGAAGAATCCCGTCATGTTCGTCGTCGAAGTCGGCAGCGTCCTCACCACCGCTCTCCTCATCTACGACCGCTTCACCGGCCACGGCCACTTCACCTTCGACCTCCAGATCACCCTCTGGCTGTGGTTCACGGTCCTCTTCGCCAACTTCGCCGAGGCCATGGCCGAAGGACGAGGCAAGGCCCAGGCCGACGCCCTCCGTCTAGCCAAGTCCGAAACCACCGCCTACAAGGTCTCCAAGTCCGGCGCCGTCGAAGAGATCCCCAGCTCCCAGCTCCGTGCCGACGACGTAGTCAAAGTCATCGCCGGCCAGATGATCCCCGGCGACGGCGAAGTCATCGTAGGCGTAGCCAGCGTCGACGAATCGGCCATCACCGGCGAGTCCGCCCCCGTCATCCGCGAAGCCGGCGGCGACCGTTCCGCCGTCACCGGTGGCACCCGCGTCCTCTCCGACGAAATCACCGTCCGCATCACGTCCAACCCCGGCGAAACTTTCCTCGACCGCATGATCGCTCTAGTCGAAGGTGCCGAGCGCCAGAAGACTCCCAACGAGATCGCCCTCAACATTCTTCTCGCCGGCCTCACCATCATCTTCCTGCTAGCCGTCGTGACCCTGCAGCCCTACGCCATCTACTCCGGCGCACCGCAAACCGTCTTCGTCTTAATCTCACTCCTCGTCTGCCTGATCCCCACAACGATCGGCGGACTTCTCTCGGCCATCGGCATCGCAGGCATGGACCGCTTAGTCCAGCACAACGTCCTCGCGACTTCAGGTCGCGCAGTAGAAGCAGCAGGCGACGTCAACACCCTGCTCCTCGACAAGACCGGCACCATCACCATCGGCAACCGCGAAGCCTCCGAGTTCGTCACCGCTCCCGGCATCACCAGCGACCAGCTAGCCGACGCCGCCCAACTCTCTTCCCTAGCCGACGAGACTCCCGAAGGCCGCTCCATCGTCGTCCTCGCCAAGCAGCAGTACGGCCTCCGCGGCCGCGAGCTCGCACACCTCAACGCCGAGTTCATTCCCTTCTCCGCCCTCACCCGCATGTCCGGCATCGAAGTCGACGGCCGCAGCATCCGCAAGGGCTCGGTCGACGCCATCAGCGCCTACCTCATCGAGCACGGCAGCAAACTCCCCGACCTCGTCCGCGAGTCCGTCGACGCCATCTCCCGCTCCGGCGGCACGCCTCTCGTCGTAGCAGAAAACGGCCGCGCCCTAGGCGTCATCCACCTCAAGGACATCGTCAAGGGCGGCATGAAGGAACGCTTCGATCAGCTCCGCGCCATGGGCATTCGCACCATCATGATCACTGGCGACAACCCGCTCACCGCCGCCGCCATCGCCCGCGAAGCCGGTGTAGACGACTTCCTCGCCGAAGCCAAACCCAAAGACAAAATGGACCTCATCAAGCGCGAGCAAGCCGAAGGCAAACTCGTAGCCATGACCGGCGACGGCACCAACGACGCCCCCGCCCTCGCCCAGGCCGACGTAGGCGTCGCCATGAACAGCGGCACGCAAGCCGCCAAAGAGGCCGGCAACATGGTCGACCTCGACTCCAACCCCACCAAGCTCATCGAGATCGTAGCCATCGGCAAGCAGCTCCTCATGACCCGTGGCGCGCTCACCACCTTCTCCATTGCCAACGACATCGCCAAGTACTTCGCCATCATCCCCGCCATGTTCGCCGGAGCCTTCCCCGTCCTCAACAAGCTCAACATCATGCACCTCCACAACCCGGAGTCAGCCATCCTCTCCGCGGTCATCTTCAACGCCCTGATCATCGTCGCGCTAATCCCGCTAGCCCTGCGCGGCGTTAGCTACCGCCCCATGTCCGCCGCCGCCCTCCTCCAGCGCAACCTCGTAGTCTACGGAATAGGCGGTATCGTAGCCCCCTTCATCGGCATCAAGCTAATCGACATGCTCATCACCGCCCTCCACCTCGCCTAACCATTGCACTTGCTGTTGTTGTCTGTTCTACCGGATTAGCAGGGGGCTTTAGCCCCCTGAAACATTCCACCAAAGAAAGGGGCTTTAGCCCTGGGCTCTTGCACTTGCTTTTCTTTCTGTCATTCCCTCTGGGAATCTGCTTCTAGTTCAAGCCACGAGATCACGAGCCACTAACCACTAGCCACTAATCACTGGATCACCACCATGAAAAAAACGATCATCACCTCCGTCCTCTACACCCTCATCACCGCAATCATTCTCGGCATCGGCTACCCGCTCCTCATCACGGGCATCGACCACGTCCTCTTCCCCAAGCAATCCAGCGGAGAGCTCATCACCCGTAACAACGAAGTCATCGGCTCGCACCTCATCGGCCAGACCTTCACCGGCGAACAGTACTTCAACAGCCGCCCCTCCGCCGCCGGTACCGGCTACGACGCCTCCTCCTCCAGCGGCTCCAACTACGGCTCCACCAGCAAAGCCCTCATCGACCGCGTCCAGGCCAGCGTGACCGCCGATCAGAACGGCCCAGCCCCCGTCCCGGTTGACCTCGTCACGACCTCCGGCTCCGGCCTCGACCCCGACATCACCCCCGCCGCGGCCTACTACCAAATCCCGCGCATCGCCCACGCCCGCCACCTCTCGGAGTCAGCCCTGAACCACCTCATCGACGACCACATCACCCAGCGCCAGTTCGGCCTCCTCGGCGAACCCCGCGTCAACGTCCTCGACCTGAACCTGGCCCTCGACGCCCTCACCACCCACTAACCACCACGCATCACGACCAACCCGCGCGTTCTCACGAAGCCACCGCCGCCGTGGCGAAACGTGGCAACCGTCGCGCCCTTTGCGTCAAAGCTGTTGCCCTTGCTGCTGCACTTGCCTTTCTTTCTGTCATTCCCCCTGGGAATCTGCTTCTGCTTTTACCCTGGCAGCCCCAAACTTCGTCATCCTGACCCTGAGTTCGCTGAAGGCGAAGGCCCCCCGTATTGGTTTTGCTGTTGCTGTTGCTGTTGCCGTTGCCGCTGCACTTGCCTTTCTTTCTGTCATTCCCTCTGGGAATCTGCTTCTTCTTTTGTTCTCGCCCTTCCGGATTAGCAGGGGGCTTCAGCCCCCTGAACTCAACCGACACCACCAGCGGGCTTTAGCCCTGGCCTCACCTTCAACCCATTCCTCGAGTCGAAAATAAATCTCCCCAAAATCAGCCAAAAACACCATGTCAACCCCCCGCCACGCCCCGAATCCCACAAAACCCGCGCCACCACTGCCGATTTCTCCTCCACCAACTTGGCATAGTTACCCCCCAAAAAGGACTAACCTTTAACTAGCCCCCCAAAACAGGCCGGCGACGCCGGATGTACCGGAAGAGGTCTGAACCCCACCTCGCTACCAGCGACATGCCTTCTCCATAACTCGTTCCCATGGAATAACTTGGATACTTTGGCATCCAAGCTACCAAGTATCAGTAACTTGCAGCGAATCATCGGGAAATAAGGGGGGGGATATCTTACGACCTAAGCGTCCTGCTATCATCGACTTACGGGCAAAAAACGCTCCCAAACCGGGGGGGTATCTTGCCACCGAACGTACCCATTATCATCAGCTTACGCATCAAAATCACCCCCAGGGGGTGGGGGGGAGGGGGGTACCCTACCGCCCAGCCGGCGGCAATGCCGGAACGCGTCGGCCCTGCCCAACACCCGCCAGCCGAATCGTGATCACCACCGCAGGCACCAGGTACGCAAACGACCCGAGCACCCACATCACCACCGCTCCCAACACCTGGTCATCCAGCACCGAAATCCCAAACGGGTTCGGGTGCTGCACATAGTAGCTGTACACCGGCCGTTCGCAGAACGCCAAAAACGCCGACAGCAGCGTCATCACCACATCGCCCAGCGCCAGGTAGATGAGCATTCCCCAATCCTCGGGACGCTGCTTCGCCGGCCAGGGACGTACGATGTACCACCAGAACAGCAGCGACGTCAGCAGGAAGCAAAGGTGCTCGACGCCATGCACCGTCTCATTCTCCAGCGCATAGTTGTATGCCGCGGGAACATGCCAGGCGAGATACGCAACATTCATCCCCAGCCAGGCGACAGCAGGCGTAACCAACCACTCGGCAACTCGCCTCAACGCAGTAACCCGCACCAGCGGACCGACGACCCATCGCAACACGGGCCGCGGCAAACCACGCAGCAGCGGCACCACGGGAAGTCCATACAACAGCAGCATCGGAATCGCCGACATCAACAGCAGATGCTCAATCATGTGCGCAGTCAGCAGCGCATCGGCAAACCCATCCATAGGCGACGCAACCACCACCCACAACAGCGCCAGCCCAGCCAGAAAGGCCGCTAACCGCTCATCACTGAACTGAGCACGCCGCGTCCTCCGCAGCGCCACCCAGCCTCGCACATACACCACCGCGGCAAGCGCAATCGAGACCGTCAGCCCGATCGGCAACTTCCAGTCCGCGAAGATGTCTCCCACCGCATCGGACATACGCTACGGCTTCTGTTCCGGACTCGGCGTACCTTTCGGCCCCAGGGCCGCGCCCTGCGACTTGTCCGTCTCCAACTGGCGATTGCGCGTCAGCTCTCGCGACGCATCGATCGCCGGCTGCAGGTCATTGCCGCGCAGCGTCATCAGGAAGCTCACCAGCGCCTTCGTCTCGGACGGATTCAGCGCGTTGCCATACGCCGGCATGTTGCCGCCGCCCTGCAGCACCTGCCGCACGATCTGGTCCTCAGTCAACCGCGACGCGACCGAGTCCAGCGCCGGCCCGCGCTGCCCGCCCGCCCCATCCAGTTCGTGGCAGTTGCGGCATTGCTTGTCCTGCAGCACCATCGCGCCCTGCCGCTCCAGCGGCGTCCGGTTCTGCATGTACTTCACCGGCACCACATCGCTCGACCACGCGTCCATCACCGGACTCCACGGCGTATACGTCCCCAGCCGCGTGAAGATTCCCAGCGACACCGCGATCACCGACACCGACAGCACCGCAACAGGCCGCCGCGCCCAGTGCCTCTCGCCTTCACTGGCAATCAGCGGCAGCAACAGCATTCCGGCAATCCCAATCACCGGAACAATCAGCAGCACCGGCGTCTCCAGCGACGGAGGAAGGAACGCAAGCACCGCATAGATCCATAGGAAGAAGAAGTCAGGCTTCGGAGCCGTTTGGATAATCGTCGGATCCGGCTGTCCGCTCGGACCAAACGGTCCAAAGAAGAACGCGCAAGCCATCACCGCGAACAGGATCGCAGCCGCGAACACCGCGTCCTTCCAGGCCGCATCCGGCACGAACGGCATGCCCGTCTTCTCGGTCAGCTCGTGATACTCGCGCTCATAGGTCGACTTCCGCACCAGCCGCCCAGGCATCGGCCAGTCGCTCACCCCATGCTTGAGCACCATGAACACATGTACGCCGACTCCGGCAAGCAACAGCCCGGGAATCACGAACACATGCAGCGTAAAGAAACGAGACAGCGTAGCCCCGCCGATGATTGGTCCACCAAGAACGAGATGCACCAGCGCCTGCCCAACAAACGGAACGCGGCTGCAGATCGACGCCCCGATCCCCAGGCCCCAATACGCATCCTGGTCGAACCGCATCACCTGCCCGGTGAAGGCCATGCCCAACGTCAGCAGCAGCAGGACAACACCAACAATCCACGTAAGCTCGCGAGGAAACTTGAACGACCCAAAGAGAAATACCTGGACCATGTGGATGAGCACAATGGCGATCATGAAATCTGATCCCCAACCATGCAGCGCGCGCACATACCAACCAAGAGCGATGTTGTGGTTCAGAAAATTCAGGCTGGTCCAGGCCTCATTCGCAGACGGACTATAGATCAGCGCCAGCAAAATGCCCGTCATCACCTGCAGGATCAGCAACACCGTCGCTGCACTGCCAAACACATACCACCAGCTCGCGTTGTTCGACGGAGTCGGATGCGCAGCTGCTTCGCTGATCGGCTTGATCAGTCCAAGCCGATGCTCGAGCCACTCATACGCAGCGATGCCGGTCTCCTTCAGCCTTCCCATGTCGTTGACCTCGTCTCCGCCGTTGCGGGCCCGATCTGAACCAGAGGCTTCTCCTTGCACGACGCCTGGGTCGCAAGCGTCGGCATATTGCCCGCATGGATCACCAATGAGTTCCCTGCAATCTTGTACTCGTATTCGAACAAGCCGCGCTCCGGAGGACCAGACGCTCTGCTGCCATCCTCGTAATACGCGCCGCCGTGGCACGGGCAGAGGAATAGCTTCGACTCCGAGAACCACCGCACCGGGCAGCCCAGATGCGCGCAGTTGATGGCGAACACCTGAAACGTCTGCTCGGATACACGCCGCACCCAGCAAGAGACCTTCGCCGTTTCCCCATCGTCGAACGTCGCGACGGGGCTACGGAAGTCGGCCAGCCGCGTCTGTCCGACGGGAAAATCATTCACGTCACCAATGTTGATCCAGGAACCGACATTGGATTTCTTCCTGGAGGCTGGCCCAAGCAGATACCCGATCAGCGGTACCGCAAGCACCGCGCCGACGACCGCATTCAGCCCGACGGCAAGCTTGAAGAGGAACACCCGGCGTGTGTGCGCCTGGGCCTTGCCCTCCGGCGACAGGGCGTCGTTACTGGACTCTCCCGGATATTTTAGAAATTCGCTCATACTCGTCTCCGCACATCGGTGAGTGGTCTAAGGGTGAACATAAGGCTGGCCTGGAGCTGCTACTCGATGCGAGGCGAGCCACGCCACAATGTCGGTAATCTCTTTGTCGGTAATAGCCCGTGAACCCGGTCCGGTCATGTCGGAGCGCCAGTCGGGCATTCCATCCTCAGGCTGGCCAGCAATGATCAAGCTGCGCAGGCCTTGGTCGCTAACGAGCGCAAGGTAGGCGGGATCGACAAGAGATCCAGTGGAATTGTCTTTTCGCTTGAGACCAGTTCCGTCGCTGCCGTGGCAACTCGCACAGAAGGTCGTGAAGGCCTGCTGCCCCTGAGCCGGATCTCCCGGTGAGCTACTGGCATACGCGGGAACAGACTGGCCTTGCAGAGCCGCCGGCTTGGCCCACGCTGCCTCAACTCCCTGCGCCAGGATTGTGATCTGCTGATCCGTCAGCATGCCACCCTGGCTCTTAGCAAACGCCGGCATCAGGGTTCCAGGAACGCCATTCGCAATAGCCTTCTGGATCATGTCCGTGCCAGCCACAGCCAGATAAACGGGATTCGCTAAGGAGATGGCCACGCCATACTTTCCCTGCTCACCATGACAAGCCGCGCAGTTCTGCTGATAAAGCGCCGCAAAATTCGATACCTGGTCGGGGCGTTGAGCCGCAGGCTCGGGTTTTGCAGGGACAACCTTGCAGCCCGCACCGAAGAGCGTCACGGCGGAAATCATGAACGAAGAGGCCAACGAGCGTAGATTCATCGCGTATTGTCCTCGTCCTTGGATTCGATCGGTTCTTCATAGTTCCGCTCGTTGAGATCACTGTGAAGCCCTGCACGAACTGAGAATGGGAGGGCTCGAAATTGCGGAGTTCGCACCTTTACCTGCAGATTCACGACGAATCCACATACCAGGCCGAAGGCCACTTGAGACGCCACAAACCAGAACCACTCGATGCGCTGGTTCAGAATCGGGCTGACGACGCTGATCGCCGAGTACAGAATCCCTGTGAATATGAGAGGAACCATAACGCCCGCTGTAACGATTGGGTACCTCGGAAACATCGGCAGCATGGCGCCGTAGAGTAGCCCCACAAGTAAGGAAGTCAAACCGTGGATCACGAACGCGGCCAGCAAGCCACGTAGATGAAATTCGCTGAGAAACGCGTCGCTTTGACCTGCCCAGCTGAGAAACCCTCCTGCAGCAAGTAAGTTCATGGCATACCAGATGCTGTGGTATCTGAGAACGCTGAAGATAGCCGCTGGCACAGCCATCGCGATTCCACCCGCAATCCCACCCTTGATGCCGGTGGTGATTCGGAACGTTTCTATCGGAATAATCTTTCGGGAGGTCGCGTCGGCGGGCAACCTCGCCGCGAGCGTTCGGGCGCTCGAAATGAGCGTCTCTTCCGTGCTCACTTCGACGGCCTCGTGGGCTTCATGCGGAAGCACCTGCCGAAACCATCCCACGATTGCCGCAAGCGCGAGCATCCCTCCCAGTATGCTGACAACACCGTTCGTCACCATGCCCGACATGACGAGCGAGATACCTAGTGCGAGCACCACTGGCCACGCGGTCGGCGATGGGAGATGTATGCCGTGTTCTTTGTGCGAATGATCGATTGGCAAAGCGCCTCCTCGCTGGTTCATCTGCCCAGCACATAAACAACTAAAAATACGATGACCCAGACGCCATCGACGAAATGCCAATAAAGCGATAAGACTTCGAGCTTCTCGCTATGTTCTTCTTTCATCTCTCCGCGCATCGAGAAGAACAAAGCCAGGGAGAGCAGGATCAGGCCGACGACTACATGGGTTGCGTGCAATCCTACTAACGAATAAAACGTGGTTCCAAATAAGTTTGTCCTGATCGTCAGGCCATGTTTGTAGATCAGGTCATACCACTCGTTAGCAGTACCTGCGATAAAGATCCCACCTAGCAGCACCGTCGCCGCTAACCAGAGCGAACATAGACGTTGCTTGCTTTTCTGCAGAGAAGATACTGCAGCGTGCACGGTGAGACTGCTGGATAGGAGGCAGATCGTTGTGAAGATCGGCAGTTCGAGCACGTCTTTAGGTGTCGGGCCAGTCAAACTCTTCCCGATGTAAAAGATGTATGCCACGACGAAGATCACGAAGATGGCAGCCTCGGCAATGATCAGGCACGTCATCCCCACGATTCCGCGGGACGGAAGCGTCCACTGCTGATTGGGGCTGGCCGATTTTAATACAGCTTCACTCACGCGCCCTCCTTCTGCGTCTCATGCGGGTCAGCCTGTCCCATCTCGTAATCACTGTCGGGGTCATCGGGATGTTTCAGATCCCATAATGGCCGGCGGCTGGCGACTGTAGGTATCTCCGCGAAGTTGTAGGACGGCGGTGGTGATGGTATCGACCATTCCAATGTCCATGCATCCCAAGGGTCGGGTCCAGCAATTGGACCTTTGAAGTAAGACCAAACCATGTTGTAGACGAAGAGAAGCGTTGCCACCGCTTGAATCGCTGCCCCACTGGATACAAGCAGGTTCCACATCATCCACCCGCGATCGGCCTCATAGGTATAGATCCGGCGTGGCATACCGAGCAGGCCCGGCACATGCATGAGATCGAAGGTCAAATGAAATCCAATGACGAAGAGCCAGAAGTGCCACTTCCCCAATTTCTCGTTCAGCATGCGCCCTGACATCTTTGGGTACCAAAAATAGAAAGCCGAGAAGATCATGAAGAGAATTGCGCCCACCAGCACATAGTGGAAATGGGCCACAACGAAGTAGGAATTCCCAAGCTGCCAGTCGAAAGGAGCTACGGACAACATGATGCCCGTCAATCCCGCGACCAGGAATTGAAACAAAAAGCCGATGGCGAACATCATGGAGGCGGTAAATTGTATTTTCCCGCCCCACAGAGTAGCTAACCAATTGAAGATCTTGATACCCGTGGGCACCGAGATGATCATCGTGGCAAGCGTGAAAAAGGTATTTCCCCCCGCACCAAGCCCTACTGTGAACATATGGTGAGCCCAGACACTTAGGCTGATGAAACCAATTCCAACGGATGCAGCTACCATCGCTGGATATCCGAAGATCGCCTTACGTGAAAAAACCGGAATAATCTCATTCGCGAAGGCAAACGCAGGAAGCACCAAAATATAAACCTCCGGATGTCCAAAGATCCAGAAGAAGTGCATCCATAGAACAGCAGAGCCTCCCGCTTGCGTATCAAAGAAATGAGAGCCGACGTAGCGGTCGAGCATCAACATGATCTGTGCAGCAGTTAGCGGACCGATCGCAACAAATGTCAGACCTGACATCACGAGGTATATCCATGGCAATAAAGGCAGCCGGCTCATCTTCATACCAGGACACCGCATGCAGATGATGGTCGTAACAATGTTCAGTGCAGTACCGATAGATCCAATCCCCGTTAGTAATAAGGACAGTGTCCAATAGTCTGTGCTATGGCCCGGGGAAAACACACGCGCGGTGAGAGGGGCATACGCGAACCAGCCGACATCGGGCGCGCTTCCTGCGCCATAAAGCCCGCTTCCGCCGATATAGCTGAAATAGAGCAGGAAGCCCGCGAAAGCAGATATCCAGAAACTGAACGCATTCAACCGTGGGAATGCCATATCCCGGGCGCCGATCATCAGCGGGATCAGGTAATTTCCAAAGCCAAACAAGATCGGCATCCCGACGAAGAACACCATGGTCGTCCCGTGCATGGTGAAAAGGCCGTTGAACACCTCTGGCGAGACAAAATGGTTATTCGGTATCGCCAATTGAACGCGCATCAGCAGCGCTTCGAACCCTGCAACCACCAGGAAGAACAGAGCATAGGCGATGTACATGAGGCCGATCTTCTTGTGATCAACGGTTGTCACCCAGTCGTGCAGCACCTCAAGCCAAAGCCGTCGCGGAGCGTGCGCTATCTGGTCGTGCAGTTCATTTACCGGAATCTGGGTTGCCATTCTATTCCTTCCTCAACCCACTACTTGAGCGTGGTTAGGTAAGCCGTGACAGCATCTAGATCGTGAGTATCCAGATGCATAGGAGGCATAAGCGCACCTGGTTTGAAATTCGCAGGATTGTCTATGAATTCTCGGAGATTCGTTGGAGTGTTTGGAACGGAGCCCGACGCAATCGTCTCGCGACCTCCCACGTGGGTCAGATCCGGGCCAAACCTCCCTGTGGCCACGGTTCCCCTGATCGTGTGGCAGCTGATGCACGCATTGTGCATAAAGACGCTACGGCCCTCGGTGACAGCGGGATCATCCACCGCGGGCTGCCGCTGGTGCTCTACCCAGGCAGCGAACTCTTCTGGACTATCGGCATACACACGAATCAACATCTTGGCATGTTGCACGCCGCAGTATTGTGCACACTGTCCAAGGTATAAACCGTTCATCTGGGGGTCTATCCACATCGTGTTAACTTTGTTTGGAATCAAATCCATCTTGCCGGCAAGTCTCGGCACCCAGAAGCTGTGATCTGTATCTGCCGATGACATGGTCAAGTAAGTTGGCAGCGGGTGAGCATGGTCGCTGACGGGCACGTGCAATTCGTTAGCCGTCACCACCCCCAGTTGCGGATAGCGATACTCCCACCAGAATTGGTGCCCGACAACGGTAACATCCAGGGCGTTTGCCGGACGTGGCGCGTGCTCGGTTGTATAGATCACTCGCGTGGTCGCGAGAAACAACATCACCACAATGAGGATCGGAATCACTGTCCAGGAAAGCTCAATCTGATTGCTTCCGTAAATCTGGGGCGGCTCCTGCTCGCCGTGTCCGTTGGACGCGCGCGATCGGTATCTCACGAGTACGTAAGCGAGAATGCCCGCCACAATCAGAAAAATTGCCGCGGTGATTGCGAGAACGAGCATGGACAGACTAAAGATCGAGCGAGCGGGCGTTCCCGCAGGCTCAAAGATATTGGTTGGATCAGCAACCAAGGCCGACAGTATTATTGCCGCGCAACCGCACCAACCTTGACTCGCAAACATTTGTCTCCAGACAGACAACTAGCCCTATCGGGAGCTAGCGCCCTTTGTGCTGTAAATCCACGAAACCGCTTAGTACATAAACTGCGGAGGCATTCAATGGCGTAAGACAAGTATCTAATCCAATTTATACACCCCTGATTTTTCATTGGACGCAAAGCCGGAAGCATGGGTCGCAAGCGAATCTAGCAGCGTTGTCTACAGAGTCTCGCAATCGAGTATGTACCGGTAAGAACACAATTGATCACCAACGCGTCGAAATTCGTCATACTATGTCACGTCCGTCCGAGCATCCACTGTGCGTTGAAGTACAGGAACGACGTCCATGATCTGGTAAACTGCCCCAATCGCTGGACGAAAAGGTCAAGTCGGCCGCTCATTTGAGGGGCAGGATGTTGATCCCTTGCCGTCCAGCATTACGAATTGCATGAGTTCGAGTGCAGGGTATCAATCCTGCTCTCTAATGATGTAAGATGGAACAACTGGGGGGGACGTAGCTCAGTTGGTTAGAGCGCTGCCCTGTCACGGCAGAGGTCGCGGGTTCGAGCCCCGTCGTCCCCGCCACTAAACTCAAGGGAATGATGAGTTTGTGGCAATAGACCGAAGTGACAGTCACAAAAAAGTTGATGGCGGGTTTTCTAGTATCATCTGCTACCATCGGGCGTCTCGCAGCGGTGATTCGCCTATAAACGTGTCTGGCGTCAAGCAGCTTCAAAGAACTGCCCCAGGAGGCTGGAAATCGTCTTCCACGCCGTCAACAG
>Ga0187887_10002670_pt1 | contig 14162 bp, 12 predicted proteins | sample June2016WEW_7_10_FD_132977 | JGI IMG/M metagenome (GOLD analysis project Ga0187887, IMG submission 132977) | Peatland microbial communities from SPRUCE experiment site at the Marcell Experimental Forest, Minnesota, USA - June2016WEW_7_10 | ecosystem: Environmental > Terrestrial > Soil >...
TCCCCGCGGACGCGAATTCACGAACGTCTTGACGGTTTACCCCCACGGTTACCGTCCAGCGCCAGGCATCGCTTCAACGTGCTACTCTTCCTGCCAACAAAATCTTTCCACGGACGCCGTCGCGATCCGCAGCCGGCATCCTACCCCCAGAGGTACATGCGCATGATCGATACCGATCTCATCGTTAAGCTTCTTCGCAACCACGGCCACAAGGTCGAGTCCGTCTTTCATGTCCCGGAAAATGCCGGCGAGTATGAATTTTCCGTGGACGGAACCCTCCTCACGCTCTCCGAAACCCGGGAACTGCTTGAGCGCGAAGATGATCGCGAGGAAACCTCCGCGCAATCCATCGCCGACCGCGACCGCGTACCTCCCTACGACCGCGTGGACATCCCCTAAACTGCTAAAATCTAAGGTGTATGCCAGCCATCCACCGCAGAAAATCCGTTCCCGTCACCATCGGCAACATCCGCGTCGGCTCCGATGCGCCCGTCGTCGTCCAGTCGATGACCAACACCGACACCGCCGACGTCGACTCCACCGTCCAGCAGATCGCCGCGCTCGCTCGCGCCGGCTCCGAGATGGTCCGCATCACCGTCAATAACGATGCCGCCGCCAAGGCCGTCCCGTACATCGTCGAAGGCATCCACGCCAAGGGCTGGAACACCCCCATCATCGGCGACTTCCACTACAACGGCCACCTTCTCCTCGCCAAATATCCCGACACCGCCGAAGCCTTAGCCAAGTACAGGATCAACCCCGGCAACTGTTCCATCGGCCGCAAGGACGACGACAACTTCCGCACCATGGTCGAAGTAGCCGTCAAGCACCAGAAGCCCGTCCGCATCGGCGTCAACTGGGGCTCGTTAGATCAAGCCCTTCTCACCAAAATGATGGACGAGAACTCCAAACTCCCCCAGCCCCTCGAAGCCCGCGACGTCATGATGGAAGCCATGGTGGTCTCCGCACTCGACAACGCGGCTGCTGCCGAGAGGTACGGCCTCCGCCGCGACCAGATCATCCTCTCCGCAAAAGTCTCAGGCGTCCGCGACCTCATCGACGTCTACACCGAGCTAGCCAGCCGCTGCGACTACGCCCTGCACCTCGGCCTCACCGAAGCCGGCATGGGCATGAAGGGTGTAGTAGCCTCGACCGCCGGCTTAGCTCCGCTCCTCTTAGCCGGCATTGGCGACACCATCCGCGTCTCCCTCACCCCCACTCCCGGCGGCGACCGTTCCGAGGAAGTCCGCTGCGGCCAGCAGATCCTCCAGTCGCTCTCCATCCGCAGCTTCATGCCCCAGGTCACCAGCTGCCCCGGCTGCGGCCGCACCACCTCCACCTACTTCCAGGAACTTGCCGAGCGCATCCAGAACTACCTCGTCGAATCCATGCCCGAGTGGAAGAAGCAGTATCCCGGCGTAGAAGAACTCAAGCTAGCGGTCATGGGCTGCATCGTCAACGGCCCTGGCGAGAGCAAGCACGCTAACATCGGTATCTCGCTTCCTGGCACCTTCGAGGAGCCCAAGGCGCCGGTCTACGTCGATGGCCATCTCTTCACCACGCTGAAGGGCGACCACATCGTAGAAGAGTTCCAAGTCATCCTCGACGAGTACGTGCAAAAACGCTACGGCAAGCAGTTGATCGAAGTCTAGGCGTCTTCCCCCACTCAATCCCATCCCGACCAACGGAAGGGCCAAGCGAAGCAGTAAAAAGGTGTGTGAACACCCGCCCCACGCGCAGTGGGCTTTTGCCTCTAGCGTTTCCCCGCCGCCTTTCCCTTAGCTTTTTCCGCCCTATCCGCAAGCTTCTTCGCCACGCGCGCAGCGCGAATCTCCTCATCCCGCTTCTTCCGCGCCTCGCGTTCCCACACAAACGGGCTGTTATGCCTGCGCAAATCCCGCAGCGGATACAGCGTTCCCCGCCACAGCACGCCACCCCGCGCCAGCACCACCACCATCGACCGCAGCATGGCGAAGATAATTGCCACCGCACCCAGCGGATACAGCCACGCATAGCGCGCATCAATACTGCTAGCCCGACCCATCACCCGATACAGCGCGCCAATACAGCACAGAATCACCAGCGCCTGCACCACCGTTCCCCACCACACCAGCCCCGCCAGCGGCAGCAGGAAAAAAATAAAGATCCACACGCACATCAACAGCACAAACAACGGCTGAAAGCCAAACGCCGAAAACAAGTTCTTCGTCATATTAAGCAGCAATCCATGACCGCCCTTGGCCCAGTGCACCAGCACCATGCCCGGAGCAAACGCCATTCGCTGCCGCATCTCCGCAGCGCGCATCCGCCGCCCCAGCGTAATGTCCTCCAACACTGCCAGCCGCTGCGGAATCCATCCGCCAATCTCATTCAGCGCATCGCGACGCACCAGATTGAACGCGCCAATCCCCGCCACATCCCGCCGAGCCTTGGGGTCTTCCACCATCCACGGACGCGTCGCCCAAAGACTCATCACCTGCAAAAATCCCAGCACGATCCCCTCACCGCGCGACTTCACCTCCACCGTCGGCAGCACCACCAGGTGATCCGCCTGCGTCTCCTGCGCACACACCAGCGCACGCCGCAGCACCGACGGCGAAAACAAAACGTCCGCGTCCGTGTACAGCAGGTAGTCCGATTCACTATTCTCCGTCGCGACCATCAACGCAAATGTCTTGCCGAGCCAACCCTCCGGCAACTCCGTCACGTGGATCGCGCTCAGCGCACCCGGCCTTCGCACGGCATACTCCTCCACATAAGCGTCGACAATTGCGGCGGTGCCATCCGTCGACCGATCGTCCACCACCAGCACCCGCACCCCCGCGTAATCCGCCATCATCAGTGCATCCATCGTCGCCGCAATCTTCTCCGCCTCATCGCGCGCCGGCACCACCACCGTCAGCGTCGGCGTCCCCTCCGGCAACGCATCCCAATCCGGCATCGTGAGGTCAGGCAACGTTGGAAGAAGATGCACCGCATCATACGTCCGCAACACCCACGCCAGGGTCAGCACCCACCATGTCGTCCTGATGATCCCGCGCCAGAACTCCGATACATGATGCAGATGCAAACCGTGCCAGTTCAAACCGCCGCGCCCTCCAGCGTATGCGTCAACGGTGGCGCAAACTTCGACCCCACAAAGAAAATTACCGCCGCCACCCCAAACGTGATCAACGTAATGGCCAGCCCCATCCTCAAGTTCGAATGATCACTCACGATCCCAATGATCTTGGGAGAGAACGCATCGCCAAACACATGCAGTGCAAACAACTGCCCCGCCATCGCCGTCGCCCGCAGATGCGCCGGCACCGCATTCAGCGTCGCCGCATTCACCGGCCCCGTCCCCAGGAACACCAGGAACACCGCAACCCCCAACGCCGGCAACGTCACACTCTTCGGTCCAAAGAAAGCCAGCACAGCGGGCGGCACCGCCAAAATCGCACTCAACGCCGGCACCAAATAAAGCGCCTTCGATGTCTTCTTCGACCACCAGTGCGCCAGCAATCCGCCCGTCACCGTTCCACCCAGCCCGCACACCACCGTGATCCCGCCCATGATGGTCCCTGCCGCCTCCAGCGACCGCCCATCCACGCGATTCAAAAACGACGGCATCCACCACGAAATCCCGCCCAGCGAAAACGTTACCGCCGCATACCCCAAAATCGAGCACAGATAAGCCTTGTTCCTCAGCAGCGAAAGTACGGACGCCAACTCGACTTTCTTCCGATCCTTCGCCTCCGCCCGCTGCGGCTCGCGCATGAAAAATAAAATCAGCAACGCAATGACCGCCCCCGGAATCGCCGACACAATAAACGCCATCCGCCATCCGCGATGCGCGGCCACCACGCCGCCCGACAGATATCCCAGCGCCGCCCCCACCGGAATCGCCACATTAAAAACCGTCAGCACCGCATTGCGTTTGTCATCGGCAAAATAATCCGCCAGCAGCGCCGGCGCAAAGATCCCAAAGCTCGCCTCGCCAATCCCCAGCGCCGCATGCCGCAAATTGAGCGACATATAGCTGTGCACGCCCGACGTCCAAAAATTCATCGCCGCAATCATCAGCGCGGCCACCACAATCATGGGCTTTCGCGGAAACCGATCCCCCAACCATCCCGTCAACGGAGACGACAGCACATACGCCACAAAAAACCAAAGCGTCAGCGACCCGATCTGGCTGTCCGAAAGATGAAACTCACGCTTGATCTGCTCCTGCACCGCGGGCAGAATATAACGGTCCAGGTAGTTGACGAAGTTCATCGCCGTCAGCAGGCAAAGCGCCACCACGGCCCCTTTGACCGCGCGATCCTGCGGTTTGTTCGTTGTCGTGCCGGCACTCGTCATCCTGTGCCGAGGATATCAGGCTCGCACCTGCCCCCACCAAAGACGAACGCGCCCGCACGCCCCCTCTACTTCTCCTCCGACAGACGATACATCAGCAACGCCATCCGCTTCGCCTGCTTTGGAATCGAGTCCAAATACACCACCTCGCCCACCGCGTGCGCTCCTGTGCCCATTGCGCCCACGCCCACCAGCCCCGGCACATACGGAGCCACAAACGAAATATCCCCCGCGCCGCCACCCGCCGGGTCCGTCACCTCTTCCACCCCATACCCCAACGTCGCATTCACCAACTGCAGCTTCGCCAGCAGCGCCTCCGACCCCGGCGTCACGGCCATCGACGGATACGCCTCATCGAACGAAATCTTCGCATCCGTCAACGCCAGATGTTCGGCGACAATCGCCTCCATCTTCGCCTTCACCCGCGCCGTCTGCTCCTCACTCACCGTGCGCAAATCGCCATTCGCCAGCGCCGTCTGCGCAACAATGTTCGACTTCCCCGTAGCCGTCCCGCCCGTCTTCTCCTTATCCATCTCGGCCGTCCCTCCGCCCAGCACCAGCCCCACGCTGTACGTCAGCCCAGGCTCCCGCAGCTGCGTCCGAAACGCATCCACAATCCGCGCCAGCTCATAGATCGCCCCATACCCCAGCTTGTCTCCAAACACCAGCGACGAGTGCCCACTCTTTCCGCTAGTCTCCAGCCGCCACGTAATCGAACTCCGCCTTCCAATCCTTACAGCATCGACCCCATCCACCCCGCCATCGCGAAACGCATTCTCAAACTCCAGCGCCACGTCGCTATGCTTAGCCGCATCGATCATGTCCTTCCGGCTGATCGCAATCGGCCGCGCCGCATCCTCCTCATCGCCACTCAACACAATCGTGATCTCGGTATCCTTCAACACTCCCGCCGCCTGCATCGCGCGCAGCGAATCGAGCATCACCACGAGGCCCCCCTTCATGTCGCACGTCCCCGGCCCAGTCGCCACGCGCCCGTTCGTTCCCGGCACCACCTCATACTTCTGGAACGGCGAGCTCTCCTCGAACACCGTATCCATGTGCCCGATCAGCAGCAGCCGCTTGCCGCACTTCCCCGCCCCCAACGGGCAAGGATGCTCCGCCACCAGATCTCCCGCGCGCCCATCCTTGTCTTCCATCGGATTCCACCGCACCGTAAACCCCAACGCCTCAAGCTGTGGCGCGATCACGTCCTTCACCCGCACCACACCCGCAAAATTCATCGTCCCGCTGTTGATATCCACCAACTTTTCAAGCAGCTCCACCGCCCCCGGCGTAGCAGCATCCACAGTCTTCACCATCGCCGCCTCAGTCGCCGAAGGAGCACTCTGCGCGCAAGCACTCGCGCCCACCATTAACGACACACCCACCATCCACAAAGCCGCCACAGAATTTTTCATGATGGCCGGAGAATACCACGACCGACTTTGCGAAACTTGGCCTACCTCGCGCACGTAGCGTCCAGGCCTTTGCCTGCTGCCCGCTACTTCCAGTCCTCACTCCGCGGATACCGCGCCGTCACCACGGTCGAGATCCCACCGCGCGGCCGAAAGTCGCCCTTGATCTCCGCCCACACCGGATCGGTCGCCTTCACCACATCATCCAGAACCTGGTTCACAATATTCTCCTGAAAGATTCCCAGGTTCCGATACGTAAACAAATATTCCTTCAAGCTCTTCAGCTCCAGGCACTTCTCCCGCGGCATATACCGAATCGTGAGCACGCCAAAGTCCGGCAGCCCAGTCTTCGGACACACGCTCGTAAACTCCGGATCATCAATCAAAATCTCGTAAGCCTTAAATTGATTCTGCCAAGTCTCAATCGCCGGAAACTTCGTCTGCAACCCCGCCGCAGCGTGGTCATCGGTATAGCCTGTCGTGTGTTCTGCCATCCCTCTAGTTTATCCCGGCAGCACTCCAAACCGCACGCCCAGCGCAACGCAGGCACAACTTCGAGGAAAGATCACAGTCAGCGACTAGCAGACTTCGCCGGAGGCAGCGCCCCGCGCAGCGATCGATTCATCGGCTCCGAGAACCACCGTGTCACTGCCCATCCCAACGGTGCTGTGAGCAGTGTGATCCCCACGGTCCACATCCCGGGTCGCGCCCCATGCCAGCGCAGAAACGCCATCACACCGAGCAGCACAAGAAACTCGTGCGTCAGGTACACCTCATAGCTGTGTCGTCCGAACCACCGCACCGGCGCCGTCAGCCATCCTCCGCCGCGAGACCCGCGTAGCACCGTCGCCGCCATCACCAGGCACACTCCGAGCGGCAACACCGTGTCGTCCAGATCCGTCCGCGCCAGAAACCGGCTGACGCCATGCAGCCACGCCCACCGCGGCCAGGTCGCCATCCACGCGATCAATACCCATCCTGCTGCCTCTGCCGCATAGAGCCACCGGCGAGGAACGCCACCAACGCGCGACAACCTGTCGCAAAGCAACGCCGCAAGACACCCCATCGCGATCGCATTCATGCCGCCCAGATAACTCTTCTCCTGCCCAATATCGGTCGTGATCCATACCGACCGCGCCCACGGACCCAGCACCAGCAGCGCCCCTGCGAGCAGAAACAGCAGCGGCCATCCGACTCGCCGCAGCGGCGACCGCTCACCCACGAATGCCACGCAGACCACCGGAAAGAAAAGATAAAACATCTCCTCCACGCTGAGCGACCACATCACATCCCAGTTCGCGGGCAGGTAGCCGGTCTTCGCCTCCAACCAGTTCAGATGGAAAGTCAGCGCCGAGAACAGCGCCCGCGGCAGACCGACCGCCTCCTTGACATGCCACAACTCAAACGCCTGCGAATGGAGGCTAGCCCAGTGGAGCAGGCTCAACACCACCAGGATGAGCAACAACAGCGGAGCGATCCGCGCAAATCGGATCCGGTAAAACACCCGCGCTCGCATCCGGCGTAGCCCGCCGAATCGGCGAACGCTCGTCAGCATAATCAAGAAGCCGGAGATCGCAAAGAAAACCGTTACGCCATTGCCGCCGTTGCGCAGCAGCAGGCGCGACAGCCACTTCGGCAACCCCGTACCCACCGCCACACCGTTTAGAAAAAACCGCAGCCAGCAATGCAGCAGCACCACTGCCAAAATTGAGAGTCCCCGCAGCACGTCCACCGTTTCAAATCGCGGAGTTGCCGCCCGCTCCACGCCCCCTCCGTCCCTATGCATAGCTACTATTCAAACACGCACCCACCCGCCTAATTTGTACTCCCGACCGCCGGCGCATTATTCGACTCCCCCACCCGCCGCAGCACGGGCCCCTTCGCCGTCTTCTTCGTTCCCACCCCGCGCTTATTCTGGATCCGCTCCAGCCGCGCCTTCACGTCATCAAACTCCGACGTCGTCACCAAATACTCCGGCCGCGCCGGCAGAATCGTCGAAATCTCATGCTCCACCGCCGCAATGCGCTCAGGCGTCGCCGGATGATCGCTGAACGCCTTCGAGATCGCCCCCGGCTTATGCTTCTCCAGCGCCGACAGCTTCTCAAAAATCGTCACCATTCCCTGCGGATCATACCCTGCCCGATACATGTACTGAATCCCCAGGTAATCCGCCTCGCTCTCATACTCTCTCGAGAACTCCAGGAACGACAGCGGCATCGCCAACTGCGCCGCCTCGTACACTCCATACCCAGTCCACGATCCCGCCGCCACCAGCACCATGGGGATCGATCCAATCTCCATGTACCCCAGCTTGGTCATCGCGCGCGCCGCATGGTGCGCCGCCACATGCGCAATCTCGTGCGCCATCACCCCCGCCAATTCGTCCTCTGAATCGCACGCCAAAATCAGCCCCGAGTCCACATAGAAGTACCCGCCCGGCAACGCCATCGCATTGATCTCATCGGTGTCCAGCACCTTGATGGTGAACGGAATCTTCGCGTCGGAATTCCTCACCAAATTCTGCCCAATCCGATTCACATACTCCACCACCACCGGGTCCGTCACCAGGTGCGACGTCTTCTCCACCTCCATCGAATACTGCCGCCCCACACTCAACTCCCAGTTCGTCGAGTACCAGTTCTTCATCCCGCGCCCACCAATCTTCCGCGTCCCCACCGCGTCCACATCCTGCTCCGACCCCTTCTTAATCTGCGGATCAAGCTTCTCCCCCGGAGATGCCACGGCCGCAGCCTTCACCGGCGCGACCGCCCGATCGTCCGCAGCCACACTTCCACTCGATGCCTGATCTGGTTTCGCCGCGTCCGCCGACGGCGCCGTCTGCTGCCCACACACCGCCCCGCATCCCATCACCAAAGCCGCGAGTGTCAGCCAGCGCATAGCAACTCCACCCCAAGCCCACGTCCGCAGCCGTTCGGGCTCGACTCACATTCTACCGGCAACCGAAGTGCCCTTGCCGTTGCTTTTCTTTCTGTCATTCCCTCTGGGAATCTGCTTCTTCTTTTGTCGTCGCTCTGCACCCACGCCGCCGGCATCACCAGGTGTTATACGTCGTCCCATCACTCGCCAGCGCCTGCGATCCCGAGTGCACATCGTCCATCCCACCCTGCGTCTCATTAATATCCGTCATCGTGTCCGACATGCCCGTGATCCACGTTTCGCTGCTGCTCGTCATCGGATCAATGGGAATCGACTTGAGATACCCGGCCTGCACCAAATCATCCAGCGAGTCCGGCGCCTTTTCTTTATCGACCGTATAGCTGTCGATCGCCGTCCGCATCGTGTGCAGATCTTCCCTCAGCGTTGCTTCCTTCGCTCTCTGCAGCGTTCGCACATAGATCGGAATCGCAATCGTCGCCAGGATCATAATGATCGCCATCACGATCATCAGCTCGACGAGCGTAAACCCGCCCTCGCCCGACCTCCTCCCGCGAATTGTCCCAATTCCGACCATCCGGCTCCGCCACCACGTCTTTCCTAATCCCTGTTCCCTAATCCCTAATCCCTGTTCTTTATCACCACGTGTTGTACTTCGTTCCATCCAGCGCCGTTCCCTGGCTCTTGCTATACACGTCGTACACATCCTGCCCGCCAAAGCTATCAGAATCTGGCGGATCCTGGTTGGACCGCAATCCCCAATCCGTGTTACCGGTCATCGGGTCCACAGGAATCGCCCGCAAAAACCGCATCTTCTTGTCCTTCACATCCACGCCGTTTACCAGCGTCTGCAGATCTGGCGGATAGTTGTTCGAGTCCGCCTTGGTCTGGATCCCGCCCAGATCCGCAACGTCCTTGTACAGGTCGATCGACCGGCGCATCTCCCAGAGATCGGCCCGCAACTGCCGCTCCTTGTTCCGCTTCACCTCAAACTTCACCGCCGGAATGGCCGCCGTCGCCAGCACCGAAAGAATGGCGAGCACGATGATCAGCTCCATCAGAGTAACGCCGCGTTCTCCGCTGCGCACCCGCAACCGCAGTCGCTCCGTGCCGCATCCTCTGGCGCCGGATACTCTCTCGTTGACCATCTTCCCTCCTTCCCTGCCGCGCCCCCCGATCTTTATTTCACATGCACGACACCCTGCGTGCCAACCGACGCAATCCGGTTCTGCTGGCTGTCCCTGGTTCCAATCCGTGTCAGCGCCACCGTCGAATCGCCCGGCCCAATCGCCTTGAACGTCAACGTGCAGATCGATCCCTGCCCATCCACGCCCTTCGTCCCCGGCGGCCGCGTCGCCGAAATCGTCACGGCTCCGTTGCCCTCATCGCGATGCACCAGCGCCACCGACTGCCCATCCTTGCCCAGCAGATCGCCAGCATCCACATTCACCAGCGACAGCACCTTGGGATCGAACTGCAGTTGCAGCGGCACGGCAAACAAATCATGCGCATTCTGCGCGACGATCGACACCTGGAACGTCGAACCCACACCCTGATTTGTGCTTGCCGGCGTCACCGCCAGCGTCAGCGGCGTTGCAGACATCGTCCCGTTCGGCGCCATACGCATGTTGGCCATCGTCTCCGGCGTCACCGGCTTGCTATCGGCCGCCATCTTCGCAATCATCGACGAGGCAGCGTTCGCCGCCGAGGTCGACGGCAACGCGTTCGCCGCTGGTGCTCCCTCCGAGCTCTCCAGCGTCGGTGCCGCTCCCGGTGCCTTGCGCAGCAACTCCACCGACGTGCTCGTGCCCGTGTAAATCGCCCGCGTATTCTCATCGGTCAATATCGACTCGCGCACAATATGCGGAATGATCAGGAACACAATATCGTCGCTCTGCTGCGTCTTGTCGGTGCTCGCGAAGAAGTACTTCAGAATCGGCAACTCTCCCAATCCCGGCGTTCCATTCACTGTCTTCGTGTCCTGCACCTGCATCAGCCCTGCCAGCAACGCCGGCTCGCCGTCCTTCAGCTGAATCACCTGGTCCGCAACCCGCTGCGAAATAATCGGCTCTGTCACACCCGAAATCGTCGACGATCCGTTCTCCGCCGACACCTCGACCTTCAGCTTCAGCGAGATCTCGCCGTCATAGTGCACCGTCGGCGTCATGTCGATATTCACGCCCACATCCAGGTACGTGAACTGCGTCTGCACACCCAGCGACGCCGTCGTAATCGCCGTACCCGCCGAGTACGATCCAGTCGCAATCGGAATCTTCGATCCAATCTTCAGCGTCGAATGCTGGCCATCGGTCGCACGTATGCGCGGATTCTGCAGAATGCGCGTGTCCGAGTCCGCCAGCAGCGCATTCACCTGTCCGCCGCCCACCGTCACCGCAAAGTTCGTCGCGTTCAAGTTACCCAGCGTGTTCAGCGTCAGGCCGGAAGTCGTTGTCGTCGTGCCGCCGGTCGTCGTCGTCGACGAGGTCGTCGTCACATTCGCATTGCTGTACTGCGGCGTCAGGCCAAAGCTCGTCGGCAGCGTGATACCGATGTCCCTCTCCAGTGATCGGCTCACTTCCAGCTCCGCCACATCCACCACTACCTCGGGCTTGGTGCGATCGAGGTCGTTGATAATCTTTTCCGCCAGGATCAGCTCATCCGGCGTCCCACGGATAATCAGTGCATTCTGGCTCGCCACCAAATAAATCTTCAGCCCCGGATCCAGCAAGTTGCGGATCGCCACCATGATCTCGTTCGCGTCATTCTGCTGCGACACGTTCGTCAGATAAAACGTCTGCACCGCCAGGTCATCGATTTCGGTCCGCTTGGCTCGCGTATTCTGCGCCACAAAAATAGTATTGCTGGTCACCGGTTTCCAGAACGTCCCACTCAGCACACCCACAATGTGCAGCGCCTGCTCGAGCGATACATCGTTCAAATCCACCGGGATGCGCTTGGGCACATACTCCGGATCGAAGATCACGTTCAATCCCGCCGCCCGGCAGATCGCCTGGTACACCACCTCGGTATCCTGCTGCGCCATGTGCAGCGTCAGCGGGTCGTCCGACACCGGCTGCAGCGTCACCGGCCCACCCAGTGTCGAGATCTCACCCTGCATCTGGCGTTGATACGGCGTCTCTTCCCCCATCCCCGGCACGAGTGGATGTCCCGGTGACCCCGGACCTGCTGCCCCTGACCCCTGCGTCGCCGCACCCGCAGGCCCGCCGCCCGACCCCGACCGCTTCTCCATCACCTGCAGCTCTTGCGCCGCCGCCTGGTTGCCCGGATCGATCTGCAGCGCCCGCGCAAATTCGTTGATCGCGCCGTCCACATCGCCCGACTGCCGCAATACCCGGCCGCGATCCACATGCATGTTCGCCGCCTTGAAGCGCATGCTCTCGAAGCTCGTCCGATAGCGCATATCATCCGGCTTCTTCAGATGCGCCTGGCGATAATCCTCGAACGCCGCGTCGTAGTCGTCGCGCGCCTCGGCCTGCTGCCCCTTCTTGTCCCACGCGCTCGCCGACTGCGCATGCGCGCTGCCTACCGCCATGCCCCCAAACAGCATCACGCCCAGCATCACGGCCATCGGCACCGCTTCCAGCCGCCGCCGGCGACGCAGCGCTTCCCCGCAAAAAGCTGCCCAGCGTCCCATCCTGCTGCGCCCTACGCTTCGATCCATTCCGTCCGCTGGCCGTACCTGCATACCTGCAACCCGCTCCCCTGCAATCCGATACAAGATGCCTCGGACACCGCCCTCGTAGCCCCTGCCCGCCATCACAACCGCCCCGTTTTCAGGGCAAATTTGCACGGTCCTTGCTGAGGTTTCGAGCGGTTGATCGGGCTCGTTTGATGATACAGCCATTCTCCGTCGCTTCACTAGTCTCTCCACTCCAAACCCTTCGCCGTTACCCGTCCACGGAGAGCTTTCCCACTCCCTCGCAGCGTCCATCTCAGCACAAACCTCACGGCATCCACGCCCTCTTCTGCTCCCAAAACCAGGTACTTCGAGTCCCAACCCGTTCGCATGCATCTATCCTCTTGATAGCATCACGTACAGGTCTATCTGCTAGCATCACACTCTTGGACGTATCTCCGTCCATTTCGTAGGCCGCCGTAACCGAATCCTAACCATCAGGCCCTAATCCCTGTTCCCTAATCCCTAATCCCTGCTTCTAAAATGCCTCGCTCCCTCTCCAATCCGACCGTCTCCACCACCACCGCCAAGCCAGCAGTCAAGGCCAAGGACCGCGACCCCGTGGCCGCCGGCAAGCGCGATGCAGCCTTCAACCGCTCTGCCAGCTTCAACTACTTCCTCTCCGACCGCTTCGAGTGCGGCGTCGCCCTTCGCGGCACGGAAGTGAAGAGCATCCGCGAAGGCAAAGCCAATCTCAAAGACGCCTACGGCCTGCTCAAGGACGGCGAGGCCTTCCTCCTCAACGCCCACATCGGCCCGTTCTCGCACGGCAACGCCATGAACCACGAAGCGTTACGTACCCGGAAACTCCTGCTCCACAAAAAAGAGATTGAAAAGCTCGAGGGTTTGACGAAACAAAAGGGCTACACGCTGATCCCGGTCAAGCTTTATTTCAAGAACGGCCGCGTCAAGTGCGAAATCGCTCTAGCCAAAGGCAAGCAGGACTGGGACAAGCGCGCCACGGAACGCGCCCGCGAAGGCGACAAGGAAGCCCGCGCCGCCATCGCCCGCTCCCAGCGCACCTAGCGACCCCCGATGCGGATCTCCATACTTTCTCTCCGCTTGCACCCCTTCTTCTCGGCGCTTGCACTCTCTTGCACCACCTCAAATTCCGTCATCCTCGAGCGAAGCGAAGGACCCCTGTATTGGTTGTTGCCTTTGCCTTTGCCTTTGCCTTTGCCTTTGTCTTTCTGGCTGTCATTCTGAGCGCAGCGAAGAACCTGCTTCTCGCTCGCGCAGCGAGCGCCCGTTCCCCCACCTCCGATACCCGGTCATCCTGAGCGAAGCACATAGCGCGCAGCCGAAGGACCCCTGTATTGGCCTTGGCTGTTGCTCTGTCTTTGCCCTTCCGGATTAGCAGGGGGCTTCACCTCCCTGAGCCCTTCCGGATTAGCAGGGGGCTTCACCTCCCTGAAAACAGGTCGCGGAATGAATGGGCTTTAGCCCTGGGCAGCCCGACCACCTTCATCTTCCCCCACTACCCGCCTGCGCCCTCCACCTTCCCTCATTCACCCCCATCACCAACAACCAAAGCATCAGCGACGCCTCCGCAAGAACACCCAGACCCTCGATCAAGCGAGCCAGATGTTGTTGCACAAAGGGCGACAAAAACGCCAACCACCCCAGCCCCGCCAGCACCATCAGCACCCCAATCAGCCGAGGCATAAACGTCGACCTCAAAATCAGGTAACCCAGCAGCACACAATACGGCCCGAAAAACCACAGTGGATTCACATGCGCAGGAGCCCGATGGAAGACATCCAAAACCCCAATCAGGCATCCCGCCAGGCTGAACACCGCCGCCACCAGGGAGA
>Ga0187887_10002671_pt1 | contig 14152 bp, 16 predicted proteins | sample June2016WEW_7_10_FD_132977 | JGI IMG/M metagenome (GOLD analysis project Ga0187887, IMG submission 132977) | Peatland microbial communities from SPRUCE experiment site at the Marcell Experimental Forest, Minnesota, USA - June2016WEW_7_10 | ecosystem: Environmental > Terrestrial > Soil >...
ATCAATGTATTTGGCCGTGCCGATGGATACGTTCAGCACGTCAATGCCGGTGAACGCGAGGCCGGTTTGTTTGGTGAATGACGGACCGGCATGGCCGCCGGTCTTTTTCAAAGGCGCCGCCAGGCCAAGGGAGAAGATATTCGTGCGTCCGGCCTGATTTTTCACCACGTCAACCTCGCCGAGATTGAATCGCATCAGCGTGATGTGTAATTCGTGTCGGGCGAGCGCGGCGGGGTCGTATTCCGCGTGGAGTTCCCGGATGTTCAGGAACGGGGTGCCGGCGAAATCCGGCGGATTATAGAGCCGGAGATTTTGAATCGTTACCGTCGGTTCCGCCAGGCCGATCGAAAAGCTTCCAATTTCCGCGTCCATGCCGGTCTGGGCGCGAATCTGGTGTTCGAGATAGACCCGCAAAATCGCGTTGCGCGCCAGCAACAGGATGACCACCAGGGCCACCGTCAGGATGACCAGCCGGAACAGCCATTTGATGGTGAATTTAAACATTTACGATATGCGATTGACGAACCGTATCGAATTACGAATCAAATCGTAAATCGTAAATCCGAAATCGTAAATCACAATGCCACGTCTTCGGGCCGTACTTCCAGGCATTCGTCCTGATCCTCCCAAATGATGGTCGGATAGAGATTCAGTAGTTTCGGCGCGAGTTCGTGGCCTGCCCGCGAGAGAAAACCCTCGGCTTCCTTCGCCGCGTTCTCATAGGCGGCGTCATAGCTGCCGACGCGGCGGCGCTGGCGGTCGTCCCAGTGCGCGACGGCGTGGACGGGTTCGTATTGTTTCGCCCAAGTGTCGAGTTCGGTCCGCACGTCGGCGGCGACGTCGTCGAACGGCACGAGGGTTTCGTTGCAGTGCTGGCAGATGAGGCCGGATTCGCGCACGTCGCGGGTCAGCAACGGCAGAAACGGGGCGCGGCAGCAGGGTGATTCCGCGTAGGCCGCCGGCGGCGTGGCCAGTCGTTTGAACCAGATTTGGCGGTTGTGCGCCTGTTGCGCCCCCAGGCGGTACGCGCCGACGAGCGGATGCGACAGGCGCCACGCCTTGCCCTCGAGCTGGCCGAGGGTTTGCGCCAGCCAGCGGGCAAGGGTGAGATCGTCCCATTCCTGAAACAGCCGGCCATATTCCTGCCAGAGGCGGTCCAGCGGTGCATCGGATTCAAATGCCATCGCCGGGCAGGATGGCGCGGGAAAAAAGCTTTGTCGAGCGGCGTTGCAACCGGCACACTGGCGGTTCAGCACGGGCCGCCAACACCGGCGAAATCCCCGGCGCCCGTTGACGTGGCGGCGCTCAAATCATGAACATTTTGGCCCGGGGATTGTCTTTGTACTGCCCGGGATGAGATGTTTGGATGACAATTTGCAAGACGAGAACAGATGGTTTTGGAACGTAAGATGTTTGGAATGGAACGGTTACGAGGGAAATGTTTTCTCCGCCGGCGCGACCGTAAATTGAGTTGGGTGCCGGTCACCGCCGGGTTTTGCCTGCTCCTGCTGTGGCTGGCGGTGACGCCGGCGCGGGCGGCAAGTTTTACCGCTTCGTTGGACAACGACACGCTGACACTCGGCCAGAGCGCAACGCTGTCACTCACCTTCGAAGGCGGCCAGCCCAAAAACGTGCCGACGCCGGGCGTCCCGGGTCTGCAATTCAGCCAGGCGGGCACCTCACAGAATGTCAGTTGGGTGAACGGGGCGATGAGTTCAACCGTCACGGTGGCCTTTTCCGTCACGCCGCAGCGCACGGGTGAATTCGCCATCCCCGCCATGTCGGTTGACGTGGACGGCCAACAGCTGACCTGCCCCCCATTGTCGTTGAAGGTGGTGCAACCCGGCGCGGCGTCAGCGGCCCAAATCAATTCCGGTTCGCAGATGGCGTTCGCGAAACTGACGTTGCCTGGAGACAAGGTTTATAATGGAGAAGTGGTCACCGCCGATTTGCAGCTTTACTACCGCCAAGACACCCAGCTTACGCAGCAACCCCAACTCACGGGTGTGAACGCCGATGGGTTCGCCGTTGGGAAAATTGCCGCCAGTGGGCAAAGCCAGGCGCAAATCGGTAACAGCATTTACAACATCATCGACGCAAAAATTCCGCTGACCGCGACCCGGACCGGTCAGCTCAACGCCGGCCCCGTCACCGTTAATCTGGTGCTGGCGATGCCGTCCAACAATCGTGCCAACGACCCGTTTTTCCGGCAGTTTGGCATGCGCGACCCCCTGGGAAATTTTGATTATGAGCAAAAGCAGGTTTCGCTGGCCACCGAAACCGTGAATGTCCAATCGCTGCCACTGCCGGCGGAAAATCTGCCGCCGAATTTCAATGGTGCGATTGGCGAATACACGATGAGCGTTACCGCCGGGCCGACGAACGTCACCGTCGGCGATCCCATCACCGTGCGCATCCAGATTTCCGGCCGGGGTGATCTCGGCTCACTCACCCTGCCGGAACAACCTGGCTGGCATGACTTTACGGTCTATCCGCCCACGGCCAAGGTGACGACGACCGACCCGCTCGGGTTGCAGGGCGCGAAGACGTTCGAACAAATTGTCGCGCCGCAAAACGCCAACGTGCACGAGTTGCCGCCCTTTTCGTTCAGCTATTTTGATCCGGACACCGGCAGTTATCGTACGCTCACGGAACCATCCGTGGCGCTGGCCGTGCGCTCCGCCGGAGCGACGCCGGTGCCGACTATTGCCGCCACCCAGACCGCCAACGCGGAAAACCCAGCCCGGCCGGCGGACATTTTGCCGATCAAGGATGAACTGGGCGTGTTGGTGCCGGCCGGGCCGCCGCTGGTGACCCGGCCGCTGTTTATCGCTCTGCAAGCCGTGCCGGTGCTGGCCTGGCTCGCCGCTCTGGTGTGGCGCCAACGCACGGATCAGCTGGCGAACAATCCGCGCCTGCGACGCCAGCGGCAGGTGGCGTTACGGGTCCGCGACGGGCTGGACGATTTGCGCCGGCGGGCGGCGGAAAACAATTCCGACGAATTTTTCGCCACCCTGTTTCGCCTGTTGCAGGAGCAACTGGGTGAACGGCTCGACTCCCCGGCGTCGTCCATCACGGAGGCGGTGATTGATGAACGGGTGGCGCGGCTGGGCGCGACGGAACCGGAGCTGAATGGGCTGCGCGAGCTGTTTCAGCTTTGCAACCAGGCGCGCTATGCGCCGATCCGCGGGAGGGCGGAATTGAATTCGGTCGTCGGTCAATTTGAAAGGGTCATTCGCCAGCTCCGGGAGTTGAAAACATGAACAGCCAATCTCGTAGCCGCGAACGTCAGTTCGCTCTGACTGAAATGAAGCATGAGCCGGCTTGCGTCGGTTGCTGCAAAATTTTCATTTTGCTATTGGCACTGATTTGCGCCGGAAACCTTTTCGCGGCGGAGGCCGCCACCGATTTCAACGCGGCAAACAAACTCTACGCGGAAGGCAAATTTACCGACGCGGCCGGGGCTTACGAAAAAATTCTGCAATCCGGCGCCGTGTCGCCGGCGCTGTGGTTCAACTACGGCAACGCGGAATTCAAACTGGGCCAACCGGGCCGCGCCATCGCCGCGTATCGGCGGGCGGAACTGCTGGCGCCGCGCGATGCCGAAGTGCGGGCGAATCTGGATTTTGCCCGCAAACAGGTCGAAGGCCCGACATTGCGTGAAAGCCGCTGGCAAGACTGGCTTGGCACCCTGACGCTCAACGAATGGACGGTGCTGTCGGTGGGTGCCTTCTGGCTGGTCTGCCTCCTGTTCGCCGTACGGCAGCTTCGGCCCGCCTGGCGTCCGCGGTTGCGCGGCCTGACTTTCGGCGTGGTTACGCTCACCATTTTGTTCTGTGCCGGTCTCGGCGCGGTGGCGGCGATGCATTTTTCAAAAACCACCGCGGTGGTCATCGAACCGGCGGCGACGGCGCGCAGCGGGCCGTTTGCCGAGGCCCAGGACGCGTTCCCGGCGCACAACGGCGAGGAACTGGCCGTGCTCGATCGCCGTGATCACTGGCTGCAGGTGACCGACGGTTCCGGCCGCATCGGCTGGCTGCCGGCCAGCCAGGTTGAAATTCTGCCCGGGGCATAACAGGAATTTTGCTTGAACACGGTCCACGGTTTTGTGTCCATCGGTAACCAATCACTTGATAAAAAATGAATACGGGAATCTCAGCCATCAACGATGCGGTCAAGGAGGCGGGCGCCTTCACGCATCCACTGTTCAATGAACTCGGCAAGGTCATCGTCGGCCAGAATTATCTGACCGAACGGCTGGTCATCGGCCTGCTGGCGAACGGCCACGTGCTGCTCGAAGGCGTGCCCTGCCTGGCCAAAACCCTCGCCGTGAAATCGCTCGCCGCCTGCATCCACGTCAAATTCTCGCGGCTGCAATTCACGCCCGACATGCTGCCGGCCGACGTCATTGGCACGCAGATTTACAATCCGCAATCGGGCGGGTTCAGCACGCGCAAAGGGCCGATTTTTGCGAACCTGATCCTGGCGGACGAAATCAATCGCGCGCCCGCCAAGGTGCAAAGCGCATTGCTTGAGGCAATGCAGGAAAAACAGGTCACCATCGGCGAGCAGACGTTCAAACTGGAGGAGCCATTCCTCGTGCTGGCGACGCAAAATCCGATTGAGCAGGAGGGCACCTATCCCTTGCCGGAAGCGCAGGTGGACCGGTTCATGTTGAAATTGAAAATCGGTTATCCGACGCGCGACGAGGAGCGGAAGATTTTGGACATGATGGCCAAAACCTCCGGCACGCCCACCGCGGGCGTGGTGGTGGAGCCGAAGGACATTCTCAAGGCGCGCGAAGTCATCAACGACATTTACGTGGACGACAAGGTGAAGGATTACATCGTGGACCTGGTCTGCGCCACGCGCGAGCCGGACAAGTACAAGATTCAGGTCCGCGATTTCATCCAACTGGGTGCGTCGCCGCGCGCAACCATCAACCTGACGCTGGCGGCCAAGGCTTATGCCTTTTTAAAAGGCCGCGGTTACGTGACGCCGCAGGATGTGAAGAGCATTGGCATGGACGTGTTGCGGCATCGCGTGGCCATCACCTACGAGGCCGAGGCCGAGGAAAAAACCAGCGAAATCATCATCCAGAAAATCTTTGACGAACTGCCGGTGCCGTGATGACTGAAGCTGCAGAAAACGAATTGGTGGTCGTGGGCACATATCGGCAAACCGGCCGCGAGCTCAGGCTGCGTGCGGATGCCGCGGCCGCGTTGAATCATTTAATCACTGAAGCCCGTGCCGACGGAGTGGCCATCATTCCCATTTCCGGCTTTCGCACGATTGCGTACCAGGAATCGCTTTTTCAGAAAGCGGTCACGAAATACGGTTCGGAAGATGCGGCGGTTCGCTGGGTGGCGCGTCCAGGAAATTCGGAACATCACACCGGTTTGGCGGTGGACCTGGGTGATGGGAACGAGCCTGCCTGCGATGTTGAACCGCCATTTGAAGAAACGCGCGCGTCCCGGTGGCTGCAAGTGAACGCCGCCCGGTTTGGTTTTGAGTTGTCCTATCCGCGAAATAATCCGCGCGGCGTTCATTACGAACCCTGGCACTGGCGGTTCGTCGGCACGCCGGAAGCAAAACAGGTTTTTCTGAAATGATCCCTCGCGAAATTCTCAAAAAAATCCGGCAGATCGAGCTGGGCACAAAACGGCTCGTAACGGATTCGGCGGAGCGCGGCTGTTTACGAATCCCAACGGGATTCCGTCCCAAAGCCCAAGGTTGCGCTCCAGGTGCTACCCTGGGTCATCTTCCCGTAAATATCATCAACCGCAACGCGGTTGCGGCCATTCCGTTTCCGTCCGCCACGCCTGGGATTTGCCACAACCCCGTTGGGGTTGATAATGATTTAATTTTGTTCACCCAGGGTAGCTCCTGCGTCGCAACCCTGGGCTATATGCCTGAATCCCGTTGGGATTCATTGCTGGCGGCGAATTCCGCCCGTGCGGAATTCTTCATTCTGCATTTTTCCTTCATCATTTCCCCATGATTCCCCGCGAGATTCTCAAAAAAATCCGGCAGATCGAGCTGCGCACGAACCGGCTCGTGACCGAAACGCTCGCAGGCCAGTACCACAGCGTTTTCAAAGGCCAGGGCATGAATTTCGATGAGGTGCGCGAATACCAGCCCGGCGACGACGTGCGCGCGATTGACTGGAACGTCACGGCGCGGATGAATCATCCGTTCATCAAGAAATTTGTCGAGGAACGCGAATTGACGGTGATGCTGGTGGTGGACGTGAGCGGTTCCGGCCTGTTCGGTTCGCGTGAACAATCCAAGCGCGAACTGGCCGCCGAAATCGCGTCGGTGCTCGCGTTTTCCGCCATTCGCAACAACGACAAGGTGGGCCTGCTGCTGTTCACCGACGAGGTCGAGCACTTCATTCCGCCGCGGAAAGGCCGCAGCCATGTGCTGCGCGTCATCCGCGAGGTTTTGTATTTCGAACCGAAACGGCGCGGGACGGACTTGGCGCACGCGCTGGAATTCATGGGCCGGGTTTTGCCGCACAAGGCCATTGTGGCGGTGATTTCAGATTTCATCTCCACTGCCGGCGGCGGGTTGCTGCCGCCGCCGATTCGAACCGCCTTGCGCCAGGCGAATCGCCGCCACGACGTTGTGGCGGTGCACGTGGCGGACCGCTACGAAATGGAGCTGCCCGCGCTGGGCCGGTTGATGTTGGAGGACGCCGAAACGGGCGAAATTGTGGAGGTCAACACCGCCCACGCCGCGAGCCGTGACGCGTTTGCGCTGCGCCAGGAAAAACAACACGCCGAGGTTGCACGACAACTGCGTTCGTCGGGCATCGACACCATTCAACTTCACACCGCCGAACCTTACTCGGCGGCGCTCGGCAGGTTTTTTGAGAATCGCGAGAAGCGGAGGTTGCGGGGATGAATAGAAGTCCAAAGTCCAAAGCCCAAGGTCCAAAGTTTATGGATTTGCGGATACTTTCCACGATTCTGAAATTGTGCAGCGACACCATGGACCGGGTGGGATTACCGGGAGCGCCGGCATCCTGCCGGCGAGTTCTTCAAACCAACGTGGTGCGCCGTGCCGGCAAGATGCCGGCGCTCCCAGTGGCGACCCGCTGGCGGCGGGTGTCACGAATTGCCTTTGGGAATTTTGATCCAGTATGATTGCCGCGACGAACAACGCTCTTGCGGCTGCCAACGACATCCGTGACCTCAAGCCACCGGTGGCCATTCCGAACGGCTGGGAATGGCTCTGGCTGGCGCTCAGCATCCTCGCGGGAGCGGCACTTTTGTTTGCGCTGTGGAAATGGTGGCAATACCGGCGGGCGAATGCTCCCGTGGTGCCGCCGATCCCGGCGCATGTGCGCGCGCGACACAAGCTCCAGGAAGCGCTCACCCTCCTGACCCAGCCAAAACCGTTTTGCATCCTGGTCTCCGACACCATTCGCTCCTACCTCGAGGAACAATTTGATTTCCGCGCGCCGGAACGCACCACCGAGGAATTCCTGCACGAGTTGCAGGCCACGGATTTGTTGTCGCCGGAACAGAAGGAAAGCCTGGGCCGGTTTCTGGAGAGTTGCGATCTGGTGAAGTTCGCCCGCTACGAGCCGGGCGAACCGGAGTTGCAGGAGCTGCACCATTCCGCCGTCCGATTGGTGGAAGAGACGGAACCAGTGGAAGTCCAAAGTCCGGAGCCCAAAGTCCAAAATCAACTGGCGTCCGCATGACCTTCGCCCATCCCTATTTTCTGCTGTGGCTCCTGCTGCTGCCGCTGCTGGCGTGGCTGAAGGGACGGCGCGGTTCGCCGCCGGCGTTTCTGTATTCGTCCGTGCGTTTGGTGGAGGGATTGACCCGGGTGCGCCGGTCGCGGTCGGGTGCGTTTCTGGCGGCATTGCGCTGGCTGGCCCTCGCATTGTTCATCGTCGCGCTGGCCCAGCCGCGGCTGGCAAAAAGCACGACGGAAGTGAAGGCCAGCGGCATTGATATCGTGGTGGCGCTCGATTTGTCCGGCAGCATGAACACGCCGGACTACGAGGTGAACGGCCAGCGCATCAGCCGGTTCAATCTGGCGAAGTCGGTTCTGGAAAAATTTGTGGGGGAGCGGCCGGATGACCGTCTCGGCCTGGTGGTGTTCGCGGCGCGGGCGTTCCTCGCTTCGCCGTTGACGTTGGATCACGATTATCTGCTGGACAACATCGACCGGCTGGAAATCGGCACCATCAATTCGGACGCCACGGCCATCGGCGACGGTCTGGTCACGGCGTTGAACCAGTTGCGCGATTTGCAGGCCAAAAGCAAAATCATCGTGCTGATGACGGACGGGGCGAACAATTCCGGTCAGATTGACCCGAACACCGCGGCGCAAGCGGCGGCGGCGCTGGGAGTGAAGGTGTTCACCGTCGGCCTGGGCAACCGCGAGCAGGTCGAGGCCATGGGACTGCCGCCGGGCTTTTTGCCGGATGACGACGCGTTGCGGCAGATCTCGCAAACGACCGGCGGAACGTTCTATCGGGCTGAGAATTCGGAAAAGCTCCGGCAAATCTACGCGGAGATCAACCGGTTGGAAAAAACCGAGGCGGTCGTCAATAAATTCACGCAATACCGGGAACTCTTTCCGTGGGTGGTGTCCCTGGGGCTGGTCTTGTTGCTGGCCGAACTGGTCCTGGGCCAGACCTGGATGCGGAGGCTGCCATGAAATTTGCGATTTGCGATTTACGATTTACGATCTGACGATGCAATTCGGAAACAAAGATGTTCTGTGGCTGCTGCTGGTTTTGCCGGCGCTGGTGCTTTTTTTCTGGTGGGCGTCGCGCCGGCGTCAGCAATTATTGGCGCAATTCATTCAGGCCCGATTGCTGTCCGCGTTGACCATCGGCGTTTCGCCGGCGCGCCGGAAGATCCGCCTGGGCTGCCTGGTTTCAGCCGTGGCGCTGCTGATTATCGCGCTGGCCCGGCCACAACATGGATTTGATTTGCAAAAGGTGGAACAACGAGGCCTGGACATCGTGGTCGCCATTGACACATCCAAAAGCATGCTGGCCGAGGACATTGCGCCGGACCGGCTCGAACGGGCCAAACTGGCCGCGCTGGATCTGATGCAACAGGCCAGGCCGGACCGGCTGGGCCTGGTGGCGTTTGCCGGCGACGCCTTTTTGGAATGTCCGCTCACCTTCGACAATACGGCATTTCAGCAATGTGTTCAGGCGCTGAACGTAAACACGCTGCCGCAAGGCGGCACCGCCATCGCCACCGCCATCCAGACCGCGCAGACGGCATTCAAGGAAGGCGACCACTTCAAGGTGCTGGTGCTGTTCACCGATGGCGAGGATAACGTCAATTCCGATGCGGCCCTCGCCGCCGCCCGGAACGCGGCCGGGGCTGGTTTGAAGATTTTCACCGTCGGCATCGGGACTGGGGAAGGCACGCTGTTACGGATCACCGACCCGAATGGCAATTCGGATTACATCCGGGATCCGGACGGCAACGTGGTGAAATCCCATTTGAACGGGACGTTGCTCCAGCAAATCGCCGCCGCGACCGGGGGTTTTTATCTGCCGTTGCGCGGGGCGAACACCGTGGAAACCCTTTACGAACAGGGCCTGGCCCCGCTGCCCAGGTCGGAAGGCGAGGAACGGCTGGTGCGCCGGTATCACGAGCAATTTCAATGGCCGCTGGCGGCGGCGGTTTTATTGTTGCTCGCGGAAATGCTTTTGCCGGAACGAAAAAAATCCACCGTCCAACGTCCACCGTCCGGAGTCAAAGCGCCGGTGGTTGCGGCGCTGGTTGGAATCGTGCTCCTGCCCATGGCCGCCCCGGCGTCGCCAGCGTCGGCGCTGCACGAATACAACGCGGGCGATTACACGAATGCCCTGCAGGAATTTGAGCGGCTGGCACAAGTGAACACGAACGATTTGCGCCTGGTCTTCAACGCGGGCGCGGCGGCGTATCGCGCAACCAATTTTGATGCGGCGGGGACCGATTTTCAGACGGTGACCCTGTCGCCGGATATAAACCTGCAAGAGCGGGCCTTTTACAACCTGGGCAATACCTTGTATCGCCAGGGCGAACTTAAATTCGAACCCGACACCGGAAGCCTGGATGCGATGGAGGAAACCTGGCGACAAGCGATCCAGAGCTATGCGCACGCGGTGGAGCTGAACACGAACGATACGGATGCCGCCTACAACCTGGGTTTTGTGAAGCAACAAATTGGCTTGATCGCCCAGCTGCGCGAAACAATGCGCCGGGCGAAGGTGGCGGCGGACGATGCGGTGCGCCGCAATGAATATCACCGCGCGTTGGAAATCATGGAAAGCCTGAACAATCCGATTGCCGCCAAAAAATTCCAGGATTACATCAAAAAACTGAAGGACATCGATGCGATTGTTACTCCTGTTCAGCGTTAGCCTGCTCTGGCTGGCCTCGCCAACGGCCCGCGCCCAGTCCGCCGATGATTATTTCAACGGCGGCGCGCAGGCCTACATTTCCAACAACATTCCGCAGGCGTTGGCCTCGGTGAATACCGGGCTGAAACAATATCCCGATGATGTGAAGCTGAAAAGGTTGTACGAACTGTTGAAGCAACAGAGCCAGCAACAATCGCAAAACAATCAGTCATCGCAAAAACAGAACCAGCAATCGCAGTCGAATCCATCGCAACCGCAGAAATCGAACAGCCCGCAGCAAAACCAGCAACCCTCCCAACAAAATTCCCAACCGCAGAACCAGAATCAACCGAATCCGTCCGGGCAGAAAAATGATGAGTCACAGAAACCGGCAGCCAAAACGCCGGACGGCCAAAAACCGGAGAGTCAAAACGGGCAAGGTCAGCCGGTGGCAGCCGGTCAAATGACGCCGGAAGCCGCGAAGAGGCTGCTGGACGCGCAGAAGGGCGACGAACAGTTTCTGCAACTCAAACCGCAGGGGAAACCGCAGAACGATCAGCAACCCATCAAGGACTGGTAACCCACGGCTGGCTGCCGGCGCCGCACACGAAATTCTGTCAGATCCAAACTGGCGGGTTTCGCTTCCCGGACTTGCGTGATCACAAAGGGAAAATGGTTAAACCTTGCCCTCGCATAATTTTCCCGGGTACTAAAGAGGCCAAGACCGGTCAGAACCTATGAGTCATCAAGAGACTTACCGCCATAACGAGGCTTACGCGGAGTTCCTCGCGAACGAATCACCGCATTTTCACGCCAAATACGCGGATTCACTTTGCGTGAACCGGCCCGGGGCGCGGATCCTGGACGTCGGTTGTGGCGTTGGACAGGTCGTTGGCAGTCTGGCCCGGCGTGGCTATGAAGCCTATGGGGTGGACGTGTCGGAGCCGAACATTGCCCGGGCCCAAAAGGCCGGCCAGCGCTGTCAACTGTACGACGGCAAGCAGCTGCCGTTTCCCAATGCGTATTTCGCCGCCGCCGGCGCCATTAATGTGCTTGAACACGTTGAAGAACCGGAAGCCTTTATCCACGAACTGGTCCGGGTCGTGGAAATCAACGGACGGATCATTATTTCCAGCCCCAATTTTTTTAGGGTCATCGGTTATCACGATTATCATCCCAAAATGCGCGGTTGGGCGAACAAGTTTCAAAATTGGCAGCGCCTTCGTAAAAAGCGCCGGCAAATGAAAACCGATCCGAAAGCCGTGCGTTTTGATCACATGCCCCCGATTGTCAAAGAACCGTTCACGGCCGACGACGACGCCATCGTGGCGACCAATCCGCTGGAAATTGAATTTTTCCTGCACCAATCCGGTTGCGACGTGGAATCCATTTCCTGCACCGACCGCTACGTGGCCAGGCCGGTGGATTTCGTACTGAATCTCACCCCGCTGCGCTTCCTGATGTTCAATGCATTCGTCGTCGCACGGAAGATTCGTTGACCAAACCACGCGGGCGCGCAGCGCGGCGCGGAGGAAGCCGGGACGAAGCGGGCCCTGGCCTGGCCGGATTCCGGTTGACAAATGTAATCCCTGAGGTTACTCATTAGTCAGCGTTTATGAGAACCAGCTGCCGTTTCGCCATGGCCGTCCACGTGCTGGCCGTCCTTGCTTACAAGGAGGGCGACCGGGTTACGTCCGCGTTTCTGGCCGGCAGCGTCAATACCAATCCGGTCATTATCCGGCGGTTGCTGTTGTCCCTGCAACGGGCCAAACTGGTGGACACCTGCAAGGGCGCCGGGTCGGGTTCCCGCCTGAACCGTTCGCCCGGCCGCATTAATCTGGCTGAAGTATACCGGGCGGTTGAAGCAGCCGAGCCTTTCGCCAATCCGTCGGGCAAGCCCAATGCCGCGTGCCCGGTGGGCCATTGCATCCGGGCGGCGCTGGACACGATTTTTGCGTCGGCCGAGAAGGCCCTGGAGCGGGATCTGGCCAAGACCAGTCTGGCCGATGTCATCAACACGGTAAAAGCCTCCGGTGACTGCTGCCGGGAAAAAGCCGTTTGACATTCTATTTTTTTGAACGAGTTTGTAACTATGACTGTTACATACAATGGAAAGGTTGAAGGAATATGAAAGCGACCATTGAAATCAATGAGGCGAATTTCGAGGCCGAAGTCTTGAAGGGCGGCCCGCCGGTGCTGGTGGATTTTTGGGCCGAGTGGTGCGGGCCATGCAAAATGCTTGCGCCCCTGCTCGACGAAATTGCCGGTCAAAATGACCGGGTGAAAGTTGCCAAGGTCAATGTGGATGACCAACCCGGCCTGGCCGCGCGCTTTGGCGTCCGGTCCATCCCGACCCTGCTCTACTTTGCCGGTGGCGAGTTGCGCCATCAAACAGTGGGCGTGGTGAGCAAAAAGACAATTTTATCCAAACTGGAAGAGCTGGCCGTCAAGGGCTGAGAACGGAGTCAATCCATGAAAACAATTTTTAATCGTACGGACCGTTCGAGGACAACGAAACTCACCGCGCGTCCCGTTCGCCTGACCGCACCGCGGTTGTCGTCGCGGGCGGGCAACCGCGGGTTGTCGCCGGTGACCGCGCTTTCCCGCAACACGCTCCCGGTCCGGCAAGTGACGCCGGCGGAACCCGCGTCCCGGGATTGGCCGCACGGCGATGTCTTGCAGCTTTACCTCCGCGAAATCGGCCAGGTAAAACTGCTCACGCCGCAGGAAGAAATCGTGCTCGCGAAACGGATCCGGCGGGGGGACAAGCGGGCGCGCGAACACATGATCAAAGCCAATTTGCGGCTGGTGGTGAAGATTGCCCATGACTATGAGGGAATGGGATTGCCGCTGTTGGACCTCATCAATGAGGGCAACATTGGCCTGATGAAAGGCGTCGAGCGGTTCGATCCCCGGAAGGGGGCCAAGCTTTCCACCTATGCTTCCTGGTGGATCAAGCAAAGCATCAAACGGGCGCTGGCCAACCAGTCCAAGACCATCCGTCTGCCGGTGCATGTGGTGGACAAGGTGGCCCATATCCGGCGGGCGGAGGTGAAACTGCGCGAAGCCCTGGATCGCGACCCGACCGATGAGGAACTGGCGCATGAATTGGACCTGGATCCCCGGCGGATACGACAATATCGCCAGGCATCCAAGGCGCCGGTTTCACTGGACGCTCCGATTGGCGATGACGCGTCGGAACGCGTCTCTGAAATCGTGGCCGACCCCAATGCGGCGGCGCCGTTCGACCGGCTCGTCCAGGAAACCGACACCCAACTGGTGCGGGAAGTTCTGGGCACACTCGATCAACGTGAAAACAAGATTCTGACCCTGCGTTTCGGGCTGGAGGACGGCCAGGAACGGACCCTGGAGGAAGTCGGCGCGCGGTTGGGAGTGACGCGCGAACGCATCCGGCAGATTCAGGAACAGGCGTTGAAGAAATTGCGGGAAAAGATGGAAGAGCGGGACCGCCCGATTACCGAAGAGAACGCCACGCTGGCCGTGGCGGTATAAGCCGCCAGCGAAGGGCGATCATGGGGGCAAATAAGCCTTCGAGAGTTGCCATCCGTCGGTCCGAAGCGTGAATGCATCCGCCCGGTTCGCCGGCTTGATCGCTTTAGGCTCCGGCGTATATCTGCATGGGCCTGCCCAAATTCGTCACGCCGGCGAACGGCGCCAATTTTGCATCCTCCGGCTGGTCATTGTTCACGTGGGCCACGGTCGCCCCGATTTCATCGAAGTAAAAGTTTTCCGAGGCCACCAGCATTTGTTTGATGCCTCGGG
>Ga0187887_10002673_pt1 | contig 14145 bp, 7 predicted proteins | sample June2016WEW_7_10_FD_132977 | JGI IMG/M metagenome (GOLD analysis project Ga0187887, IMG submission 132977) | Peatland microbial communities from SPRUCE experiment site at the Marcell Experimental Forest, Minnesota, USA - June2016WEW_7_10 | ecosystem: Environmental > Terrestrial > Soil > Wetlands...
AGCAAATAAGAATGGTGGCACCAGCAATGCGACAGCCGCCATGGTGGCAATCATCCGCGTCTTGAATTTCATCGTCGTTCTCCTGAATTGCTGCTCGCGAAAACCATCCATCCTCACCATCAGGCTCGCTCGGTTTGCCTGGACTGGCTGGAATGCGGGAGCCGATTCGCTCTTCCCAGCCTTGCTCACCCTGCTTGCTACATCGTTCCCGCACTGCATTTCTGTGCGGAGACCGTCCCGGGGGGACGGTCTCCGCGTGGCCTCACTGCACATTGATAACGGTGTTCACGATGGTGACCGACCCAACCAAAGAGATCAACCTGCCGTTGACGGTGGTTATTTGCGCGACTCCAGCAGTCGAGACCGAGGCTCCCGTCTGAGAGATGACGGTTCCGTCGAACGTCCCGCCTCCCAGAATCCCGTTGATGGTCGCGAAGCTCCCAACCTGCCAGAAGACGTTCGAGGCCTTGGCGCCATTGACCAGGACGATACTCTCATTGGCGGTTGGGGTACCTACCGTGAGCGCTGTTGCCATCTGGAATACCCAGAAGGCGTTGGGGTTGCCCTGAGCGTCGAGAGTAAGCGGCCCCAGCGAAATGTTGTAGAAGCCCGGCGTGGACTTATAGATGCCGGGGGGCAGCGTTCGATTGCCCAGCTCGCCCGCGTTGCCGCCTCCGCATCCCGGGCAGGTTTCTACAGCCAGACCGTTCGGGAAGGCAACCAGTTGGTTGTAAGCGGTAAGAGCGTCAGCTTCCGCCTTGGCTGCGATTGCCGACGTAACGGCGGTTCCTTCATTGGGGCATGCCGCCGTAGGGATCGATGTCCCAGGAGCTGTGTAGATGGTTCCATTGACGAGACCGCCGGTATCGATTGGAGTTTCTGAATACGAGCATTCATCGACTCCGAGTGTAACTACGGTGTTATCGTGCAGATCTACGACCAGGGTAGAGACCGCCGTGGTGGCGATATTTCCATTGATGACCGTGAGTCCCCCCGAATTGGTCATTCCCGCGGTGCCGCCAACGTCTCCGAAGAGAGCGGCCGTTCCCAGAGTCACTGGCACGGCACCCACTACACCGATTGTTGTGAAGCTCCACGGATTCGGTGCAACGCCCGATCCCAGCGAATTGCCTGTCGAGTCCGTCACTCCGGTTGTGATGTCCGCCGTATAGATGGTGTTGGAGACGAGATTGGCAGACGGTGTAAAGGTTGCGATAAAGGTGGCCGCGTTATAGCTTATGGTTCCGATTACCGCAGCTCCGCTGGGTCCTGTCAGGGTGAAGGTTGTTGTGTTGATCGAGAGTGGGTTCATGGCCTTGCTGAAGGTTGCACTGACGGCCTGGTTGATCGCCACACCGGTGGCCCCATTGACAGGCGAGGTGAGGGTGATGGTCGGCGCCGTGCCGTTTGCCGCGCCAACGGTAAACGTCCAGACATTATTGCTGGCCAGCGCATTGCCTGACAGGTCCTGCGCGCCGGTTGTGATCGTGGCCGTATAAGTAGTGCCCGTTACGAGAGCTGCGGTTGGTGTAAAGATCGCAGTATTTCCAATGCTGGCGTACGTGACCAGACCTGCCACGGCGACGGCCGGTGTTCCGGATGTCAGCGTGAAGGTGGTTCCGCTGATGGTGAGTGGGTTCATGGCCGCGCTGAATGTCGCACTGACGACCTGATTGGTCGGCACGCCGGTGGCCAAATTGGCGGGGATTGTGGAGAGCACCGTCGGCTTGGTGGTGTTTAGAACTCCGGTGGTAAATGTCCAGACATAGTTGCTGGCCATGGTATAGCCTGCCAGGTCCTGAACCCCGGTTGTGATCGTGGCCGTGTACTGTGTGCTAGCTGCAAGAGGGGTGGGTGCGGTCGGTGTAAAGATCGCTACCGAACCGGAGGCATCATAGGCGACGGTTCCGGTGACCGCAGCTCCGCCAGTTGTTGCTTTCAGCGTAAAGGTTGTCACCCCGATCGTGGCAGGATTCATCGCCTCGCTGAAGGTCGCAATCAGCGACTGGTTGGTCGGCACGCCCGTGGCGCCAGCGGCAGGGTTTGTAGCAATCACTGAGGGTGCGGCGGGGGCAGGAACTGTTCTGAAGTTCCATGCATAGTTGCTTGCCAGGGGTACGCCTTGCGCGTCCTGTGCCCCGGTTGTAATCGTGGCCGTGTACAAGGTATTGGTTGCAAGCAGGTTGGATGGTATGAAGATCGCTCCGTTGCCCGAGCAGCTCACCGTTCCCGCAACGGCAGTGCTGCCCGGGCCGGTTACTGTAAACGTAGTTGCGGGAGAGTAGAGAGTTGCACAGTTCATCGCCTTGCTGAACGTCGCGCCGATGGCCTGGTTGAGCAGGATGCCGGTGGCGCCATTCGCTGGGACGGTGGAGAGCACGGTGGGAAGTGTATCGGTCGTAAATGTCCATGTAAAAGCACTTGCCAGCCCAGTGCCGGCAACGTTTTGCACCCCTGTGGTGAGGGTGGCAGTGTAGGTGGTGTTTGCTGCCAGAATCGCGGGTGAGGTTGGAGTGAATGTTGCGGTTGCGCCAGAGCAGGCGACTGTTCCCGTCACGGCTCCGGCAGTGGCTGTCACCGTAAATGTTGACGTGGTGAGGGTGGAGCAGTTCAATGCCGCACCGGCGTAGTCGGGGTCTTGCGCTGGAAGTTGCAGGAAGGTGGCGCTGATCGTCGGATTAAAGGTCAGACCGCTTGCGCCCGAAGTCGGTGTGGTGGAAACCACCGAGGGGCCTGCCACTGCTTCAAAGTTCCAGGCATAGTTTTGCACCATGACATTGCCGACCAGGTCTGTGACCCCAGTCGTAATCGTGCCCGTATAGAGCGTATGCAACACAAGAGCGCTGGTGGGGGTAAAGGTCGCGGTGGACCCGGAGCAGGTGACTGTTCCGCCCACGGCAGCTCCGCCAGCCACTGTAACAGTAAAGGTCGTCGTGGTGAGAGTGGAGCAGTTAACCGGTTTGCTGAAAGTTACGCTAATGGGCGCGCCCAAGGCCACGCCTGCCGCGCCTAAAGCGGGAACTGTAGTGAGCACATGGGGGGGGGTGGTGTCTGGGACATTGATTGTTTCTCGACCGCAGCCAGCGAGTGAAACGGCAAGGAGTGTCAGTGCCGATAAGAACCACGTGTTACGACTCATGTGCTTGTTCATTGGTGCCCCTTCTCCAACTGTTGCGAACAGTTGTCCATCGCTTTTCATGTCGCCGAATGTATTGGCGGGTCATACATAGGATGCTCAAGTGGTTCCCGGAGTTGGATTCACATGCTGTGTCATCTGTTTCCGGCCCACAGAAAGTGCGATGCTGCGTATTTGCGGAGGGTTGTGAAAAAAATAAATATAAAAAAGTGGTCAAAATTGCACACTTAGAAATAACTGCGAGTGAGAGCTAATTTGTAAATTCTGACAGAGGGATAAGTGGAGGATATGTTCATCCGCAATCTAAGATGGCTGGGATGAGGAGAGTAGACGAGCAGACGACCACGCAGGACCACACGGCGGTCTTCAATGCTTAATTTGTATCGGAGGCATCGGTCGAACATGCGGTCGTTGCCAAATTCGGTATTGCTTTCTTTGCCGGCGATATGCGACAGAATGCAGGGCGCTACGCCGATTGCACTTGCGGCGGAGAGCGTCATACGGGGTTTCTCGCATCGCAAGCATAAGCCCACGTTTCAAAATCGAGATGTTGGGCACCTGAGTTGTGTCCATTTCTTCATCGAACCACCTCCGCTCACCCCTCGGCATACTTCTTCCTCAGCCTCTTTTGCGCATGACGTGCCCGGGCCTGCATCGCTGGCGTTCCCCCCTTCCACAGGAACTGCTCGACGAGCGCCTCGGCCTCTTCTCGTAGCGAATCTTCTGTAAGCGCAAGCGTCGCCAATCCCTCCACCGCCGAGCAGCGCACCGCATTGCTCTCGTCCTCGGCCAGCAGCGACATGATCCGCGCCGCGCGCAGTCGTTGCGGCCTCGTCTTCGCGACGCGTGCGACCACCAGCGCCAGATGCCAGCGCGTCTGCGACTCGTCAATCGGCAGCGACTCCAGCAAACCCGCCAGCTCGTCCGCGTATCGCTCCAATGGAGCCGCACCCCGCTCCGTAATGCGCCGCGCCACGTCGGCTGCTCGCTTGCGCACGGCGACCTCTTCGCCGAAGAGTTCGTGCACCAGTGCGCGCAGCGACGGCTTGTAGTCGCCGATCTCGCGCGCAAGCAGGCGCGACTGGATCACCCCCCAGGGTCTTAAACGCAGCAATTTGCGCACGGTTCCCATGCCGCGAAGTATAAATCCGCCAGCGTGCGAGTTGGCTATATTCCGATTGAATTTGCGAGGAGGATCGACGCCTACGGGGTTCTCTGCGCTGTGCGAGTGTCTGCTGCGGGCGGGTCGTCGTTCAGTCTAGACTCCAACTGCGCGAATGATACCTGTAACTTCGCGACGGCTGCGCGCAGTGCCGCGACCTCGGCCTCCAACGCTGAGATGCGAGCCGCGGTTGCGAACTCCGTGGCAGAATCCGAGGCCTGTTCGATTTCGGAAGGATTGCGCGGGCGAAACTCCGCGGAGCTGAAGTCGTGCACGGCTGTGTCGATCGGGCCTCCGAGCAGATGCGCGTAGCGCGCCTCGCGCGATCCCGGCTGGCGCGGCAGCACGACTGCGAGGGGCCGCGCTCCTGAAGGTTCGTCGCCTATGGGAGCTGCGGTCATGCGCGCCAGCGTGCTCTCAACCGCGTCGAGACCATCGAAGCTATGGAGGCGATCGGAGCGTGAGCGCAGCTGGCCGGGCGTCTGCGGGCCGCGCAGGAAGAGCAGGCAGAGCAGCGCCGTCTCGTCGCGGCGCAGGTTGAGGACGGTGCGGATTCGGTGCTCGTACTTCGCCACCCGACTCTCTCGCACTACCGAGGTCAGCCCCACGTCTTCGAGCGAGTGCAGCGCCTGGCGTACCTCTTCCTCGGTTAGATTCATGACGGGATCGCGGCTGGAGCGCTGGTTGCAGGCGTTGACGAGCGCGTTGAGGGAGAGCGGGTAGTTCTCCGGCGTGACAATCTCTTTTTCGATCAATGCGCCGAGGACGCGAATCTGGACTGGGTCAAGTGTCATGCTTCAAGGGTGCCACATTCTGGCGTGGCTTGCGCTAGACAAAGCCGCCACACTCATGCGAATGTGGCGGCTTTGAATTTTGGATTGATGAGCTGGTTAGAAGTTGAAGTGTCCGGCAAACGACCAGTCGCGCGGCGAGTTGGATATTCCAGTGACCTCGCCGTATGTGCTTGCCGTTGTCGATGCCGTCGCGGACCAACCTGCGCCGGGCGAGGAGAACTGCACCTTGTTCCAGACGTTGAAGCAATCTGCCTCAAAGACGATCGACATGCCCAGGCGCAGCGCGAAGGAACGGCGCAGGGACGCCGTGAGGTTCTGTGAGCCCGGCCCCCTGAGGCCAAGCGGCGCGGTGCGGGGAGAGTTCCCAATCAGATACTGGTGCGTTGTCTGACCCGTGACGGCAGAGATGTCGGCGGGGATCTTGAACGCGTTGTAGTCGACGTACTTGATTTGGGTCCCGCCGGCGAGTCCGAGATTGCCGGCGACTGTCCCGTTCGGCCCAGTTCCATAGCTACCGTTGATGCGGGCATTCCTGCTGGTGAAGTCGTTCGATGCAGTGTTGATGTCCGGCATGCAGGTGCCGGAGTTGGGCGCTGCGTTGGAGCAGCCGCCGCTCCAGGTGACGTTGATCGGCAGGCCGGCGGCATACTGGTATATGCCCGAGAGCATCCAGCCGCTGGTGAGCGAACGCATCACGAGCGAGTTGCCGCCGCGATGGCCTTCGCCGAAGGGCAGCTTGTAGACGCCGTACGCATTGACCACTTCAGGCTGGGAATAGATGGTCAAGGAACGGTCGATGCGGTCCTGTTTCCATGCCTGGCCATTGCCTGAGATGGCGCCGGCAGGGATGTCGTAGCCGCTGCGGAAGGTGGAGTCGTCTCCAACATTCTTGGAGTAGGTGTAGTTGATGTTGAAGCTGAGGCCATGGCTTTCACGCTGTGCGAGCGTGATCTGCAGGGCGCTGTAGACGAAGTTCTGCACATTTTCTCCCCAGCCGTCGTTGATGCTGCTGTACTGCGGGAAGGCAGCCAGCCCCTGGGCCAGAGTTACGGTAGAGCTGGTTGGGAAGGCGTTGGCCGCGGTTGAGAAGAAGCTGGGGATCGTGATATTGGGTAACACGGTCTGCGCCTTGGTAATGTTCGCAGTGGTCGCCGCCGCGGTCAGGATTGGTTTTGTGCCCGTGCTGTCGAGGACATTGCCCAGCGCGGCGAGATAGACGGGATTCAACTGGTTGACCCAGTATCCACGCGCATTGGTACCGGCACTGGTCTCGAAGACATGATGGCTTTCGCTGCCGACATAGTTGACGGCCAGCGTCATGTCCTTGGTAACGCTACGCTCAAAGCCAACGTTGTAGAAGGTAAACTCCGGCGTGCGGCCCGATACATACGGATCGGCGTAGGCCATGCTGCCCGCTGTGGCAATCGCGCCGGAAGCATTGAGGTAGTTGCCCATGTTCAAGAGCTGTGTGGCAGGACCGAGGGTCGGGGCGGTGGGCAATGCCGCGCCGCCGAAGAGCGCGGTATTGGCCTTGCCAATGCCGGTGAAGTAGGTGCCGTTATTGAGGAAGAAGGATGGCCCGGCGGCGAGTCCAGAGGTAAGTTCCGGAGTTCCGGTCGCGGTCACGTTGAAGCCGAGGCTCTGTCCGGCGCCGAGTGAGCCGCCGTCGCTGGTGCGTCCGCCACCGGCTCCGCCGCCGAAAGAGTAGACCATGCCGGCACCAATGCGGAGGACCGTCTTGTCGTCGACTGCATAGGTGAGGCCGGCGCGCGGTCCGTAGTTCTTCCAGTAGGTGTTGACGGGGGTCTTTTTGCCGATGCTTACTCCCGCTCCGCCGTAATTTCCAGCGAGCTGGAGCGCGCCGACGGCCCCTGCAGGCTGGCCGGTGACGCCGGTCAGGGTCGGATTCAGGAAGCTAAAGTGATTATTCACCTCATGGTAGGGAGGAGCGTAGTCCCAGCGAATGCCAAGATCGAGAGTCAGCTTCTGCGAGAGCTTGAAGTTATCCTCGACATACGGCGCGAGCGGCTTGTAACGGCTGCCGATCTCAGGGACGGGCTGAATGGCAAGGGTGGGAGTTCCGCCCACGCCGCCCAGCAGGTAGCTGGCGTACCCGTAGCCGCTATTGGTCCCCAGTGTACTGGAGGCGGCATTGTAGTTGGCCGTTGTGACGGCGTTATAGGTTAGATAGAGTCCGCCGCTGTAGGTGGCCGGCAACTGGGCGTTGACTTCAAGGAACTGATAGGTAAAGCCAAAGGTCAACGCATGCTTGCCCTTCGTCCACAGCAGGTTGTCGACGAGCGTGTAGGAGTTCGGAGTTGTCGGCTGGGTGCTGGTTGAACTGCTGTCGGTCGTCCAGGTTGTGGGGTTGGGGGCGATGGCGGTGTTGGTTGTGAACGAGGCACCGGGGAAGGTTGTACCCGACAGGCCCGGCGGCAGATTGGTGATGCCGAAGGTCGCCGCATCATACTGGCTGACGCCGTCGGTGGAGTTCTTGATGTTCTGGAAGAACCGCGTAAACCCGTACTTGAACTGGTTGACCACGTTGGCGTTGACGGTATAGACATCCTCGGCGACAAACTGCTTGGGGAAGACGCTGGCCAGGTCGCCGCCCTCGTATGGCAACGGGATATAAGGAGTCGCGAAGTTATTGTAGTAATCCTCGACGCCGATGGCGCCGACAGCCGACAGGCGGTTCTTCGCGCTCAGGTCGTAGTCCACGCGATAGTTGGTGACATGGTTGTCAAAGCCGGAAACTCTGGTTCCGAGGTAGTTGTTGGTGATGACATTGGTGTAGGTCGGCGCGGGCAGGAACGACTGCATCGCCAGGGCAATCGGCGAGAGATAGCCGGTGGGGATTACGTTGAAGGTCGGCAGGCCGTTCTTCACTCCCTGGAATGGCGTGCGGGTGCAGACCGCGCCCACGCAGGCGTTCGAGGTTGGATCGTAGATGATGGCTGGATTGACGTTGCCCGTGCCAGCCGGATTGCCGGCGATTCCGGTATAGCCGGTACCGACGACCGCGTTCGCGTTCAGTTCGGTAAAGTCGCCGGCGCGCATCAACGTACTTGGAATGGTGGCCAGGGCCGGGGTAGCGTATGCACGGTAATGGAACTTGTCGTACGCGACGAAGAAGAAGAGCTTGTCGTGCGTCCCGGGCACCTTGCCGCCGATGGAGAACGACATCTCATTCTGGTGTTCAAATGGCTTCGCCTGGCAACCGGCCCTGGGCGCGTAATTCACCGTCTGCCCATTGACGGTGGCCGTGCTTGAGGCGGCGCTGCACGTTGGATAGTTGACACCGGTAGCCGGGTTGACGCCCACGGCCTGCGCCCATTTATTGACGAAGCTCCAGTTATCGAAGATCGTATTGCGCACAAAGTCCGAGGCCTGCCCGTGGTACTTCAGGCCGCCAGACTTCATGGTGAAGTTCTCCGCGCCCGCACCGCCATACTCCACCGGCGGTACGCTGCTGACGATCTGGAACTGGTCGACTGCGTCGAGGTCCACATTCAGCGAGACCACGCGGTTGTCTCCCTGCTGGTTGATGGTCTCGGCTGGGATTCCTTCCAGGTAGAGCTGCTGAAGATAATTTCCCGTTCCGCCAATCAGTGGAAGGCGGCCGCCACCGGTCTGCGCGCCCGGCGTCAGCATGGCAAAGGCCGTGGGATCGCGTTGCAGTCCGCTCGTCTGGATGGGCAGGTTCTTATAGGTCTCGTTCTCCATCACGGTTCCCAGCGTGGCGTTGGTGGTATCCAGCACCGGGGGAGCAGCGGTGACGATGACCGTCTCCGACGCCGCGCCGAGGGTCAATGCAGCGTTGAAACTCAACGCGCCCAGCGCATCAACGGAGAGATTGTCCTGGCGCAGGGTCTTGAATCCCTTGGCCGCGATCTGGACCGAATAGATTCCCGGGGGAATTGGCGCAATGGTGTAATCGCCCGCAGACGTTGTTGTGCGCGCGGTGGCCACATTGGTGGCTGCGTTGGTGGCCGTGACCGTGGCTCCGGCGACAACCGCCCCTGAGCTGTCCGTCACCGTGCCCGTGATGGTGCCTTCGCCGCCTGTCTGCGCCTGTAGCGCGGCGGGGACTGCGAGGAGAGCGAGCAACGCGAACAGGGAGAGTCCCCTGCGAACCGCCTGCATGGACGTAGAGACAATTGCATCGATTGTGAAATTCATAACGCCTCGGAAAATGAATTCAGGGATATCCCTTTAGCGTGCAGGGAATAATTGATTTAGGATCGGCCAGAATTATTCTCTCTCAAGCCAACCAATGTCAATCATTTATGGAAAAAATAAACACCTCCAGAGTATCGAGTGAGTTGCCCTCCCCCTTTTGAGCGCTGATTAGCTGCGCGCTGAAGAGCGCTCCCGCCAATCATGGCTGGGCTTGTCCCTTGCCTGTAAGTTATTATTTTGCAATTATTTACAAGGCAACCGCTGAGGCAGCCTGACTACTCCGCGGCGATGCCAAGCCATTGCCCGCCTACTCGATGCTCATTGCGGCGTCCACATCGATGGTCAGCGCGTCATGGTCCACCATCATCGAGTGCAGCTTCAGGGAGTCGAGGGTGATGGTGTAGCCGGTGGAGGCGACCGACTGGCTGAGCACCTTGCGCATCATATCCGCTGCGTTCAGCTTCATCTGCGAGGGCAGTTTGTGGCTGAGGAAGGGCACAAGAAGAAAGTTCAACTCCTTCGACTCGCTGATCTGCTCGATCTTCGCATCGCGAAAGCCCACCGATTCGCCCTCCGCATCGGGGACGACCGAGACATCCGCATCGGTGTTTAGCGAGACGCCGACGCAGGCCCCTCGCAGCGCCTTGCCCAGCTTTGCCCGGGTATGCACGTGCACCACGACGCGGTCGTCCTTGAAGGTGACGTGTGGGTCCTCGGCGTAGACCGAACAGGGCGAGGAGGCATCGCCGCGGATGTAGTAGCGGCCGTCGGGGCCGTTGAAGAGCTGCGTGCGCAAGGTCCGCTCCAGCGCCTTTGCCGAGACCTTCACCTCAATCGCGCGGGCCATCCGCGCACCACCCATCCCAAGCAACCAGAACAACACTACACAGCGCAGCAAAAATTTCATTGTTCTTAAAGGATAACGCCAACGCGCCGTTTTATGCGGTCAGCGGCGCAGAGCCAAAGGCAGCAGATCTCCCGTCTGCATGAAAGACGGGAGAACCTGCAACGATACAGTGCCCCGTACTTACACCGCGGGAATCATCGGCGCAGTCTCGCTCGAAATAGCAGCCGTTGCCGTCGCCAGCCCTGGAGAGGTCACCGTGACCACCACCGCCCCGGCCTGGCCACGCTTGCTCTGCACGATTGCCATGCAAAGCCCGTTGAAGGCGCTGCGTTCGGATGCGCGGTCCGGTTCGTGGCAACTGGGATCTCCGTTGCCTACGCCGATCACGCTGCCTGGCCCTGCCACCGTCCACGTCACTTTGTTGTTCGCCTCAGGCACGAGCCGGCCCTGCGCATCCACAATCGCCACGTTGATTACAGCCAGGTCCTGCCCATCGGCCTTGATCTTCGGCCGGTCCGCCGTAACCAGGATATTGGCCGCGGGGCCAGCCGTCTCGCGCTTGTCGGTCAGCACGATCCTTCCGCCCTTGCTGGCGCGCGCCTCCAGTACGCCCGGCGCGTACTTCACCTTCCACACCAGGTGCCCGTTTTTCTTCACCGGCTGCGAACCGAGGCTTGCGCCGTTGAGGAACAGTTCGACGCTCTCCTGGTTGCAATAGGCCCAGACCTCAATCTCCTGGCCCTCCTTGCCCGCCCAGTTCCAGTGCGGAAGGATGTGCAGCATCGGCTCGGCACCCCACCACGCCTTGTAGTACCAGGCCGTGTCCTTGGCAAATCCGCAGGTGTCGAGAATGCCGAAGTGCGAGCTGATGCACGGCCATGAATACGGCGTGGTCTCGCCACGATAGTCGAATCCGGTCCAGGCGAAGCCGCCTGCCAGCCACTCGCGCTCAGCGTAGAACGACCACCACTCCTCTGCGGTATTGCCCCAGCGCGGCTTCTCCGTGTCGTACGCGCTCATATAGCCGCGCACCTTATCGTTGGCGTAGATGCCGCGCGTCGCCACGGTGCTGGCCGTCTCGGTGCCGATCATCGGCTGAGTCGGATAGTCCTGGTGGAATTTGTCGATCAGGCCGTCGTTGTAGTTGCAGCCCATCACGTCCAGCACGTTGGAGATTCCCACGCCGCCCCAGCCCCCGCTCATTGCCGCGGTCGAGAGGCGCGTCGGATCGAGCTTCTGTTGCAACGTCTTCATCGTTTTCACGATGCGCGCGCCGCGTGCTGTTCCCTGCTCCGCCTCCTCGTTGCCCAGCGACCAGAGCACCACGCAGGGATGGTTGCGGTCGCGCTTGATGAGGCGCTCCAGCTCGCTCATTCCCTCCGGGTTGGACGACATCATGCGCGTCTCGTCCAGCACCAGCATTCCCATGCGGTCGCAGGCGTCCAGGAACTCCGGCGTCGGCGGGTTGTGCGAGGTGCGGCAGGCGTTCGAGCCCATCCATTGCAACCGCTCCAGCCGGTATGCCTGAATGCGGTCCGGAATGGCCTCGCCCACGCCCGCGTGATCCTGGTGGTTGCACGTCCCCTTGATCTTCACCGGCTTGCCGTTGAGGAAGAACCCCTTGTTCGCATCGAAGCGCACGGTGCGAATGCCAAAGGTCTGCGCATCCTGATCGACAATCTCGCCGTCCACCTCGACCGTTGTCACCGCACGGTACAGGTTGGGCGACTCGAGCGACCAGATATCCGGATGCCACACAATCGTATGCAATTGGAAGGCGGTTTCGTCGCGGGCCTCAATCGTCGCCTGTTCCGACACCGCCGTCGCCACGGTCTTTCCCGCGTCGTCCACCAGTGCCGCATGAACTCGACCGACAACGTCCACGTCGCTGTCGTTGATGACCTCGGTGTTCAGACGGATGGAGACCTGATCGGCGCTTGTAACCACCCCGGTAACGGCCCCGAAGTCGGGCCGCACATAGGTTCCCCAGCGCGCGATGTGCACCGGCGCGGTCTTGTTGAGCCACACATGGCGATAGATGCCCGCGCCCTCGTAGAACCATCCCTCGTCGAGCGTCGCATCCACCCGTACGACCAGGACATTCGAACCTGGCGTCTGCATCCCCGCCTTGATGCGCGCCGCCGCTGCTGCGTCCGTGCCCGCAGCCGCAAGCCTTGCCTGGTCCGCCGCGGCGCGGTCCATCGCAGCCTTGTCCGCGAAGTTGGCGAAGTCCGTCAGGTCGAGATTCAACGGCGCATAGCCGCTCATGTTCTCGGCGATGAAGTGGCCGTTGAAGAAGACAGTAGCGTTGCGGAAGATTCCATCGAACTCAACCGAGATGCATCGCCCTGCATCGCTGGCCGGCAGCACGAACTCTCGCCGGTACCAGCCAACGCTGGTCTCGGGATACTCGCGGCCCAAGGCCTTTGCACCATGCCCCACCAGCGGCGGGTTGTTGTCGACGAAGGGAAGGTCGATCGCCCAGTCGTGGGGCAGATCGACCTTGCTCCACGCCGAATCGTTGAAGCGCGGCGAAGCCGGCCCGCCCACCTGCCCTGCCTTGGCGAAGGTGCCCGAGCCGTTCAGCTTGCCGAAGCCGAAGTCCTTGACTGGATCGTTGGCATTGCCCAGGGCGAAGCGCCAGCCGAAGTCCAGCAGAAGCCGCTCGCGCAGCGTGTTTGGCTGATTTGGGTCAATACGACTCGCTCCAGGCTGTGCAGCAGGGGGAGCCGCAGCCGACATTAGCGAATCGCCCGATTCAGCCGGCAGATTCTTGCTCGTCATCACACCGGCCGAAGCCGCCAGCCCAACCTTCACCAAGTCGCGTCGTGTCCACTTGCCCATGTTCGATTCCCTCCAGGCTCCAGCGCCTTTGGCTGCGTTGCTTTGGCCACAGTGCGCGCGTCATCCACTTTACATCGTGGAGATAATTTTGGCAGGTTGAATGGTGGTTCGCGTGTGGTACGAATTCCCACTCATCCACAATGCGCGATGAATGGGGCACCCAAATCCTTGCTCAAATGAAAAGCCCCACATCTCAGAATCGAGATGTGGGGCACCAGCACCTGTTTGGTGTGGGAAATTAGATGGAGCTCATGTTGTGGAGGAACTCCTGGTTGTTGCGGGTCTTGGCCAGCTTGTCGGTGAGCAGTTCCATGGCCTCGACCGGCGAGAGCGGATTGATGACCCGGCGCAGAATCCAGGTGCGCTGGAGTTCTTCCTTGGGGATGAGCAGCTCTTCCTTGCGCGTGCCGGAGCGCTGGATGTCGATGGCCGGAAAGACGCGCTTGTCCACCAGCTTGCGGTCGAGGATGACCTCCATGTTGCCGGTGCCCTTGAACTCCTCGAAGATGACCTCGTCCATGCGCGATCCGGTATCGACCAGCGCAGTCGCGATGATGGTAAGGCTGCCGCCCTCTTCGATGTTGCGGGCCGCGCCGAAGAAGCGCTTCGGGCGTTGCAGCGCGTTGGAATCGACGCCGCCGGAGAGCACCTTGCCGGAGGGTGGGACGATGGTGTTGTAGGCGCGCGCGAGGCGCGTGATGGAGTCCAGCAGAATGACTACGTCGCGTTTGTGCTCGACCAGCCGCTTGGCCTTCTCGATGACCATCTCGGCGACCTGGACGTGGCGCGCGGCGGGCTCGTCGAAGGTTGACGAGATGACCTCGCCCTTGACGCTGCGCTGCATGTCGGTGACCTCTTCCGGGCGCTCGTCGATGAGCAGAACGATGAGGACAATCTCCGGGTGGTTGGTGGTGACGGAGTTGGCGATGGACTGGAGGAGCATGGTCTTGCCGGTGCGGGGCGGAGCGACGATCAGTCCGCGCTGGCCCTTGCCGACCGGGGTGAGCAGGTCCATCACGCGGCCGGACATGTGCTCGCGGTCGGTCTCCATCTTGATCCGCTCCTCGGGGTAGAGCGGGGTCAGGTTGTCGAAGAGTATCTTGTTCTTGGTCTCCTCGGGCGACTCGAAGTTGATGGCCTCGATCTTGACCAGGGCGAAGTACTTCTCGCCCTCGTGCGG
>Ga0187887_10002676_pt1 | contig 14141 bp, 11 predicted proteins | sample June2016WEW_7_10_FD_132977 | JGI IMG/M metagenome (GOLD analysis project Ga0187887, IMG submission 132977) | Peatland microbial communities from SPRUCE experiment site at the Marcell Experimental Forest, Minnesota, USA - June2016WEW_7_10 | ecosystem: Environmental > Terrestrial > Soil >...
CATCAACGTATTGATGTCGAGGTCCGTGATGCGCTGAGTGGAGCGCAGAGAGTTTCCTTCGATGAGTAGCCGCAGAGCAAGCACAATGCGCTCCTGAGGCAGGTAGGAGCCATCCAGAGCCGGTTTGTGGGCCTCGGTAAAGGTCTTATAGCAGGACGGGCAGCGGAATCTGCGCAGGCCGTTGCGATGCTTCCCAAAGCGTTGACACGTAACCTCGCATGACTCGCAAGTCATTGTCACATCGGCTTTTTCTGCGCTCTTCATGATTCAATTATACAGCGACTGTCGTTGTTTTGTCAACGCACAACAACATCCAAATGAGGTTTATATTTGCTTTACTTTGAATGGCTTAGAAAGCTAGAATGAAGATGTTCACCACGGCCCCGGTTTCCAATCCTCTCCCAGGGATATGGAAGCTCCGGGGCCTTTCGGTTTTGGCCCACCGTCCGGCGAACTGGGATGGGTGGGCTACGGTTGGTACCTTCCGCACGGTGAACTCCTTTTAAGCCAAAGTATGATCCAGTGATGGATGGATTGACAGGAAACCAGCATCGGTCATGCTTGTTAGCTCGAAACGGGAAATAGGGCGGTCCCCGGCTTATTTTCCGAAACGGAAAATAAGGGGCATCGGTGCTAGCATCACGAAACGGAAAATAAGGAGGGGTGGCTCTTATTTTCCGCGTCCCAATCCGGCCTGCTTCAGGATTCCCAGAACGATTTGCTTAACACGTTCTTCGGTATAGAGCTTCTGTTCGCTCGCCAGTTTCCGGTAGGATGCTCCATAACAGAGGCGCTTGGCTGCCCAGTTGTATCGGAGGTCTAACGGAGTCGTCTCGCGTGTTTGTTTGACCGGCACCAGGAAACCACGGGCCAAGTCGTCCCGGAGGCGCTGACGGAATCCATCAAGCTGCTTGCTGATGAATTCCTCAACCACGGTTTGAACGGCAGCTTTCCAGTCCTTCTCCGATTGGTAAAGCGGCAGGAATGACGGGACAGCCAATCGTTCACCAACGTGGTATGGATGCAGATATCCGCGCGGAATCTGCGGGAAGGCGAAGTCCGGCCACAACCGAGTGGGGATTTCTAGCCGCTCGCACGCTTGCCAGATTCTGAGCCGAGCCCACTGTTTGGGACCGGCTCTCTCCATGAGATGTGCGGGAAAGTACTTGAATGGTGGAATCGAAAACTCAGCCAGAGATAGAGGCACGCCGGACAATCCCCTTGCGTCCGGCGCGAACGAGGACTTACGATGTGGGTGTTCAGGTCCGCCATCGAAGAGCCCCGGCCACGTGCCGGGCTTTTCGTTTTTAAGGGACCATTCTACTTGATAGATCGGACTAACAGGATTACGTCAGCGACGGTCGAGTGTGAACGTTACGACCCACGTGGATGACACCGGAACGCCGTCCTTCGTCGCTGGCCTGAAACGCCAATCACACAGCGATTTGATAATCTGCGTTCCGAGTCCGAAAGGAGGCGAGTCGAGAACCGTCACACTCTCCAAATATCCACGCGCATTGACTGTGACAGAGGCCCGAATCGTGCCTTTGAAGTTTGCCTCGATGGCCTCGCGGGACCAGTCCACGCCCTTTTTCTGAAAGACGACCAGTGGGGTCGATGCAGGATGCGGAGCGAGATTCGAAGTGAAGCGGAGAACGCCTTGTATCTCAATCGGCCTGCCGTCGCAAACAGCCGGGGAGAATGTCGAATACCGCACCACATCGAGGGCCGTCGTCATGTAGTCGCTGTCCCACCCGGAACCGGCAATGTTTGGGCTGACGGTAGCGTCCCTGGGCTGCATGAACACATTCCCGTCGATTCTTATGGTGACCCACAAATCGACCCAGTATGATTGGTCCAGAAATCGCGATGGCTGGGGCATGCGGAGCACAACGGGTGCACTGCATCCGGCTGCCGGATAGGTCGCACGATCGAAGGTCAGACTGGCCGAATTCTCGGCGCACGCGCAGCACGTCAGCAGGAGTGCTGCCGCAGACAACCGAAGTTGCCGCATAGCACCTGACATCATATCGCTGTACCTGAACGACCGGAATCAATCGGCTTGCTTGCGCGGTCTGCCGCCTGCGTGTTTTTGGCGCATTGCCGCAATTTCCCGAAAGTGCTCTGGGCCGAACTTTGCAGCGGTCGCACTACCGCCTTTGTGGCCGAGTAGTTCACTTGGCGTCATGCGCTGCTGCTTCAGAATGTCATCAGTCAAGGCAAGCGCGGCACGTAGCAGTTCCCGACAGCGGGGCGTCCTGTTCTCAGGGAGGGGAACGGTTGTGGACAGGATGAGGTCAGTTTCGGCTATCAGGTTCTTGAGTGCCTGAATGGAGGCGCGGTCAGTTGCCATAATCCCATGGTGAAGCCGAACCGGAGGGGATTGCAAGCGGTAGCTGTTTTCTGTTCAACGCACATTTCAGACACTACCCCCCGGTTGCCGAATCGGCGCGCTTCTGGCAGGATAGTATCAAGGCGAACTTGACGCTAGTCTCATTGCATCCGGAACCAACAGCGCCGACGGCGCACGCAAATCCCACGGAGAAACGATTGCAAACCAGCAAACCTGTAGTATTCAGGGGTGACGGCATTGCCGCCACGGATCGTCCCCACACCGCTCGATGATCCCCCCCAGACATTTCCCCCCCCGCCGTCCCAGGATTCGAGAGAACGTGAATGAGGCGATTCGCGTTCGCGAAGTCCGCGCCATATTCCCGGACGGCACCGTTGAAGTCATGCCCACGCCCGCGGCTGTGCGAAAAGCCCAGGACCTTGGGCTCGACCTCATCCTGATCGCGCCCACCGCGGAACCGCCCGTGGCGAAGGCCATGGACTATGGCCAGTGGCAGTACGAGAACAAGAAGAAACAGCACGATGCACGGAAAAAACAGCACATCATCCAGGTGAAGGAGCTGAAATTCCGGCCGAACACCGACGATCACGATTACGAGTTCAAGAAGAACCACGCCATTCGCTTTCTCAAGGAAGGAAATCGGGTGAAGGCCGTGGTGCAGTTCCGCGGCCGCGAAATCGCTCACGTGGATCTCGGCAAGAAGCTCCTGCTACGCTTCGCCGCCGATTTGGCCACGGTGGGCACGGTGGAAGGGCAGCCTCGGTTAGAGGGCCGCAACGCTCACGTGCTGATTAGCCCGGCAAAGACGAAAGAAAAACCCGCTGGGGGTGCAGTACAGCCCAAGCCGCCCGTTGAGGGAAGTCCGAGCGCTCCGCCAGCGGCCTGAGAGGGACACGCGGCGCAGCCGCGTCGGCTAATAGAACAAATACTTCCGCCACTGGTCGTCGGCCTTGCCCATCAGCCGCATCAGGTGCCGGCTGGTGTGCAGACTGAAAGGCCGCGGCATTCTCGCCAGCTTCATCCCGGCTTCTTCCGGCGTGCGGTTCCCTTTGCGGTTGTTGCAGGGATGGCAGCAGGCCACCAGATTCTCCCAGGTGGTCTCACCGGCGCGCGATCGCGGAACTACGTGATCGAGCGTCAGCTCGCCCGAAGGCATGGTGCGATGACAATACTGGCAGGTATAGCGGTCCCGCATCAGGATGTTCTTGCGCGACAGCGCGCGAGTCTGATGTGGAATGCGGCGGTATTCCAGCAGGCGAATCACGGACGGAATGCGCACGCGATGACGCGAGGAATGCACGTCGGCACCGGTCAGTTCCTCGGCCGAGGCCACTCCCTTCAGCACCAGCACGAGCGCGCGCCGGGCGGCGCAAATATTGATCGGCTCATAACTGGCGTTGAGCACGAGAACGGGCCGGTGTAGTCGATCAAGCGCGTGCATGGCCTTCCAGACTCCCTGCGTGGTCATGTTCCGGCTCCGCCACGGCGTGGCCTTCGATGTCCAGATTCATGCGGCGGTCCACTCTGGCCACCGTCAGCAACGCCACCCGCGCCGCCCCGGCTTGCTTCAACGCGCGTGCGCAGGAACTTGCCGTTGCGCCGGTGGTCATCACGTCGTCCACCAGCAAAATCTTCAATCCGCGCACGCGATCGGGCCGGCGCACCCGGAACGCACCGCTGACATTGGCACGCCGCTTCGCGTGGGTGAGCCCGGCCTGGGCCGTGGTTGCTTTCACCCGCCGCACTGCGTTGCGTAAGGGAATGCCTGACCGCCGGGCGATTTCGCCCGCCAGCAGTTCGGATTGGTTGAAGCCGCGTTTCCAGCGGCGGAACCAATGCAGAGGCATGGGGACCACCACGTCGAACTGTTCGCCGCGCGGGAGTGCCAACGCCAGGAACCGCCCCAGTGGACCTGCCAGCGTCTCTACCCGTCCATACTTGAAAACGTGAATCAGTTCGCGCAGTTCGGCTTCGAACGCGCCGAACGAATAAGCGGCGTCAAACCCGTTCACGCCCAGACGGCACAGCGCGCAACGGCCCTCTTGATCGAGCGGGAACTGGTTACGGAATGGCGTGCGGCAGTCGCGGCAGAAATACTCGGCGGTCAGCGCGGTGGGTTTTCGCAAACAGCCCGGGCAGACCGGTATTCGCGAGATTTCCTGAAGGGGGGAATCGCACAAACGGCATTCATCCGGGAAGATGAGGTTAAAAAAAGCCGCAGAATACTTCCTGACGTGAGGCGGGACGGAAGCTGTGAGCCAGCTACTGCTGAAGACACACCCCCATAAGACTCTTATTCTACAACAAGGCGTTACTTCACAGTGAAGGCCGGACCCGCACTGGCCGGGGGCTTTTGCTTATTCGACGCTGACTAAGACCGGTTCGTCGATCTCGCGGGCGTTATCGCCGCCGCTGGTCAGGACCATGATGCCGAATCGCCCCGACTTCAGATCCTGGGGAATGGTGAACTTCACCTCGGTATCGGTCTGGGAGGTGACCTTCACCTTAATGGTCTTCTCGCCCTGAGTGAGATAAACCGCGGCGACATTTGCTTTCTCGAGGTTCGTTCCCGATACCGTCACTTCATCGCCGGCTTTAGCGCTGTCGGGCTGGACTTCCTTCATCAGGGGAGTTGGGCCCGCTGCTGACGCGAAAACCGCCGCGCCCGCCAGAATGAGCGCCATCAATAATCGCAGCATTTGTTTTTCTCCTTTCTCTCCAGGAAGTTGCAATTGCGTATCCAGAGGTCCCCGGAGCATTCTACACGCGTTTGCCCCACAAATCCACCGCTCAGCGCGCGGATTGGAGCAGGCCGCGCTAAATCCGGGTGAGTGAATTCACCCAGCATCGACCGGAGCTGCTCCGGTGCCCAACGATACCGCGCGTTCCAGCGCCGCGAACAACTCCCGCGCCTCAATCGGCTTCGAAACAAACTCGTCCATCCCCGCGTTGAGGCACCGTTGACGGTCCTCGATCAAAGCGTGCGCCGTGAGGGCGATGACGGGGGTGCGAACACCCAGCCGTTTCTCTCTGGCGCGAATCGCACGCGTGGCGTCGAATCCATCCAGCCCCGGCATCTGCACGTCCATCAGAATCACGTCGAATTTCCCGCGCCCGGACCGCTCCACCGCCTCGTGTCCGCTCGAAGCGATCTCCACCGCGTGACCCCGCTTCTCGAGCATCCGCGCCACCAGCCGTTGATTCACGGGGTTGTCTTCCGCCAGCAGAATCGACAGCGGCCGGGCGCACGCCGCCACGCGCGGTGCGGTTTCAGGGGCGAATTCCGTCCCGCTCGCGTGCAAGGCGCGCGCTACCGCGTCCAGCAGTTCGGATTTGGCCACCGGTTTGGTCAGATATGCCGCGATGCGCGCCTGACGAAACAGATCGAAATCGAGCCGGCACCCCGCCGAACTCAGCAGCAGCAGGACGGGCTCTCCCAGCGAGGCGTCCTGCCGAATGGCCTCGGCCAGACGGATGCCATCCATATCGGGCAGTTGATAATCCAGAATCACCAGCCGGAATGGCGTGCCGGCGGCTGCGGCCTCGCGCATCAGGTGGAGACCCGAAATGGCGTCGTCGGCCGTGCGAGGTCGCATACCCCAACTGCGGAAAAACCCTTCGTAGATCAGGAGATTGGTGGGATCATCGTCCACCACCAGGACGGGGAGGCCCCGCAACGCGCTGGCAGACGTCGCGTACTCCGGCTCGGCGTCGTTATGGTCCAGTTGCAGCAGCGCGGTGAAGTGGAACGTGCTCCCGCAGCCTTGTTCGCTCTCCAGCCAGATGCGCCCGTTCATCTTCTCCACCAGGCGCGACGCGATGGACAACCCTAACCCGGTGCCCCCGTACTGGCGGGTGATGGAACCATCCACCTGAGTAAACGCTTCGAAGATCGCCTGCTGCTTGGCGGCGGGAATGCCGATCCCGGTGTCCCGAATTGTGAAGTGCAGCCCGACGTTGTCGCCGGCTCGATATTCCTGCCCCACGCGCAACGCTACTTCACCTTCGTGCGTGAACTTGACGGCGTTGCCCAGCAGATTCACCAGCACCTGGCGCAGGCATTTGGCGTCGCCGATGAGGCGGTTCGGGAGATCCGGTGAAATATCGCACAACAGCTCCACGCGCTTTTGCGCGGCGTGGACAGCCATCGGTTTTACCGTCCGCGAAATCAGCTCGTCCAGGCGGAACGCGCCGGCGTCGAGTTCCAGCTTACCGGCCTCGATCTTGGAGAAGTCCAGAATGTCGTTGATGAGCGAAAGCAGCGAATCGGCGGACGCGCGCGCCATGGAGAGGTATTCCTTCTGCTCCGGCGTCAGGTCCGTTTCCAGAGTCAACTGGGTCATCCCGAGAATGCCGTTCATCGGCGTGCGAATTTCATGGCTCATGTTGGCCAGGAACTCGCTCTTGGCGCGGCTGGCCGCCTCTGCCGCCTCCTTGGCGCGCCGCAGATCCGCAGTCTGCTTACGGACCCTTCGCCGCAGCACTTCGATCCACGCAATCGCCAGCAGCACCAGCGCAACCGCAAAACCGGCTGCCTTCAGCGTCCGCTCGGCATTCCACCAGGGAGCGCCCCGCAGGACCACGACGTCCCGTGACGAGCGAATGAGCAGAGAAAAACCGGTTGGTTCCAGTAGCTGTTGCGTATCGTCCACCTGCAGGGACGTGATCCCGGTGATGCGCAGCAGGCTACCCTGGCCCAGCGCGGGCAAACCGCCCTGGTCCAGCCGCGCATTGAAGACCCGGCCCGCCGCCTGGAGAACCATATCCTGATCCCCGCGGCCTCTGATCTGGTCCACCAGCAGGGCATCGATTCGCACCAGCTCGGAATCGTAGCCTTCTTCGAGAATGTCGCCGGCGGTCACCAGCAGCGGCTGGGGAGGCTTGGACACGCCCAGCTTGTGAATCTCCGCGTCGCGCAACACCGGATTGAACGCTCCGGCCTGGGCGAACCCGAGCACTTCCACAAGATCGCCGGGACGCAGCTTGGTTTGTTGATGGTTCTGGATCAGCACGCCGCCGGTAGCGTCGCTCACATAAGTGGGGCCGCTGGGGTGTGCGAGCGTAACCGTCCCACGAATTCGCGACCGCTGTTCGTCGCTCGCGGCGGGATTGTATTCGAGCAGTTGCCCCACGGTGCGCAACGGCGTAGCGCCTCCGGCCGCGGCCCGGTCAACCTCGATGAACTTTGCATCCGGGACGAACACCTGAATGCCGGCCAGTTGGCGCTTGAAGTTGAAGCGCGCGCCAAGAACGCCGCGCAGTCGAATGTGTGCGTCGAGCAGAGAATCGGGCAGGCGGCCGACACCGGCGACGTGCACCACGAAATTATGAACGCCCCAGGTGACGCCAAGAGTGGCGTGTCCCGCTTGCGTGCCGAGCAAGTGGACTACGCCCTCCGCCTCCACCCAGCGGCTTTCCGCCGCGCAGGTGAATAGTTGTTCCATCTCCATCCGCAATGGTTCCGGCATCCGGCCATCGCCGCGCATTTGCAGTACGGGATGAGCAATCACCGGAGCAAAATCGCCCGGTCCGCTAATCCCGTCCACGTCCACCAGTTGTCCGGAACTCGGCGTTGATCCCGATGCCGACCACATTTGAAGATATATGCCGCCGGTGGCATCCTGGACGAATACGCTCCTGGCTACCGCATCGGCGTATGTCACTACGCCATGAACGTGCACCGGATAGCCGCGCGCCGCTTCTATGGCCGAAAGATCGTGCACCTGTCCAATCCGGGTCAGCAGCGGCAGTTTCGCGGTTTGCGCCTGGGCGCCCGGCGGCGCTGCCAGGGTCCAATCAGCCAGCACGAGTGCTCCCTGCCTCTCGGTGACAAAGCCCAGAACATCCACCGCGTTGCCGCTCGAGACCGGATCGGTGCGCGATTGTTCAAGTTCCACGGTGCCCGTCGCGTCCTTCAGGACCAGACCGGCGCCGCTCAGGCCGGTCGTCCCGTGCAATCGCACGCGATGTTGTGAAAGGCGCTGCGGGCCGTCCGCCAGAACCGTGTGCACCGTCGCCAACGGAATATCAGCTTCGTTCGGCGCGGCTGTTAACACTTCAATGTCGCGCCCCGAGGGAACCCAAAGTTTCACGGCCGCGGGCAGGCCCTCGGCGTCGACACTGGTGGCGAGCACGCCGCGGGCGCGCACCAGCGAATCGACGAGCGGGCGATAGCGCGTCCCGTCGGCATCCCATACGCGCGCGTTAACGTCCCCACCCGATGCGTGAATCAGCAGCGCGAGACGCCCGGTGTGGTCGATAGCCGTGCGCCGGATGACGCCCTCAACTTCGACGCGGCTGTACTGAAGCGCGCCCGAAAGAAGATCCCGCGGCGTCGCCCGAATCGCATCCACCCGGCTTGTCTTGCCCCCCAGGAGCTTCACGTGCGCGTGGCCGATGGAAGGGTCGGACCCTCCGCTGGCTACCTCCCCGGTTACTTCAATGAACCGGCCGGGAATGAGATCGCCGTTATCCACCGGCATGCCCTCTACCCGTACGCCTCCTGTGGCGTCCTGTAGGAACAGCAACTGGAGGCTACGGTCCGAGTAGGTGATCGAACCCCGCAGGCAGACTGGCGCGTGGACGGCCTGGGGACCGAGCTCGCGGACCTGCTGAACCGACGTAAGTGGGGCGTTACTATGCGACGGCGAAAGACGATTGCAGGAGGCCAGAATGGCCCCTGCGGCGGCCACTCCCGCTAGCCAGAAAACACGGGATGGCATTGGCGTCCTCGGGTTTACGGGGAGTCCACCCATGGATTCTAGATCGGGTCACACAGTATTTTCCTTTAGACCCGCTACGTGTTTCGCATTACCATCCAGGGTACTTCCGCCCCAGCGCATCAGGACCTTTTCCAGATCTCCCGGCAAGAGTGGTTTGGTAATGAAGTCGTCCATTCCCGCCGCAATGCACTCTTCCCGCGCGCCTGTTACAGCGTGTGCAGTCAGGGCGATTATGGGGACTCTGGCGCCCTCTTCCTCGCGGCTGCGAATCTCCCGCGTGGCCGCATACCCGTCCATTTCCGGCATCCGGCAATCCATCAGAATCAGGTCGTAATGGCGGCCCAGGGCCATCTCGATGGCCTCGAGTCCATTGCCTGCCACGTCGATGCTGCAGCCGAGTTTCCCGAGAGCGCGCACGCCGAGTCTCTGATTGACGGCGTTGTCCTCCACTAGCAGCACGCGGCGGATTCGGCCGTCCGAAGCCGCCGGAACGCGTTGCATCGGAGGCGCCGGGGAGAGATCCGAATCGTCGAAAGTGTTCAGGGGCAGGGTCAGAAGAAAGGTAGAACCGCCCCCGAACCGGCTGGTCAACGTCAGGCTTCCCCCCATCAGCTCCGCTAGCCGGCGCGAAATGGCCAGCCCGAGGCCGGCGCCCTCGTGCTTCCGGATGAGCGACGAATCCAATTGCGTGAAGTTATGGAACAGGAGCGGCACCTTATCCGGTGGGATGCCTGGCCCGGTATCTTCCACTTCAATACGAAATTCCGCGCGCCCGTTGTCCGTTTCGCCGCCCCGCACCCGCAGCGTCACGTGGCCCTCTTCGGTGAACTTGATCGCGTTGCTCAGGAGGTTTAGAACGATCTGGCGGATGCGCCCGGTGTCTCCCACCACGCCCCGGCAGACCATTTCCGCGTCGAATACGAACCTGAGTCCCCTGGCGCGCGCCTGCGGCGCCATGAGCTCGCAGGTGGATTCAAGACACGCCACCAGATCGAAGCGCTCCGGTTCGATTTCCATACGGCCGGCTTCGATCCGCGAGATATCGAGAAGATCGTTCACCAACGACAGCAATGCCTGGCCGGATGTGCGCACGGTCTCGCCAAACTCCCGCTGTTCGGAGTCGAGCGAGGTTTCGAGCAGAAGATTGTTCATGCCGAGAATTCCGTTCAGGGGAGTGCGGATCTCGTGGCTCATGTGCGCAAGGAACTCGCTCTTGGCGCGGCTGGCTCGTTCCAGTTCGGCGGCGCGCCTTGAAGCTTCCGCTTCCGCTTTTTTCCGCTCGCTGATATCGCGCGCCACGCTCAGCAGCGCCGGCGCTCCCCGGTACTCGAACATGCGGGCATTGATCTCCACCGGGAACCGCGATCCGTCACGGTGAAGGTGAACTGTCTCCAGCAGCGCCTGCCCGGGCGCGATCAGCCGGGCCAGTCCGTCCGGCGTCAGATCGGCGTAATCGGAACCGTCAATATCCCGGATGGACATGCGCACAAGTTCGTCCCGTCTGTAACCCAGGCGCTCGCAGGCCACCCGGTTCACCTCGAGGAACCGGCACTCGGTGTCGATGATGAAGACGGCGTCGCTAACGTTGTCGAACAGTGCCCGAAAATCCTGTTCGGACTTTCGCAGCGCCTCTTCCACCTTTTCCTGTTCGAGCCGCCGCCTTCGCGTTTCCACCCCATACGAGACGTCGCCGGCCAGTTCCTCAAGCAGACCGCGCTCCTCCGAATGAAACGCGTCGCCTTCGGAGGCGTAAATCGTCAACGCGCCGAAGATGGCGCCTTCGCACCACAGCGGCAGGGCCATCAGCGCCTTAAAACCATAGGGCCGCGCCGCGTCCAGCCAGGGCGCAAAGTGCGGATCGTTCTCGGTGTCGTTGCACAACGTAATCTTCCCGGTACGAAGGCAGGTGCCGACCACGCCCTGGCCAAGCGGTCCGTCGCCCCAGGAGACATGTACCGAGTCCAGGTAGCCCCTGCCGCGCCCGGCCGCGCGCACCACGCGCACCGGCTTTCCGGGTTCGTTTTCTGGAAAGCCGATCCATGCCATGGGGTAATTGCCGGCCCCGGTAATCGCCTCGCAGACGTCTCGGCACAGCTCGTCTTCGCTGGCTGCCCGCACGACTGCCTGGTTGCAGGCGGACAGGACGCGGAGCGCGCGGGTTACCCGCCGCAGATCCTCCTCTGCGCGCTTTTGTTCGGTGATGTCGCGCATTATGCACTGACAATAGCGGCCTCCATCGATATCGACGTGGCGCGCGTTCACCTGAACGATCATCGCTGACCCGTCTCTGCGGCGATGCCGCGCCTCGCACACCACCCATCCCTGCCGTTCCAGTGTTTGCCATGCTTCCGAGAGCGCTTCCTGCGCGGCCTCTTCCCGCAAGTCGCGGATGGACATGCCAATGAGTTCTTCGCGCGAATAACCGTACGCTTCAACGGTACGGAGGTTGGCCTCGACGATCCTGCCCTCCTCGCTGTAGAGCACCACCATGTCGTTCACGTGGCGGCTCAGATCGGCGTAGTGTCCTTCGAGCGGCTGGCGGCCGATGTCTGAGTGCCGGCTCTGCCTGCGCCACAACATTCCCGGCAATACTGAGGATGACATCAGCAACAACCCGGCGGAGATCGCCAGTGGTTGAGCGAGGTACCAGCCATAAGCGGCGGCGCTAATGCCGGCGGCAAGCGCCACGAAAGTGAGCGCCAGCCACAGGTTGAGATTTCGTGAACTCCCCCGCTCCGGATTCATGTGTTCTGCGTTAACTCGCGGCTTGGCGGGTCGATATAGGCCCACGGGTTCTCTATCGGCAGATCTCACGCGCTAAGTGAGTGTTTTCTGCAAGAAAGCACTGGAAAAAGCGTTGGAAAATCCTACGTATTCTCTTGCCATACCGCCCCACGGTACACTGGGACCCTGGGCAGGCTCTTAGCCCCCGATGGGCGCGCGCAATCGAGATGGCTATGGATTTCGAGATCACTCCCGAACAGGAGCAGTTGCGCCGGAGCGTGCGCGAGTTCGCCGAAGCCGAAATCCGTCCCCATGTCGCCCACTGGGACGAGACCCAGCAGTTCCCACTGGAGGCAATCAAGAAAGCCGCGGAGATGGGCCTGCTCGGCGCCATCTTTCCGGAGGACCTGGGCGGCGCCGGCCTTGGCTACATCGATTACGCCATCATCATCGAGGAACTGGCGCGTGTGGACCCCTCGGTCGGGCTCATTGTAGCCGCGCATAATTCCCTCTGCACAAACCACATCTTTGTCGCGGGCAGCGACGAACAGAAGCAGCGCTACATTCCGAGGCTGGCTTCGGGAGAGTGGATTGGCTGCTGGTCGCTCACCGAGCCGGAAGCGGGATCGGACGCGGCGGGTACCCGCACCACGGCCGTGCACGAAGGCGGCTGCTGGGTGCTCAACGGAAGTAAGACCTTCACCACCAATGCCCACGACGCTCAGGTCTGCGTGGCCATGGCGGTAACCGACCGCGCCGCGTCCAACCACGGCATTTCGGCCTTCATTATCGAGACCGGCACCCCCGGTTTCCGTCTCGGCCGCAAGGAAAACAAGCTGGGCATGCGCTGCAGTTCCACCGGCGAGGTGCTGTTCCACGAGTGCCGCCTGCCTGAATCGCAACTGCTCGGCAAGGCCGGCGAAGGGTTTGTGGATTCGCTGCGCATTCTCGACGGCGGCCGCATTTCCATCGCCGCGTTGTCGGTGGGCACGGCCGCGGGCGCCTACGAAGCGGCGCTGAAATACTCCCAGCATCGCAAGCAGTTCGGCCGGTTTATCTCGGAATTCCAGGCGATCCAGCACAAGCTGGTGGATATGGCGACGTCGATTGAAGCCGCGCGGCTTCTGGTCTACCGCGCCGCGTGGTTGAAGGATCAGGGGAGGCGAGTGACCAGGGAATCGGCCATGGCCAAGCTTTTCGCCTCCGAAATGGCCGTGCGCGTATGCGACGAGGCGCTGCAGGTGCACGGCGGCTACGGCTTCATTAAGGATTACCCGGTGGAGAAGTTCTACCGCGACGTGAAGCTCTGCACCATCGGGGAAGGCACCAGCGAGATTCAGCGCCTGGTGATCGCGCGGCAGTTGCTGAAAACGCGGGAGGGGACGTGAGCAGCGACAACTACCAAGAAGTTGTCCTCACCTCCCAGTTGCCACATACTCGACTACATGCTGGACGATGTTTCGCTGAAGAAAATTCAAGCCAGCCGGCTAACTGAATATGCTTCTCCTCAGGAATTCGGTGATGCCGATGAGCTCCTGCGGGCGCTCCATGAGTTACACGAGGACGGCAACCGTTGGGTATTCCGCGGCCACGCAGACTACCGGTGGAGCCTTGAACCCACCTTGCAGAGGCGCACTGCGCGACTCTCGGACGCCGGGGTCGACACGGGATCTGCAACGGACACTGAAAAGTACATCGCGGATGAATTCCACCGCCGCGCCCATCAATATCCTCAGCACCTTCGGTACTTGCCAAGGGGTCTCTGCAGATTTGAATTGCTCGCCCTGATGCAACACCACGGCGCGCCGACTCGACTTCTTGACTGGACCAGGTCGGCCTACGTCGGGGCCTTTTCGCTGCAGCCGACGCTTATCCACGAACGGACTTCGCCATTTGGGCGATAGATGCCCGCCGCCTCAAGGCGAAGGCTATCTCGATGCTCAAAGGCAGCCGTCCGGATCTTCGGGACCTCCCCGAGCGTTCTCACCTGGGACTCCCGATTATCTTCGATCGGGTATTCCTTGCCAGATCCGACGAGCGCGAATCAGTAATAGCTCCCATCGAACCGTTCACACTCGACGAAAGACTCACAATTCAGCAGGGCTTTTTTTTTGTTCGACGACCTTGTTCTGGCCCTTCGAAATGACCCTGAAGTACATGCTCGAGACTCCCCCGGTCGGAGAGCCGCCGATCAAAATGCTCGTCGTTCGGCCGGAAGCGCGCCTCAAACTATTGCGCGAACTTCACAGGATGAACGTTAGCAGCGCCACCCTATTCCCAGGGCTGGATGGTTTTGCCCGTTCGCTCATGAATGTCGCCGAACTCCACATCTCGTCGACTGC
>Ga0187887_10002677_pt1 | contig 14139 bp, 18 predicted proteins | sample June2016WEW_7_10_FD_132977 | JGI IMG/M metagenome (GOLD analysis project Ga0187887, IMG submission 132977) | Peatland microbial communities from SPRUCE experiment site at the Marcell Experimental Forest, Minnesota, USA - June2016WEW_7_10 | ecosystem: Environmental > Terrestrial > Soil >...
CCTCCCCCGCCAGCACCCCGCAGACACCCACCACAACTCCGCCACAATCGATGTGATCTCAGGCACAGCCATTGCGCACCAAAACAGTCCGATATATCATCTAACTAGAAAAGATCTGAGCGAGCGCGTGCTGAACACCTGCGCCGCCTCATCTGAGAGGGACCAATCACCATGGCATATAGCGAAAAAGTAGTCGATCACTACGAGCACCCCCGCAACGTCGGCACGCTCGACAAGAGTTCATCCGAAGTAGGCACCGGCCTCGTCGGCGCCCCCGAGTGCGGCGACGTCATGCGTCTCCAGATCAAGGTCAATCCCGAGACCCAGGTCATCGAAGACGCCAAGTTTAAGACCTTCGGCTGCGGCTCGGCCATCGCCTCCAGCTCCCTCGCCACCGAGTGGGTCAAGGGCAAGACCGTCGCCGAAGCCCTGACGATCTCGAACACCGACATCGTCAAAGAGCTCGCCCTGCCGCCAGTAAAAATCCACTGCTCCGTCCTCGCCGAGGACGCCATCCGCGCCGCCATCGGCGACTGGAAGGCCAAGAACGGCGTAGCCGAAGAAGCCAAAGTAGCCGTAGCCGCTCACTAAGCTTGCGTTTCTCCCAGGTGCCCATCCATGACAGCCCACCGTCATGGATGGGAATTAAAGTCTGAGGAGTTGTATTTGTTTAGCGCCTTGGGCGCGGCCTTCGCTTAGCACCACGGGCGCGGCCTTCGCTTAGCACCAACGGAGCTGTACTCGCTTCACCAACGGAGCTTTTCCTTTGCTTAGCGCCAACGGCGCGTCCACATCACAGCCTAGGCCGAAGGCCTAGGTACCCGCGCCAAAACAAATCCGAGGGCTGAAGGCCCGATCCAAACCATTCGCGCAAACCCTCGGGTCAAGCAATCAGGACAAACCAACCATGTCCACCGTCTCCATCTCGACCACCACCTCGCAATCGATGAGCGCCCCCGCGCCCGACGCGATCAAGGACCCCTTCGCAGGCATGACCCTCCTCTCCGCCGAGGGCCAACAGCCCCGCGCCAAGGCGGCCATCGAGATCACCAAAAACGCCCTCAAGCGCATCCGCGTAGCGATGGCCAAGGAAGGCATCTCCCCCGAAGCCGGCGGCCTCCGTGTCGGCATCCAGGGCGGCGGCTGCTCCGGCCTCAGCTACAACATCCGCTTCGACACCCAGCCCCGCGAGCGCGACCGCACCTTCACCTTCGGCGAAGGCATCGAGACCCCCAACGACCCCAGCGGCTCCAAACCCGTCCGCCTCTTCGTCGACCCCAAAAGCTTCCTCTATCTAGCCGGCATGGTCCTCGACTTCGAAGAGACCCTCATGCGCCAGGGCTTCAACTTCATCAACCCCAACTCCACCAAAAGCTGCGGCTGCGGCTCCTCCTTCTCCGCCTAACTTTCAAACTCCTACCTCAAAGCCTTCGGAAACCTCCAAGCCTCGAAGGGGCACGGCTTCAGCCGTTCCATAAGACCTCCCCAGAACATCGGCTTCAGCCGCTGAGGTACGATTGCTGCATGTCGGCCTACCGGTCACTTCTTCGATGCGACCTTGGCGCTCATCACCACGCCCGCGAGAGAGCGAAGCACCAAATCAAAGATCAACATGGCCTGCGAAGCTTCCCACCATTTGTAGCGCTCGAAATCGTTCAAGCCGATGGTGATTCCGCGTTCTATCTCATGTACATTCCAGAATCGGGGATGGGTGCGGATACATTTCATCTGACTCTTGAAGATGCCAAGCACCAAGCCGAATGGGAATTTGGCGTGAAGGAGGACGAATGGCTCAAGACCGACAAGCCCTTCTGATTTCCTATCTCGTCATCATCGAACAAGGCAAAGACGGCGGTTGGGGAGCATACGCCCCCGACCTGCCCGGCCTTGGTGTAGCTGCTGAAACTCGCGAAGAGGTGGAAGCCCTCATTCGCGAAGGCATTCAGATCTACATCGAAGAACTCCGCACCGACGGTCTCCCCATCCCGGAACCCAGCACCTTCGCCGAGCGCATCTCCGTAGCCGCCTAAGCCCTACGCCGCTGTAGCCGGACTGATGATCGTCCGCACTTCCTGCACCGACTCCGCCGGAAACCCTCCCAGCCGCGCATGCTCGAGAATCATCTCCGCGTTCGGCGCCGTGTACACGCAGTAAACCTTGTCATCCGTTACATACGAGTGTTCCCACTGGATCGCCTCTCCCAGCGTCTTCAACACCCCGCACGACGTCTGCGAGATCGCCTTCAATTGCTCCGCAGTTAAACTCCCTACACCCGGAACCGTACGTTCAATCACGAATTGGGGCATGATCATCCTCCTGAACAACGGGCCCGCCCTCTCGAAGCCAACATCCTACCAAACGCACTCCCCTCCCGCACCAAAAATCCTCCCGCTACCTCGCCGCCACCACCGCGTCACTCACCTTCAAGTGATACGTCTGTTCCAGCATCGCCTCGTACGTTTTGATCGGCATCAGGAACACCACCGCCCTCCGCGCATCCAACCCGGCCGGATCCTCCACCGCAATCATCGCCATCTTCCCATCCACCACCTTGAACTGCGTGCCATAGCGCTGCAGCTTCCCCTCGCTCACGAGCTCCTTATCTACCACGGTCGCGAGCGCCGACCCATCAATCTTCCCCTCCGCCGCCAGCTTCTCCAGCCGCGGCACCAACGACAGCTGCCACGCATGATCCCGCGTGTGCGTCAGCATCGCCATCGCGTCATTCGACGCATCGAAGCCCACCATCGCAATCGTCGGCCACCCATACCGCGCCACGATCCCCTTCAGCTCCGCCGTCAACTGCGCATCCACCTCCGCAGTCTTCGCCGTGTACGTCGGATGCCCCGTCCCCGCACCGCGAGCCTCCTGGTCACTCGCATACATCGCCACCAACTTGTCCCGCAGCGCCACCTCCGTCCCCGCCCCATCGCGCTTGATCAACTCAGCTCGCCGCGCCGCCGCATCATTCTTCCAAGCCGCATCGCCACCACTCGCAGCCGCCGCCTCCTGACCCCGCGCGCCACTCATCATCCCCAAACACAACACGAGCGGCGCCCACACTCTCAGCATCTTCATGCCCTCAAGTGTAGACCCCGCTCGCTTCCAGCACCGCCCTTCAACTAATCCTCGTCCTTGTCCTTCTTCTCCTCCGCCTTCTTCTCCACCGGCTTCGGCGCAATCCCTCTCACATACTTGTCATACCAATCAAACCAGGATTGATACCGCTGCTTGATAAAGCTAGGCCGCGTGAATCCATGAAACTGTCCCGGATACACGATCAACTCCGCCGGCGTTCCGACCGCGCGCAGCGCCTGGTACATCTGCTCGCCGCCCTCCACCGGAACATTGAAGTCTTTATCTCCACCCATGAAGAGCGTAGGCGTCTTGATCCGATCCGCATGCAGGAACGGATACGACAATTTCACATACAGATCCAGGCTCTTCCAAGGCGCGCCCAGTTCATCCTGATACTGCAGAATGTACTGGTCGATCCCGTAGAACCCGAGCAGATTCCCCATACCCGCGCCCGAGCTCGCCGCCTTGAACCGCGTCGTGCTCGCAATCGTGTAGTCCGTCAGGATGCCGCCGTAGCTCCATCCCCCGACCCCCATCTGGCTTTCATCAATCTTCCCGGTAGCCACCGCCGCGTCCGTCAGCGCCATCAGGTCGATCACTTCTTTATCGCCCCAATCCGCACTGATCGCCGAGCTATACGCCTGGCCGCGCCCCGTGCTGCCGCGATAGTTCACCTGCAGCACCGCGTACCCATGCGCCGCAAACATCTGTCTCGACACATCGAACCCATGCTGGTCCTGCGCCGTCGGGCCTCCATGAATAAACAAAATCATCGGAGCCTTCGTCCCCGCCACATACCCGACCGGCAACGTCAGCAGTCCATGCACCTCGCTGCCGTCCTTGGTCTTCGCCTCGATGTTCTCCGTAGGCGCAACCTCCAGCGTCGACAGCAACGCATCGTTATGCTCCGTCAGCTTGCGCAGCTTGTCACCCTCCAGCGCATACACCTCAGCCGGAGCCGCGTCGGTCGACCACAGCAGCGCGACATGTCCGCCCGCCTGATCGAGCCCGCTCGCCGAGCCACTCGCCTGCGTCAACCGCGCCACATTCCCACCACCGTTGAGCGAAATCTCACCCACCCATTCATCGCGATCCTCCGGCACCGCCGTCAACACCGCGCGTCCGCCCGGCGCCAGCACCGGAGCCCCCACCCACGCGTCTAGTTTCGGCGCCAGGAGTTTTGGCGCGCCACCCACCGCCGGCACCATCGCCAGCTGCCGCAGATCATAGATCGAATAATGCGGCGCCGTTCCCTGCCGATAAACAATCACCGTCGAATCCCGCGACCACACCAGCGGCCCCGAATCCGTCCCCGCAAACGTCGTCAACTGCCGAGGCGTCGCCCCCGCCTTCGCCTCCACCACAAACACATCCGGATTCGCCACCCGATCCGGATCCGGCTTCGACTGGTTGCTCGTAAAGGCCACCATCGTCCCGTCCGGACTCCAAGCCCCACTCTCCTCCCCATACGAACCCGCACCATCCACCGGCCCGTTGGTCAGCTTGCTCAGCTTCTTCGTCGCCACATCAAACAAATAAAGATGCGGCTCCTTCTCCGTCAGAAAGCCCACGCGATCTTCCTTGTAGTGATAGCGGTCAATCACGATCGGCTTCGGCGGCGCAGGCTTCGCACCCGGCGCCTGTATCGGCTCGTCCCTCTCCTGCAGCGTCAGCAGCAATGTCTTCGAGTCAGGAGACCACCGATATCCCTGCAGCTCCTGCTTCACATTCGTCAACTGCTGCGCCTCGCCTCCGCGCCGATCCAGCACCCAAACCTGCTCACCCTTGGCCGCATTCGGACCCTCCGCCTCGCGTCCCGTCGTAAACGCCAGCCACCGTCCATCCGGACTCCACTGCGGCTCGCCCGCCCCATCCTTGCTGAACGTCAGCTGCACATCCGACTTGCCATCCCAGCTCACCATCCATAGCTGCGTGAGATTCTTGTCATCGCGCGCATCGATCCGGCTAACCGTGTACGCCACCCACTGCCCATCTGGCGACACTACCGGCGCACCCACCCGCGCCATCTTCACCAGGTCATCCGGCGTAATTCCATGCTTCGCCGGCACCGTCTGCGCACCAAGGCAGACACTCAAGGAAAGCGCGCAGCCCAGCACGGCCGCAGTACAAAACGAGATTCGTAAACGCATAGCCGGGAGTGTAGCATTCTCGCGCCCCGCCTCAAACACATTTGCATTCCCGCACCCCGGCACCGCCGCAGGTAATCTAACAACAGCATGAGTACCGACTACTTCTCCCTCTTCTCCCTCCCGCAGCATCTCCACCTCAACCTCGCATCCCTCGAGAAGACCTTCTACGCCCAATCCCGCAAGCTCCACCCCGACCGCTTCGCCGCCAAACCGGCCGCCGAGCAACAAGCCGCGCTAGCCGCCTCCTCCCAGCTCAACGACGCCTACCGCACTCTCCGCGACCCCATCCTCCGCACCGAATACCTACTCTCCCTCCAGGGCATCCAGCTCGAAGAACAATCCCGCGCAGCGACAGACCTCGCGAAGGCCACGGGCACCGAAAAGAAACAAGTAGCCCCACCCGACCTCCTCGAAGAAGCCTTCGAGCTAAACATGGCCCTCGAAGAGATGCGCGAAGCCTTGGAGTCGCACGCCGATCCGGACCCCAGCGTCCGCCGTGACCTCGAAACCGCCCGCACGAAGTTCACCGCCATGCTCGCCGAAACCCAGCAGCAGCTCGAATCCCTCTGGACCCAGTGGGACACCGCCGTCGACGCCGACGACACCGCCTCCAAAGACTCCGCCAAGCAAGCCATGGTCGCCCTCCTCAACCGCCGCAGCTACATCCGCAACCTCGTCCGCGACGTAAACGCCGCCCTCGAATAACGCCTGTCTACGAAATCGCAGCGAACTAGCTCCCCACAAGAACCCAAGCAATGCCGAGGCCATAAGGGTGCCCCATCCATGACGGCTTCATCGTCATGGGTGGGAGAGCAGAAGCTATTGGACAACCCACGCGAAGCCCCGCTGGACGCGCAGTCCCGAACCCTGCTATCAACAAACTATGCGCGTCCGACTCCTCCGCTTCGCCGCCCTCACCGCCCTGATCCTCACGCTGCCGCACCTCCAGGCCCAGTCCAATCCCAACTGGACCACGCCTCTCACCCCCTTCCGCATCGCGCCCAACCTCTACTACGTCGGTAGTCGCGACCTCGCTTCCTACCTCATCACCACACCCGCCGGCGACATCCTCATCAACTCAAACCTCGTCTCCTCACCTCCACAAATCCGCCACAGCGTCGAGCAGCTCGGCTTCCGCTTCTCCGACATCAAGATCCTCCTCATCAGCCACGCCCACTCCGACCACGCCGGCGGCAGCGCCGAAATCCTCAAACAAACCCACGCCCGCTACATGGTCATGGACGGCGACGTCTCCTCCATCGAAACCGGCGGCCGCACTGACTTCGCCCACTTCAAACCCTTCCCCGCAGCCCATGTCGACCGTACCCTCCATGACGGCAGTACCGTCCAACTAGGCGGTATCATCCTAACGGCGCACAAGACCGCCGGCCACACTCCCGGCTGCACCACATGGACGATGCAGGTAGTCGAAAACGGCAAGCCTCTCAACGTAGTCATCATCGGCAGCATCACCGCACTCAGCGAGTACCGCCTCATCGCCACGCCCCGCCATCCCGCCTCCTACCCCGGCATCGCGCAAGACTTCGCCCACACCTTCACCGAACTCGAAGCCCTCCCCTGCGACATCTTCCTAAGCTCCCACGGCGAATACTTCGACCTGCTCCCCAAGCTAGCCCGCATGAAAACCGAAGGCCCCTCCGTCTGGATCGATCCCACAGGCTACAAACGCGCCATCGCCCACAGCCGCGAAGAATTCGAAGCCGACCTCGCTCGCCAGCAAGCCCCCGCAGCCCACCATCACTCCTAGCGTGGATTCATGTTTGCCTTTGCGCTTGTTTCTGTCTTTGTTTTTCTGGTTGTCATTCCGAGCGGAGCGAGGAACCTGCTGTCTCCCGTTCTTGCCTTTGCGTGCAGCTAGAAGCTAGAAATCGCCTTTCGCTTACTTCCGCTTCAACCCCGCCAGGTGATGCAGATCATGCCCCGCCATCGTCTCCACAATCGTCCATAGCACCATCTCCCCGCGCTCCGGATGCACCGCGGGAAGCTTCTTGTCCGCCTCCGTCAACCCACCCACAAACGCCACATTCCAGGCCCGCAGCGCGGCAAACGTAGCTAGCGCCTGCTCCGCCGTGTACGCCCCATACGCGCGAGCCCACGCGTCCTGATCGAACGGCTGCAATAAACTCTCGCCGCCATAGCTCTGCCGCAGCCGAAACCCGAACGCAATCTCACAATCTGCCAGGTGCGCCACAATCTCCCGCACGCTCCACTTGCCAGGCGCCGGCCGCGTCTCAATCTCCGCCGCACTGAGTCCCTCGATCTTCTGTGCCAAACGTCCCGGCGTCTGTGCGATCACCTCCGCTGGGTCCCGCGTTCCCAAAGCCTCTGCATAAGGATTCAAACTCATCTCCGACCTCCCCGTCTCTCGCTATCATCATCTCCCGAGCCCACGCTGTACAGCCCCATTCTGCTTCGTCCCCGACCCGCTGCGCATCCAATCTCCCAACGCCGCACTCGGCGCAAAGGATCCAGCACATGCAATACAAAACTCTCGGCGACACCGGCCTGCTCGTCTCGCAACTCTGCTTCGGCTGCATGACCTTCCACGGCGGCACCGGCATGTTCAAAGCCATCGGGACCGTCGACCAGCCCACCGCCGACGCCCTCGTCCAATCCTCCATCGACGCCGGCATCAACTTCTTCGATACCGCCGACGTCTACTCCGAAGGCGAGAGCGAAAAGTCCCTCGGCCAGTCTCTCAAGAACCTCAGCATCGCCCGCAAAGACGTAGTCATCGCCACCAAGGTCTACGGTCGCGTCGGCCCCGGCCGCAACGACATCGGCGCCTCCCGCGGCCACATCATGGACTCCATCGATGGCAGCCTCCGCCGCCTCCAGACCGACCACATCGACCTCTACCAGATCCACGGCAACGACTCCATCACTCCCCTCGACGAAACCCTCCGCGCATTAGACGATCTCGTCACCTCCGGCAAAGTCCGCTACATCGGCATCTCCAATTGGCAGGCCTGGAAGATCGCCAAGGCCCTCACCATCTCCCACTTCCGCAACCTCGCCCGCTTCGACACCCTGCAGGCCTACTACTCCATCGCCGGCCGCGACCTCGAGCGTGAACTCGTCCCTCTCCTCGAATCGGAGAAGACCGGCCTCCTCGTATGGAGCCCCCTTGCCGGCGGCCTGCTCTCCGGAAAATTCTCCCGCGAGAATCAAAAGCCAGCCGACTCCCGCCGCTCCAACTTCGACTTCCCCATCGTCGACAAAGAGCGCACCTGGCGCATCCTCGACGTCATCGCCCCCATCGCCAAGGCCCACAACTGTTCCGCCGCGCGCATCTCGCTAGCCTGGCTCCTAGCCAAGCCCGTCGTCACCAGCATCATCATTGGAGCCAAGCGCCTCGACCAGCTCGAAGACAACATCGCCGCCACCGAACTCCAACTCACCCCCGACGAGCTCAAGCAGCTAGACGAAGTAAGCGCCCTCCCACCCGAGTACCCCGGCTGGATGCTCCAGACCCAGGGCTCCAACCGCCTCGACCCCTCCGTCCAACGCTTCGCCCCACCCGCCGACCAGAAGTAATCCCCACCACCGGCGCGCCAACCCATCGGCGCGCCCGCCTTCTCTACGCTCTACCCTCTACTCTCTACCGTCTGCCCTTCACGCCCACGGATCATACTCCCCCACGGACCACATGTACCCCTCCGGATCCTTCACCGTAAACGCCTTCCCGCCATACTCCATCTCCTTCAGCTCCATCACCACCTCTGCCTTCTCAGCCTTCACCCGCTTCCACATCGGCACGCAATCCTTCACCACCAGGTACGGCACGGATGTTACCCGCCGACCAATCTCTTCCGGCAGCGCATACGAGTCAGTCTGCGGTCCACGATTCGATGCCGACCCCAGCATCAACATCCCCGTCCCTCCAAACGTAAGCTGCGCATGCGCCACCGTCTCGTCCGGGCCTTCATACACCGCCTGCCGCTGGAATCCCAGCACCCGTTCCAGCCAATCAATCGCCGCATGCGCATCCTTGTACCGCACGCTTGGAATCAGCATCGATCCAGCCATGATCGCACCTCCGGCCAACGTTCGCGCCACCATCATTACGCCCGCAATCAACGCCTGTACAGTTAAAATCAAGGTCATTCCGGAGCCTCCCATGAACGCTGCTGTAGTCCAATCCTTCGACGCCCCTCCCACCTACACCACCTTCGACGACCCCGTCCCCAACCTCGACGCCGGCGAAGTCCTCGTCACCGTCACCGCCGCCGCGCTTCACCGCATCGTCAAATCGCTCGCCAACGGCACCCACTACGGCAGCGCCGGCGTCCTCCCCTTCGTCCCCGGCGTCGACGGCGTTGGCCGCCTCCAATCTTCCTTCGGCCAACTCCGCGCCGGCACTCGCGTCCTCTTTGGCAGCGCGCGCCCGCCCTTCGGCACCTTCGCCGAGCAGGCCCTCGCCAACGCCTCCATGCTCATCCCCGTCCCTGACGGACTCCCCGACGCCACCGCCGCCGCCATCGCCAACCCTGGCATGTCGTCCGCCGTCGCCCTCATGCGCGCCCAGTTTCAACCTGGAGAGAGCGTCCTCATCCTCGGCGCCACCGGCGTCTCCGGCCAACTCGCCGTGCAGATCGCGAAATCCCGAGGAGCCAGCCGCGTCGTCGCCACCGGCCGGAACCCGCAAGCCCTCGCAGACCTCACCACCCTCGGCGCCGACGCCACCATCTCGCTCGACCAATCCCCTGAAGCCCTCATCGCCGCGCTCCGCAACGAGATCGCCACCCACGGCGTCGAGATCGTCCTCGACTACCTCTGGGGCCCGCCCGCCGAATCTCTCCTCGCCGCCATCGCGCAAAAAGGTCTCAGCCACGCCGCACCGCGCATCCGCTACGTCCAAATCGGCAACATGGCCGGCCCCAACATCTCGCTCCCCGCCGCCACTCTCCGCAGCTCCGGCCTCGAGCTGCTCGGCAGCGGTTTCGGCAGCGCCTCCCTCGACCAGATCCGCCAGGCCATCCTCGCCTTCTTCGACCAAATCGCCGTCAACCCCCTGCGCTTCGCCCTAAAAACCGCCCCGCTCAGCGAAGTCACCAACCTCTGGAACACCGACGACCAGGGCGTCCGCCTGGTCTTCCAACCCTGACCAACCAACGATTCCGCAAGCCCTCGCCTTCGCCTTTTCTGCAGCCTTAGCTTTTCTTTCTGTCATTCCCTCTGGGAATCTGTTTCTTCCTTTGCCCTTGCTCTTGCCTTTGCCTCTGCTTTTCTGGTTGTCATCCCGCAGGGATCTGCTTCTTCTTTTGCCGGCGCCCATTCATGACAGCTTCATCGTCATGAGCGGGATGGCACTGCTCACCACCACCACGCGCATCAGACCGACCCTCAAAAATCTTGCCCCTCCGCAACTATTTCCCTTGACGATATATCCGCAACGGATATATCGTCTCTCTATGAGCACTTCCGCCCCCTCACGCACACCCCACCTCCCCCTCACCCCCGCCGTCTTCGCCATCCTCCTCGCCCTCGCCGACCGCGAAAAGCACGGCTACGCCATCATGCTCGAAGCCCGCCAGCACATCGCCATGGGCCCCGGCACCCTCTACGGCTCCATCGACCGTCTCCTCGCCAGCGGCCTCATCGCCGAAACCGGCTTCACCGACGACGAGCGCCGCCGCTACTACCGCCTCTCCGCCCTCGGCCACCAGGTCCTCGCCGCCGAAGCCACCCGCCTCGCCCAGTCCGTAAAACGCGCCCGCAGCAAAGGCGTCCGCGTCCTCACCCGCATCCCGTTCGCCATCCCACTCGCAGTCCCGGAGCCCCGCGCATGAACTCTCCCACCCATCCCCGCCTCCGCCTCTACGCCCTCGCCCTCCGCCTCTACCCCGCAAACTTCCGCGCCCGCTACGCCGACGAGATGCTCGACACCGCGCGCCTCGAGTACGCCCGCTCCCCCAACCCCCTCCGCTTTACCGCCTCGCTCGCCGCCGATACCCTCCGCGGCGCTCTCCGCGAACATCTCCGCGCCGCCTCCCCCACCCGCCCCGGCTACGTAGCCGCCTTCGCCCTCTTCTTCAGCGTGCTTCTCCTAACCATCTCCGTCGTCTCTCAACAGTATCTTCGCCGCCGCGCCGACCACTTTCCCACCGTCGTCGCAAAAACCGTTAGCCACCACGGAGTTAACGCTAAGGATGAAGCACTTCGGACATACCTCGTCACCGAAATGATGAACGGCACCGACAGCATCGAAATCTCTTCTCCCAAATTTCTGAAGAGTGACTGGGGCTTCACCATTTTCTACGACGCCTCCGGCCACGCCGTCGGCGGCAACGGCACCCTCCACGGCGCCCTCCCGCAACCGCCCATCGGCATCTTCAACGAGATCCGCTCCCGTGGCGACGACGAGGTAACCTGGCAGCCACAACCCGGCATCCGCGTCGCCCTCAGCGGCCGCCCCATGCCCAACGGCGGCTTCGTCGTCACCGGCCAAAGCCTCATCCCCGGCGAAGCCCGCACCGCCCGCTTCAACCGCATCCTCCGCTGGATCTGGCTCTTCGCCATGCTCGCCTGCGCCTTCCTCGCGCTCTCCGCCCGAAGCCGCACCCGACAAAACGAACCCAGCTCGCCCTCCCAAAATTAGTTCCCTTCCAATCACCTCTCGGCGATTATCCTGTTGCCGGAGAAACATCATGGCCGACAACCCATCCAAGTTCGGAGCCGTCCTCACCTGGGCCGGAGGAATCGCCGCAACCGTGATTGCCGGCGTATTGCTCTTCTACTTCACCGGGCAAAAATCCCAACAACAGCCGCCACAACAACCGGCACAGTTTGTGCAGGTAGGCCCCCCGCAAGTCGGCCTCGACGGATTCGTCCTCGATGTCGTCTCCCAAAAACCCATTGCCGATGCCATCGTCACCGCAGACGTCGGCAGCGCACTCGGCTCCCAGCACACCGACGCCCAAGGCCGTTACGCCTTCTTCATGGACAGCACCACGCCCCCTGCCCAGAGCATCAACATAGACGTGCTAGCCGGCGGCTACGTTCACTACACCAACACCGTCCCCATCGCCTCCACCGGCATTACCTTCGCTGGAGTTCAACTCCAACCCGACGCCGCACCCGCCGCCGCGCCCCAGCCCGGCCAACCCGTCGCGCCCGTGAAGATCCTGCCCAGGCCGCCGCTCATCCTGCACATCCCCAAAAACTACTACAGACGCGCCGACTCCGCAGCCCTCAAGCAAAAATAGCGAGCCCCTCATCTAATGCAACCGAAAGGTTGCACATTTATCCAGCATCTTCTAATATGCAACCAAGAGGTTGCTCATGGAATCCAACGTCATCGAAAAATCCATCGAACTCAACGCCCCCGTCTCCCGCGTCTGGCAAGCCCTCACCGACCACCGCCAGTTCGGCCAATGGTTCTGCGTCCGCATCGACGCGCCCTTCCAGCCCGGCCAGCCCTCCACCGGCTACATCACCCATCCCGGCTACGAACACGTTCGCTGGGAAGCCGTCGTCCAGAAGATCGAACCCGAGCACACCTTCTCCTTCACCTGGCATCCCTACGCCATCGACCCCGCCGTCGACTACTCCCAGGAAACTCCCACCCTAGTCGAGTTCACCCTCACCTCAACCCCCACAGGAACCCTCCTCCGCGTCACCGAGTCCGGCTTCGAAAACATCCCCGCCGCTCGTCGCGCCGAAGCCTTCCTCAAAGACGGCAACGGTTGGGCCGCGCAGATGCGCAACATCGAGGCCTATGTCGCCCAGCACCCCTAACCCGCGCAAACATAACCCGCGCGCCCCCGCCCAACTCTTCGCCGCGCTCGGCGACGAGACCCGCCTAACCCTGCTCGGCCGCCTCACCAACGGCCAGCAGCGCTCCATCACCGACCTCGCCCACAACTCCCCCCTCACCCGCCAGGCCATCACCAAGCACCTGCGCGTCCTCGAGCGCGCGCGCATCATCCGCTGCACCCGCTCCGGCCGCGAGCGCCTCTACGAGCTCGACCCCCTCCCCGTCCAGTCCCTCAAAAACTACCTCGACGCCCTCTCCACCCAGTGGGACTCCGCCCTCTCCCGCCTCCGCACCTTCGTCGAAGCGAAGCCCGACTAGCTCCAACTCACCCCCGACTAGCCCATCCCCTGCATCCCGCGCCGCACAAAACCCATCGGATAGAAGACAATAGTTAATGGCGCAATCTCCACGCCCCGCGCCGACGAAAGCAGAGGAAGCAGTGCCCGAACAGCCCCATCGCCCCACCGCGCCCGTAGTCGGAATCGACCTGGGCACCACCAACTCCCTCATCGCCTTCATGCAGGGCGACACCCCGGCCGTCATCCCCGGCGAGGACGGCAGCGCCATCGTCCCCTCCGTCGTAGCCTTCGACCAGGACACGGCGCAAGGCTTCTCCGTAGGCAACGCCGCGCGCAACGTGCTGCTCACCAACTCCGCCAACGCGGTCTACTCCGTCAAGCGCCTCATGGGCCGCGACCTCGCCGACGTCCAGCCCGAGCTCGAGCACTTCCCCTTCCGCCTCGCCCCCGACCTCAAGCCCGGCGAAGTCCTCAAGCTCAACGTAGGCGGCCTCACCCTCACGCCCCCCGAGATCTCCGCGTACATCCTCCTGCAGCTCAAAAAGAACGCCGAGCGCTTCTTCGGCGCCGAAGTCACCAAGGCCGTCATCACCGTCCCCGCGTACTTCAACGACGCGCAGCGCCAAGCCACCAAGGACGCCGGCCGCATCGCCGGCCTCGACGTCCTCCGCCTCGTCAACGAGCCCACCGCCGCCGCCCTAGCCTACGGCCTCGACAAGCAGAAGGACGGCATCATCGCCGTCTACGACTTCGGTGGTGGCACCTTCGACATCTCCATCCTCAAGCTCCACGATGGCATCTTCGAAGTCATCGCGACCGGCGGCGACACGCA
>Ga0187887_10002679_pt1 | contig 14130 bp, 17 predicted proteins | sample June2016WEW_7_10_FD_132977 | JGI IMG/M metagenome (GOLD analysis project Ga0187887, IMG submission 132977) | Peatland microbial communities from SPRUCE experiment site at the Marcell Experimental Forest, Minnesota, USA - June2016WEW_7_10 | ecosystem: Environmental > Terrestrial > Soil >...
GAAGTGGAGGGCGTCGGATTCATAAACTTCCTTCACCTCGCCAGGCAGTCCTCTGCAGAAGGTGCATTGAGCACCAAGGAGTTCATGAAGGAGATAAAGGAGAACATAGGAGAGCTGAAGATGGGTGAGGATTTCCTTTCAAGGTCGCTCAACCAGGGGTTCTCTGGAGGAGAGAAGAAAAAGGCAGAGATACTGCAGCTGTCTGTTCTCAAGCCCAAGATAGCGCTGCTCGACGAGCCAGATTCCGGGCTCGACATCGATGCGATAAAGATAGTATCAAGCTCCGTTAACAAGATGTCGGAGAAGGATAACATTGGTCTTTTGATAATAACGCACTACAGCAGGATACTCTCATTCATAAAACCGAAATATGTCCATGTCATGGTGGACGGAAAGATCGTTGATGAGGGAGGGCAGGAACTAATAGAAAAACTCGAGAAAGGAGGATACGATTCCTATATAAAGTAGCTGTTTTATAGTGTTATGATGGCGAAACGGATGACCGAAGAGGGTAGTGGATTCAACGTAGATAGGATACGGCAAGATTTCCCAAACCTAAAGGTAAAGATGAACGGGAAGCCACTTGTTTACTTTGATAGTGCAGCCACTTCACAGAGGCCAAAGCAGATGCTTGATGCGACTGACGAGTATTACAAGACTTACAACGCAAACATACACCGTGGGATCTACAAGATAGCAGAAAAGGCAACAGAGAAATACACAGAGTCTAAGATGAAGGTTGCCAAATTCATAAACGCAGGCTCAATGAATGAGATAATCTACGGAAGAAATGCGACGGAGGCAATAAACCTTGTGGCGCTGTCATGGGGCGACGCCAATGTGAATACGGGTGACCATATATTGATATCGGAGATGGAGCATCACAGCAACATAGTGCCATGGATGCTACTTGCGAAGAGGAAGGGCGCGGTACTAGATTACATAGCGCTGGACAAGAGCAACAGCAAGCTTGATTCGAACAGCATCGACGAGATGCTCGAGAAGATGCCGAAGATCGTTGCTGTCACACACACATCAAATGTGCTCGGGACAATAAATGACGTTAAGGACATAACAAGAAAAGCACACAAAAAAGGTGCAAAGGTTTTGATAGATGCTGCTCAATCAGTTCCGCACATGAAAGTAGATGTAAAAGGCATAGATGCGGATTTCTTTGCTTTCTCTGCACACAAGATGCTCGGTCCTACGGGCATTGGGGTACTGCATGCGAAAAGGAGTCTTCTTGACGAAATGGAGCCGATCTTTGGTGGAGGAGACATGATAAAGAGCGTCCAATACGACTCCTGCAGTTGGAACGATCCGCCATGGAAGTTTGAGGCAGGAACGCCAAACATAGCAGGGGGGATAGGCTTTGGCGCTGCAATAGATTATCTTGAAAGTATCGGAATGAAGGCCATAAGGGACCATGAGAAAAGAATAACACTTTACGCACTTAGGAAGCTAAGTGAGATAAAAGGCGTGAAGCTGTATGGACTTGGCGAGAAGCAAATTGACCAAAGGGGCGGCGTTATATCATTCAACATAGGGAATATTCATCCGCACGACGTGGCCCAGATATTCGATTCAGAGGGAGTTGCGATAAGGGCAGGCCACCACTGCGCGATGCCACTGGTGACCCAGAGGCTCGGCGTGCCTGCGGTTTCAAGGGTAAGCTTTTATCTTTATAATAAGGAATCAGAAGTGGACGTTGCAGTCAAAGCAATAGAAAAGGTAAAGAAAATATTCCGAATGAAGTGATTTTTTGCCAATAGACGTTTATGCAGAGGAGATAATAGCACATTACGAGAAGCCGCACAACAAGGGCGAGATAAAGAGCCCGAGCGTCAAGATGCACGAGAACAACCCGTTGTGCGGAGACGACATAACGATATACATGAATATCGAGAAGGACAAGGTGGTCGATGTAAAATTCACAGGCGCAGGGTGCGCGATAAGCATGGCTTCGGCAAGCATGCTGACCGATTTCGTAAAGGGGAAGAGCCTTGCAGAGATAGAAAAGATGGGTTTCCCTACAATAAAGGAACTGCTCGGGATAGATCCGGGCCCAGCAAGGATGAAATGCGCCACGCTTTCATTGAAGACACTGAAGGAAGCCAGTTTTATCTATCAGCACAAGGAAATCGACAACAAGACCAAGGATCTCTAGTATTCTATACTAGCTGCTTAGTGTGAATTCTATTCTTTTCCTGCGTGAGCCCTTGTTCTCAAAATTGGATAGGCTAAGTTTCCCTATTTCTTTGGTATTGGAAACGTGAGGCCCACCGTCGAGCTGCAGGTCGAAGCCCTCTATCTCTACGACCCTGAATTCAGTCAGCCGATTCAGCAGCTCACGACCTGGTTCCGTCCTTGCCAGGTTAGGTATAGAAAATGCTTCATCCTTGGTAAGAAATTTCACATTGATGTTTAGGTTCTTGTCTATTACCTCCTGTGCTTCTTTCATTATTCCAAGTGCAAGTTCCCTGTCTAATGATGGAAGATCGGAATCGAATCTGGTCCTATCAGAATAGATCTGGCCTCCAGTAAACGGAGCCTTGTACTTGTTTTCCATTATGCCCCCTACGACGTGCAAGGCTGTGTGATACCTCATGTGTGCATATCTTTTTTCCCAGTCTATTTGGCAGTGGGCTGCATCTCCTACGCTAACTTTATCTAGTGGGTCGTTTATCACATGAAGTACCTCGTCACCATCCTTCTTCGTTTCTATCACAACATAGTCAGTGCCATTCATTGTTATCTTTCCAGTGTCACAAGGCACTCCGCCACCAGTAGGATAGAATACTGTCTTTTCCAGGATTATTCCGTTTGGTGTTATTGCGGCTATCTTTGTATCGATTTCTTTTGCATATGAGTCTTTCATGTATATTTTTTCGGTTATGAGAACACCTAGAGCATAGTCCCGGCCGGATTCGAACCGACATGAACGGGTCCAAAGCCCGCTATCCTTAGCCATTGGATGACGGGACTATCATGAAGTTTATTGTTTTCAAGATATTAATAAAGTGCAGTTACGGCTTTATCCCTAATTTTCTTAGCCTCTTTACCAGCTCAGCGTATCCGACGAACTGTATTGCGGCTATCCCCACCTTCCTTGCGCCTTCCACGTTTTCCTTCCGGTCATCGATGAATACCGCCTCGCTTGGCTTCATTTTCATCTTTTCAAGCACGTACCTGTAGATCCTGGGATCCGGCTTTGCCATCTTCAGATAGCATGACGCAAATATTCTGTCGTACTTTACCTTCTTGAGTACCGTCTCCATCTTTATTGTCTGCCTGCTCCTGCTCACATTTGTGAGCAGCACGATCTTGTAGCGCTTCGAAAGCCTTCCTGCAAGGCGCACAACGTCATTGTTAAGGCGGTTTAGCTTCCTGAATTCCTCGTTCCATTCCAGTTTCCTTATGCTTATCCCGAATCTTTTTGAGAGCATGAGCTGCAGCTCTTTTATCTTCATTTTCCCGACTTCCGACTTTTTCAGTTGCGGCACAAGAATTTCCCTGAATGCTGTTTGGCTGATGTGCAGCTTTTTTGTTATGTAGGATATGTATTGCCTTTCGTAGAACGTATCCAGCACTCCACCGATGTCAAATATTATTAACTTTATCATTGAATACCTCTTATAGATTGCGTAGGATACTATAATATTGTTGCTGGTTTTATGGATTTGATCGTCATAGCGCTTGGGGGCAATGCACTTCTTGCCCCTTCCGGGAAGCAGTCTTTTTCAAGGGAGAACAGGAATGTGGACCGCGTCTCAAAGAGCATTGCAAGGCTATGCAAGCGCTCCAATTACAATGTGGTTGTAACGCATGGAAACGGATCGCAGGTCGGGGACGAGCTTTTGAGGAACGAGCATGCAAAGAGCTACGTTCCGAAACTGCCGCTTTATGTACTGAATGCGGAGACGCAGGCGCAGATAGGCGCAGTTGTTGAAACTTCTTTGGCCAATAGCCTTGGCTCTGCAGGTGTGAGAAGAGACGTGTGTGTCATCCTTGCACATGTTTTGGTAGATGAAAAGGACCCTGCATTTATGAAGCCGTCCAAGCCGATAGGGCCGTATTATACCGAAAATGAACTGCAAGTGGAGCTGAAATTTGGGCGGTTTAGCTACACAAAATTGGACGGCGGTTATCGCAAGGTTGTCGCATCGCCTGCGCCAAAGGAGATCATCGAGATCGGAGCGATAAGAAGGGAGGTTGAGAAGGGAATTATAATAACATGTGGTGGAGGGGGCGTGCCGGTAGTAAGAAGGCATGGTAAGATTTCAGGCATCGATGCCGTGATAGACAAGGACCTGACCACTCAGCTTCTTGCCACGCAGATAGGCGCAGAGAAGATTGTAATCCTGACTGATGCCGATTATGTATATTCTGACCATCAGAAACGGAGGGGTCCAATAAGGGAGATAAAGGCAAAGGACCTTAAGAAGAGGCTCAAGACGTTCGAGGAGGGCACAATAAGGCCGAAGATAGATGCATGCATAAGATTCATAGAAAACGGCGGAAAGGATGCCTATATAGGAAACGTGTTTGAGTTAGAGGACATCCTAAAGGGTAAAGTAGGCACAAGGATATACTGATCTGCTAGCCTACGCCAACAATTAGGCTTACTATTCCCCCTGCTATTGCGATTATTCCAAGGATGAACACTATGCTTGTCATCCTGCTGGTCCCGGCGAATTTTATGAGCCAGTTGATCAGGATCAGGCTTATTATGGTCGATGCTATTACCGCGACCACCAACCCCGGGATTGTAAGCGTGTTTAGTGCATATGCGACTACAGGATGGGAGAATATCAAAGTCACTGCAGTTGCGCCTATTGATGCGGGTATAAGGGCAAAGAATGACAATCTGAATGCCTCCTCCGGCTTTATCTTGAGGAAAATCAGCGATGACACGGTTATTCCTGACCTGCTTATTCCGGGAAGTGCAGATATGCCCTGCGCTATTCCCACAAGCACCATGTCGATTATGCTGAGCTTGCCCAGGGTCTTGCCTGCACCATGGACAGACTTTGTGAACTTTACGAGCACCCCGTCGAATATAAGCAGTACACCCAGCACTATCATTGGCGTGCCTATCGCAGGGCCGGGAAGAGAGGATACGTATTTGTATATCGGTATTGCCACTATGGCAGTTATTACCGTAACTATAACTATGTATTTTAGCAGGAGCCTGCCCTCGCTACCACCCTTTCCGAAAACAGCAAGTATTGTCTTCCATATCTCTTTCCTGAAATAGATTATTGCAGCGATGAATGTGCCGCCCTCCAGGAAGAGGCCAAGGGCATATGCCTGTGAAAAGCTCAGCTTCAGCAGGAAATTTGATGCTAGTAGTATCTGGGTCTTGCTGCTCACCGGAAGCCACTCGCTGATCCCCTGTATTATCCCAAGCACCAGGCCGACTAGAAGCTTGTAGAGCCCTATAGAAGTCACAGTATCACCAAATATCCTCCAAGCAAGCATAAATTACTTTTGTAGGGCCTTGACTATGGTTTCCTGCGCCTGCAGCATCTCCTCCTTGCTCTTGTATGCGTATCTAGGCCAGAAGAAGCCCTTGAGGCCGTCCTTGAATTTCCTTGGAACTATGTGCACATGTAGATGAGGAACACTCTGGCTTACCTTGTTGTTCACTGCTATGAACGAACCGTCGCTGTGAAAACCTTGCTCGATTGCACTGCTCAGCTTCTTCGCATTGGAGAATAATGCGGCAATCGTTTCATCAGGCACTTCGTTTATGCCTTTGTAATGTAGTCTTGGCACAAGAAGCACATGCCCAGGGAATAGAGGTTTTGTGTCCAAAAATGCAAGTGTCAGATCGTCTTCGAATACAGTGTAGGATTCAATTTCTTTGTTTATGACCCGGCAGAAGGTGCAAGCGGCAGTTTCACTTCCAAGAAGGTTACTCTGCATGCCATTCACCTGATTTGACATTTGCTATTAAGCATATTTAGGCCACAACAACTACATAGTTTAGCACAAAGGCGATTATGAACCCAATTAGTATCCCGGCATATGTGTAGAACATTGCCTTTTTAATTCCGTCAGGGTCCTTTGCCGCCCTGTTGATGTTAACATGGAATAGAACAAGCACCACATAGAGTATTGCGGCGCAGGCCAGCGAGTCAAAGAATATTATGAAAATGTTTGAGTAAAAGACAATGCCTATGATTGTGCCTATTATTGTCGGAAGCCCCCCAAGAAGAAAGACACCTGCAATGAACTTCTTGCTAGTCTTTTCTAATTGGCCGAACAGCGGCGCTGCTATTGGAAATCCCTCTGTTATATTCTGTGCCGAGAAGCCTATTACCGAGAGGACATAAATCGGCAGAAGTCCTGCTGCGCCGGCTGAGCCGAAGACAAGTCCCTCTGTTAGGTTTTGAAACCCTATCCCCACAGCAGCAAAAACTGATGTTTTTTTAGGATTGTCCGATGGGTCTCTGCTGCTTTTTGGCAGTATGAAGAACGCAAATGATGCTACGAATCCAACGATGAAGACCAGCAAAAGGGGATTTGTTATGGTGTCATTGCCAAATATTGTTGCGACATCCCCATAGATATCCAATAGGAGGAAGACAAGTATCCCTATCGCAATTGCGTTATATAGAAAAAGGCGATTCATGCTCTGCCGTTTTCCCATGATTAGAGGAAAAGACAGGAATATCGAAAGGCCCATTATGACAGAAAGACCTATTGTCACGTAGGCATTGGTTATTTGCATGGATCACACACTTTAGCATATATTTCTAGTTTAATAGAGAGAAATTAGGCCTAAAAAGCTAATTGATGAAAAACTGCTATTTCCTACAATTTTTGATTGATTTACAAGAGGATAAAATAGTTCTGCTTGTATTTTTATTCTACCCCCTCTTCGTTTACCCTTCTAAGGTATAGTTGCGCGAATTCGATAAGTTTGTTAACTTGGTTCGGATCAAGCCTTCCGGTGCGCGAGGTGCCTGTGCTGCCATTTGTTATATTAATCACAAACATTGGTGTCTTACCTTTAAAGTCCGCTGCGGGCATTGTGAGTTCCACTTCTTCTGCTGCGGCTTCTTTAATTTTTAAACAGTGCTTGCCCTTATTTACGGTTAAGTCTTTCATATTATCACGGTATAAAATAGGTTAATTATTTCTTTTATTTCCTTCTGTGCCTGTTCTAAGAAGCTCCTGATAGGTGTTTTGTAATACTGTGATGACAGCACCTAATTCTCCAGCATTAAGAACCGCTACCTTGCCATTAGATGAGTCTACTCCCTCTGGTACAGATATCTCAACGTGTTTTGGTGACTCAAGGAATCTTCTAACTTCCACTGCGCCTGCAGTATCAGCTCCTGATGTTCGGATTAACGTTGCAGCTACTAGTTTTGCTTCAGCGCCTGTAGTCATTTTTGCCATATTATCACATTTTATCATTTGTTTTTCTTTATCAGTATGATATCATGCTTCGTCCGAAAGCAATTCTGTTCGGATTTTCTTCTTTACCTTCTTGCCTATTTTGAACCTGACATTATCGGGCAAATCAGCCGTAGTTAGGACCCTTAGAAATCCATCAAGGCTTTTAATTGGTATTATGGTTTTCCCTTTTCTTATCATAACCCCATTTTTAGATGTGGGTTTTGTTGCCACCTTATCACAGCATTATTCAATTCAAGAAAATATATATGCATTTGCGTCTAAGCCCAATAGTAAAACTATACCAACGCCCAGCCGAGAAGGCTCGTAGCTAAACTCAACAGATTCAAGGCTTGGGGCCGCAGGAAATGACGTCCAGCTTAATTATTTCTTTTTCTTGCCTTTTGATTCCACTTTGACTTCTGCTTCTGCTCTAATAAGTGCATCACGGTGGCTTTGTAGCCTTCTAATCAGTGTAGTTAATCCTTTAACGTCAACACTTGCACCTCTGCCCCCATGCTTCATCTCAAAACCTACTGGGACTGAAACCTGCAGGCACGAAGGTTGCCTTATAAATCTGCTAAGTTCTATTATTTCTCCTGTTGTTACTCGTAACCTTTCTTTTATCGTAGTTGGCACTCCCTCTAGACATGATAGTCTTTCTACTTCTACTTTCATTGGCATGTTATCACGATATTATTCAATTCAAGAGGATATATATGACTTTAGTTTTGAGCCAGATTCCAACACTATTCTAGCGCCCAGCCCACGCCTAACTTAAAAAGCGCAATGCTAGGCTCAACAAATTCAATGTTTGGGGTCGCAGGGATTTGAACCCTGATTTGCAGGTTACTTCATGATTTTTCTGTATTCCAGATTATCATCATAGCATTTCGCTCAATTTTACATTAAACATCTGGAGCCTGCCGCGCTGCCAAGTTACGCTACAACCCCTCCCTAGTATTTTATTAAGGCATAAATATATTCCTATCTAATATAATCCTCAAGGGTGTTTTCATCAAAAAAGAGTACATAATCTATATCGCAGTCGCAATAGTGATAGTAGTCGGAATCGCAGCATACTTGCTAGTAAATAACAGCGGCAGCAAATCAGGATGCCCGCTTTGCGGGACCCCTGTTAGCCAGTCGTTCCTGCAGAAGCTCAGCCAGGTAGCCAACAATAACACTCTTGCTAATAAGGTCGGTTCAGGCTTAGCGGTCTCAGGGCCTTATGCAAACCTTCCAAAGCCAATCAACGGTACACCGCTCACGCTTAATGGCGAGCCACAGATAATGTATGTAGGGGGTGATTTCTGCCCCTACTGCGCGGTATCAAGATGGGGGCTTGTGATTGCAATGATGAGGTTTGGGAACTTCACTAACCTGTCATATATGGAATCAAGCCCGACAGACGTTTATGCAGACACTCCAACATTCACCTTTACGAATTCCACATACCACAGCAACATTGTCAGCTTTGTTGGCTTTGAACTGGTAAACAGGGATGATAATGGGAACGTTACAAACCCAGGCTTCACGACACATTATCAGAATATATATAGCACTTATTCTTCCGGAGGAATACCTTTCGTAGACTTTGAAAACAAAAGCGTTCTCAATGGCGCAACAGTTACGCCGCAGATACTTGCAGGTTCAGATTGGAACCAGATACTTGCCAACATAACAAATTCGGATACGCTGCAGGCGCAGGGAGTGATAGGCGAGGCTGATATCTTTACGGCATACATCTGCAAGGACAACCAGGCCCTCAATATGACTGCCGCAGCATGCAGGCAGAGCTATGTTAAGGCAATAATTGGCTGATTGCCAATTTTGCCAAGCATTAGTTGTATAGCGAAGCGGCCATCTGGTGCGCTAGCAGCCTGTTCGAGTCTATTATGTTTGTTGACTCTGACTGGTCCTTTGTTATGTTGTAGAGCTCGTCCTTCTTCCTGCCGAAGTAGTGCATTAGCTTCATGTCCTTCCTGTAGACCGCAGTGACTTTTTTGTTGTAGCGCCTCTTCGCGCGCAGCACGTTCGCGACCGTGACCGACCTTGGGGCCAGCATGCTCAGCAGCTTCTCGTCCCAGCCCTCGCTCACTCCGGTATGCTCGCACAGCACATACCTGTCTTTTCTCATGTTTCCGTCCATGTAATCGTACTTTCCCGCTGCGAGGTCCAGTATGGATGTGTGGAGCGCCGAAACCGAGACCGGCGTTTCTACAAGGTCCCTTGATTTCACAAGTTTCCCGTTCCTGTAGTTTGCCGCGATCAGCGGCACCCTTGAGATGCCCTCGTAAGGCGGGAGCGAATGGAAAAGCATGCCGTGCTCGCCGAAGAATTGGCCGTGGTCCGATGTTATTATCACCGCTGCGTTCTCCAATGCGCCTTTGCTCTTCAGTATCTCGAGCGTTTTCTTTACCGACCTGTCCAGGTATCTGAGCCTCTTCAGGTATCCCCTGTGCAGGTGCTTCATGTTGTATTCGTTCATTTCCTCGACTCCGGAGAGGTACGCCCATTTGTCCTGCGATACCTTTGTGTCTTCGACAGGATAATGCTCGTGGGCCTCTATGTAGTTCAGGAACATGAACTGCGGCCTGTAGTCGCGTTCATATGATAAGTATTTCTTAAGGCAGGTGTTCGTGTCCTCGGATCCCCTGTCAAGCTCGTATGACCCGTCGACCTTTGCGGTGCGCTCGAACATCATCTTCCTGAGCCTGGTGTAGGTCCTGTCCATTATGCTTTTCGGGAGGAACCTCGTCGCCCAGTAGCCTGTCTGTATCATTTTCACCCTTGCTTCGGCGCCGCCGTTGAGTATGAAGTTGAACTTGCTGGCTAGGCCCTTGTTGTATTTTATGTTGGACTCCATCCAGACGTCCTGCACGCTCTCGAATCCAGTTGCAAGGTTGGTGAAGCTGGTAACAAATGGGTTGTTTGAAAGCAGCACCGACTGGTAGCCGTAGACTGATAGCTTCCTTGCAAGAGTTTCCTCGTTGGCCTTGAGGAACTTGGTCTTCACCATCCATGGGTCTATCTTGTATGTGCCGTTCGTCAGGAAGTTCCTTGAGACCTGTTTTATCTGCGATACTCTTTTGTCCATGAACAGGGCCGCATGCGATGGAGGCGTCCATACCCCGGGCGCGACTGCGCGTTCGTATGTTGTGGCGTGCCTGGATAGGTAGTTTATCGTGCTGAGCTGGTTGTTTCCATAGGTGTCGCTGGCCCTAACGGTGTCCAGGAGCAGTACTATTATGTTTTTCCTCATCTTTACACTTCGGAAGTCTATCTGTGAAACCATATATATACATTGTCTTGAAACGGTTTCATCGGATTTTGGCCTTTTGGAAGCGGTCGTCCATGTAACTTATACATCAAATAAGGGGGAACAACATATTTAAGCTTTTATCGAGCAATCCAATCTGTGCATTGCTGTTAGGTGTTTTGTTGGACATTTGCGTGCTTAATCCTTTCTTCTACCCGTACAGGGGCGGGACGGAGAATGTCCTGTTTGAGGTCTATAAGCGGCTTGCGAAAAAACACAATATAACAGTTATAACTTCAGCTTCCAATGACCGTAACAAACATTCGGTCGAAGATATGTTTGGCATAAAGGTCATACGGCTCAGGACCTTCCAGGAGCATATTCCCCTGTTTCCCCTGCCATTCCTGTTCTTCGACGGCCTCACCAAGGAACTTTCGAGGGCCAGGTGCGACATATACCACATAAACAACCGCTACCAGTACTTCGAGGACAGCGTCTTCGCGATAAGGCGCATGAACAGGAAGATAGCGCTGACCATACATAATGCATTGCCGAAAAACATAGACCCGCTGACTGATGACCTCGGCCTGTTCTATGACAGGTTCTGGGGTAGGAAACTGATGCGTTATGCGGACGTGATAACAGGAGTATCAACGAACACGATAAACACCACGGTGCCGCGCTCGGAGCGCTACAAGACCCACATGGTATTCAATGGCGTGGATAACAGGAAATTCAGGCCGATTGGCAACAACGACAAGAAAGTTACCAGAATACTGGATGAACTCAAATTTGATGACGGCATAAACATAATGACGAATGGCAGGCTCGTGACGCAGAAGGGGCAATCATACCTGATTAGGGCCTTCGCGGAGCTGGTAAACAGGGACAAGGAAAACCTGAACCTGCTTATAGTTGGCAGCGGGCCGCTGTTGAAGCCTCTTAAGAAGATGGCGAGAGAGAACGGCGTATCAGACAGGGTCAGGATATTGCACGGCATAGGTGACAGCCTTCCGTACTACTACAACGCATGCAAGATATACTCGATGCCATCGTTGTACGAGCCGGCTGGGCTTGCGCTGCTCGAGGCCATGTCGTGCGGAATACCATCCGTCATATCCAGGATAGGTGGCATGCCTGAGATAGCAGGGAACTGCGCGCTGTACACTAGGCCAAAGGATTACCGCAGCATCAAAAAGAAGATCAGATATCTGCTTGACAACCAGAAGGCTGCCTCAATGATTGCAAGAAAGGGCAGGGACAGGATGATCAAATACCACAACTGGGACAAGATAGCAAAGCAGTATGAAAGTTTGTTCTTAAGGACTATAAGGTACTGATATGGCCGCAAATAGAAAGCTGGGCTTCGGCATGGTCATCCCCGCAGGAATGGTCGGTAGAAAGGAGTACATGAAACTGGTGGGCAGGCTCAGGCTTTTTGTGATCCTGGGGCTTGTTGCAAGCTTCGTGGTGTTCCTGCTAGTTGCTGTGTTCGGCGGCTTCTCTGATGTAATAAGCACGATAGCCCATGCGAACATGGGGTATTTCTTTCTTGCTTTCGTCTCTGTTTTCCTCGGCTATGTCATTAGGTACGGCAAGTGGGAATACTATCTGAGGATGCTGAAGATAAAAGTCAGCATGGCAAAGAGCTTCCTCATTTACCTGTCGGCATACTGCATGGACATAACACCCGGCAGGGTCGGAAGGGCGGTTGCGGCATACACTCTCAAGAAGGTGACAAAGATAAATTTCATGACTATAGTCCCGATTGTCACCATGGACCTATTCACCGACTTCTTCGGCTTTGCGATACTTGCGCTGGTTACGGCAATATACGTAGGCAAATATCTGGTTTACATTGCTGCATTCGACCTTGTTCTCATAATCCCATTCGTGCTCATCATAAACCCCTGGATATTCGACTACGTGAAGTCCAAGAAGAACAAGGGGTACATATCCAGGAAGATCGAGGAGCACGGAAGCAGATATTACATGTCGCAGAACAAATTGAACAAGCCCAGCATATACCTGAGCTCGCTTGTGTTCACCGTACCGGCAGACATACTCAATGCCATGGGATTATATTTCTCGCTCCTTGCAATAGGTGTAAAGCCAAAGGTCATAATATCGCTGTTCATATTTGCCACATCGCAGATATTCGGGATGGTGTCCACCCTGCCCGGGAGCATAGGGGTTGCTGATGCGACGCTTGTAGCCCTGCTCAAGACAATGCTCGGGCTCAGCTCGACCGCAAGCTCGGCTGTGACGATAATGGCCAGAATAGCGACATTGTGGTTCGGGGTATTGCTTGGAATGTTGGTTTTGGTCTATACCATGCGCTACTGGAAAACTGAAAAAGATAAAAAGAGGAAGGAAAAGAATTAATCCTCTGCCTCAGATTCGGATGTGTCCTCCTCCGATTCGGATTCGAACGACTCCTCAGAGCCTCCTCCGCCGCTTCCTTTCTCGACAACAGTTATCTTGCCGAACTTCCCGGAAGCAAGCTGTGGCGTGCCCCTGAATTCGTTCACATAGCCGTTGGTAACCTCTATCGTGTCCCCAACATCAACAGTGTTTATGTCATTGCCCCAAAGCGACATGGCTATCGAGCCAGTGTCATCCTGCAAGGTTACATTTGCTACGCTTAGTCTCTTGCCGTATTTTGTTACGACCTCTCTTGGTGCATCCTTCTGCGTCACCTTTGCCTGTACTGTGACGTTGCTTGCACCGACTTTCAAATCGCTTATCTTCATTTTCTCGCCTTTTTTATGGTAATAGAAATAGATTCTATTCAGGATATTTTATGATTGGAAAGTTATTTAACACTATTTAATGGATTTGGCGGGAATTAAGCAGATTTGCGTAGCCGGCATCTCGATAGGAAACGAGAGAAACAGACGGCTAAGTCTAATAAAACTTAGCTCACAATAGCAAGTATGCATTTATTGGAATATCAGATTATACTCGGCATTATCGCAACAATTATAGGAGTGGTATGCTTCATCCCATACTTTAATGGCATAATTAAAAAGAAGGTGAAACCCCATGCCTTTTCATGGTTGATTTGGGGAATAATACAGACTACTGTTTTCTTCGCTCAAATTTCTAAAGGTGGTGGCGCAGGTGCATGGCGAAATGGTGTTGGAGCAATACTAATTTTGACAATATTCGTAATTGCAATATTTAGGGGCGAGAAAAAAATAACAAGGCTTGATAAAATATGTCTTATTTCTGCTTTATTTGGGATAGTATTATGGCTAATAACTACAAATCCTGTTTGGAGTGTTATTATTGTTTCTGTAGCAGATGCAATTGGTTACCTCCCTACGATGAGGAAATCCTATAAAAACCCATATCAAGAATCGGCAACTATCTTCGGATTAAGTGCAATATCTTTATTTATATCTCTATTTGCTCTTGGTTCAATAAATATTACGACTGTTTTATATCCTATTTCGATA
>Ga0187887_10002686_pt1 | contig 14120 bp, 17 predicted proteins | sample June2016WEW_7_10_FD_132977 | JGI IMG/M metagenome (GOLD analysis project Ga0187887, IMG submission 132977) | Peatland microbial communities from SPRUCE experiment site at the Marcell Experimental Forest, Minnesota, USA - June2016WEW_7_10 | ecosystem: Environmental > Terrestrial > Soil >...
TCAACTCGCCTTCGGCGCCGTCCCTCCAAATCGCGCCTAGCGTCAGTCAGATTACGGCGATCACAAACAGTGTTTCGGTCACCGTGACGCTTAGCTCGCCCGCGCCTGCGGACTTGACGGCCACACTAACGCTATCGTTTGCCGGAAGCGCTGCCGGGCTCCCCAGCGGAAGCTATGCGGATCCCGGACTCCAATTCGGCCAGGGGGGCACGATCACCACCCTTGTGATACCCAGCGGGAGCTCCAGCGCCTCGCTTCCCGCCAACGATGCGATTCAGGTGGGCAGCGTGGCCGGAACGATCACCGTAACGATCACCGGATTGACGGAGACCCTTAACGGGCAGCCACAGCCGCTGGTTTTGCCGAGCCCTAACCCAAACACTACAATCACGATTCCCGCCAACGCGCCGTCGATTACTTCCGTACAGATCATCGATGTAACGGCGACGGGTTTCACAGTGGATATTGTGGCGGTTTCGGTCACGCGGGATCTATCCGGCGTCAACCTTACGTTTTCCCCGGCGCAAGGAGCCACGCTGAATGGAACCAGCTTCTCGTATAGCGGGTCCCAGATGAGCACTCCGGCGAGTAGCTGGTTCAGCAGCCAGAGCGGCCTGAACGCCGGAGGCGCCTTCGATTTGCAGATCCCATTCACGTTTTCCGGCGACACGAGCGCCATCAGCTCCGTTTCGGTCACGCTGGTGAATTCGGCGGGCACCTCAAGCGCCGCGCCCGGAGTGCAATGAGGCTTTATTGAGTCTCGCGTGATACGGTGACTGCTCCTCTGCGTCGGGGCCGTGTGGGGCGGCTAATCTTGGCCTGGGGTCTCCTCTGGGACGCCTTTTTAGGCGGCTCGGGCCGGCTGAAAGCCGGCTGCGGGCAAAATTGCCCGCCCCACACAGGCGCTTCAGGGCAGGTCGTGGCCGGACGTCGTGACGGTGAAGCGTCCGTGCTTCACCCCCTTGATCGCGATCAGCGCGTTCGACAACTTCTCGACCAGCGCGGCCTTCCCCTTAACCAGCACTACCTCCAGACAATTGTCGTGATCCAGATGAACGTGCAGTGCGGAAAGCACCGCCGCGTGATAGTGATGCTGCAACTCGGTGAGCTTTTCGGGAAGGAGGCGCGCGTGGTGGTCGTAAACCAGGGTCACCGTCCCGAAAACCTCGGAATCCGACGACTTCCAGGTCTCCTGGACCAACTCATTGCGGATCAGGTCGCGGAACGCCTCCGAGCGGTTGGTGTAGCCCCGCTGGGCGATGAGCTTGTCGAACTTCTCCAGGAGATCGCCGCTGAGGGCCACGCCAATTCGACACAGGTCGGTCATATGGTTGTCCTTCATTAGGATACATCGCCCGGCGGCGGGGCAGCGGCGCGAATCCAAATTGTTCCCGTAATACGTACTTGAAGAACGTAGCACCCTCGTGATAGTATTACCAATCTGCGTTTGTTGCTACGACGGACGCGCCCTTATGATCCACCGCTCGCAGATTATCCCGCTGCTGGTTCTCCTTCTGGCGCCGTCGGTGTGGGCTGCGGACGGGATGATTACCGGCAAATTGACCGATCTACAAGGAAGGTCTGTCGCGGGGGCCGAACTTCGCTTAGCATCCGGCCACGATTCCAACCCGGTGGAGTCTGTCAGCGATCCAGGGGGCCGGTTCGTCTTCTCCTCTCTGGCCGAGGGAACCTATCGACTCAGCGCCGTGGCTGCGGGCTTTGCCGAAGTTAAGAAAACATTCCACGTCGACGATGGCGAGGCGCTCACCGTGGACCTGCAGTTCTCCCGTCTCGCGTCGCGGACCGATACGATTACCGTGACTGAAGACGTGAAGGAGGTCGATGTCCAGGCGCCCGACCCAGCCGAGAAGGTCTTTGCCAGCGAGGACTTGCTGGACGCGAATCCGGGCCGTCCGGGCGCGCCGATCTCGATTCCGGGGTATCCGATCGAGACGGCATCAAGCGGCATCAAGGCGCCCCAGTATTTTGCGCCGGGTGTAGCGGGCGACCACGGCGAGCCGATCGCGCAATTCATGCAGGTGGGCACCTATCTGGTGCCGAACAACCTTTCGGCGAATGCGCACGGAAATGGCTACGCCGATCCCAACATTTACATTGCGAATGCGATCGAAAGCGTTGAGGTGGATGGCGGCGCGTTCAACGTGCGCGAAGGCAATCACGCATTGAATCTCGGGACGACCTATGCCCTGCGCTCTCATCTCGATCCGTTCTTCACCTTGACGGGAGACCAGCGGGATATCACGGTTACGGCGGGATTGAGTCCGTCCGAACATTCGTGGATCGCGATGGAAGGCTCGTACGGCAATGGATTCCTGGACCGGCTGGAGCACCGCAAGCAGTTCAAGCTCAACGGCGGGCAGGTCTTGCATGCGGGAAATCAAACCCTGACGTTGTTTGGAATAGGGTACTACGGCTTTTCCTACGTGGCGGGACTGAGCCCGATTTACGGATTCAATTCCGTCGATGCCGCCGACGGATGGAAGCAGGAGCCGGACACGATTGATTCGAGACAAAAGGACCAGACGCACACGGCGCTGATCGCGTTGAACGATGTGTGGAAGCTGGGCGAAAATCAGGAGCTTCAGCTCTCCGGCTTTTTCCGCACCTACAACCTCTCTCTCTATTCCGACTTTGGGGACGGGCTGATCCGCCAGAGCGAATTCCGCACGGTGACCGGCGGCAGCGCCGCTTATAAGAAGAAGTTCTCGAAGAGGTTCACGCTGTTGGCCGGGACTGACTACGAGCGCGAGGCCCCACGGCGCGACGATCTGGACCATTACAACTTCTACAATTCCGCCGATCCGAACTATTACGGACCGTTCCTCAAGGTGGACGGAAACAATGTGACCATCACTCCGGTATCGCCCTACATCGCCGGGGAGGGCGAGCTTAGCCCGTATTTCCACTACTACCTGGGCTGGCGGCGCGATGAGATCGGCATCGACAACCAGGACCTGGTGACTCCGGCGAATTCCTGGAAGACGCTAGTGGGGCTAAATTCGCCGAAGGCGGCGCTGACGTTTTTTCCAAAGGAATCCTGGTGGATTCCCGAGGTCGCGGTCAGCTTTGGGAAGTCGTTCTTCACGGAAGATCCCAGAACGGGATCGGCTTTGGGACAGCAGACCGCAACCGGCGCCCCGGCAGCCGTCGATCCGGTGGAGACGGCACGCTCGTACCAGTTGGTCGCGGGCATGCGCTTCCGCAACACGGATCTGAAGCTGACATTGGGACACGAGACCCAAACCGCCGAGTACGGCAAGATCGATCCGGATGACGGCCTGCAGTTCGACCTGGGGCCGGGCCGCATACGCTATATGGCGCTCACGTTGCGCCAGAGCTTCAGTTTTGGATCGCTGCAGGCGACCTTTGAGCAGGCCGACGCACGCGATTTGGACTCGGGACAGGTGACGCCGGAGGCTCCGAGATTGATCGGTGATCTTTCCTGGACATACCAAAAGCTGCCCTTCCGCTTGCAGGCGAGAGGCGAGTTTGAGTACGTGGGAAGGAGGGTGGTTGGGAATGGATGCAATGAAGGCGACCCCAACGACGTAACCTCCTATTGCCTTGGCGTCCCGAACAAGGAGTTCCGGCTAGCGGTGGTGCGGCCATTTCTTGCGGGAAGAATTAACGTCGGCGTGAATATGATGATTGCTCGCGGCTACACGGGGCAGACCACGGAGAACTTCGCCACTGACTATAAACCGGCGTATGCGGGTCCTTTACCGGTTCCCGAGAACCCGATTGCGGAGGTCGTTGGAGTCCGCATCCCTTCGTACGCGAGCCTAAGCTTCACCTACAGGTTTGGCCGCTGAGCGATGGCGTCGTCAGTGTGCCGGTCAGGAGTTTCGGGGCGGTTCGCGCTAAGCCAGCTTGCGCGCGCGCTTGTCGCGGTACATGGCGGCGTCGGCGCGTTCCAGCAGCGTCCGCAGCGAATCGCCGGCCTGCCATTCCGCCACCCCGATCGCGGCGCTCACCGCAACCTTCCGCCTGGCCTCGCCTGCCCGCATGGTGTAGTCGCCGAATACCCAGCGGGAAATGCGTTCAATGTGCGCGTCGATATCCTGGGCGCCGGCATCCAGAACGATGATGAACTCGTCGCCGCCGAACCGGCCGACTGTGTCGGTGGCGCGGAAGCCGGACTTCAGTTCGGCGCTGAATTGCTTAAGGAGTTCATCGCCCGCCACGTGCCCGCATGTATCGTTTAACTGTTTGAACCCATTCAGATCGAGGAGCAGGATCGCGAACGCCTTCTGCAACCCCAAGCGGTACTCGATCGAGGACTCCACCCGCCTGCGGTTGTCCAGTCCGGTGAGCGGGTCCTGACCCGCTAGCCGTTCGGCGTCGTCCAGGCGCGTCTGGTACACCCCAACGTCCGCGCGCAGGCGGGCCACCGATTTCTGAGTCTCGTCGGCCATCGCCTCGGCGCAGGCCCGCAAGTCGATGGCGCTCTTCACCAAAGAATCGCGGATCAGCCGCAGGTCGTCCAGGCCGGCCATGGCCTGCAGGCGGCCCGTGAATTCCTGGAACCGGCGGGTATAGCGCTGATCGCGCTCTCCCGTCAGTTCCGCGGTGTTCGCCAGGATCAGCATGAGTTCCTTGACTTCGCCGGCCCTCTGCTTGAAGTAGTCGGCGGCGGCGCAACCCCACTGGGAGATCTCGGCTTCCACCTTCTGCCCGGTCTGGTGGAGGATGTCCGGTGTCGATTCCGGGGAGAGAGCCGCCTGGAGGTTGAGCAGGTTCTGGCGCAACGTGTTGCCCACCTGCGGGCAGGCTTGCACGCCGCTATCCCCTACGGCGTTGAGCACCGAGCGGTAAGAATCCAGGGTTGCCTGAAAGGCTTTCTCCCCGGCTCGGTCGATCAGCTTCTTGATCGAAATCATGCCTAACTTATCGGCCGAAACCGGGAGGCCGCGCGTGGTTAAGCGCAGGTGGGGGCAGGGCAGGCAACGCCACCCATCACTCCGACTCGCCACTCACCGGTTGGGCGGCGGTTTTTGCCGAAAAACACAGGACTTAGCCGCGCGGGCAGGCTAACCTCGAATCAGGGAGAGCAGATATGGAAGACCACAACCGCAGGACCTGGCAGCCCGCATCGGAACCGGACAGTGGCACCGTCAGTGCCAGCTTGATCTTCGGGCTGGCCATCGTCGCCATCGGCGTGCTCTTTCTGCTGGACAACTTCGGCGTCCCGGTTGGCAATGTCTGGGGGTACTGGCCGGTAATCCTGATCGCCATCGGTCTGGCCAAGCTGGTCGATTCGAAGGAAGCCGCCGGGCGTTCGGGCGGCGCCATCATCCTACTTGTGGGACTGGTATTTATGGCCGATAAAATCCACTTGCCCTTCCTGAGAGATCGCAATCTTTGGGACCTGTGGCCGGTGGCGATCATCGTGGTGGGCTTTATGATGCTGTGGGGCGCGCTGGAAGGCAAGAGCATCTCCGGTGTCGCCGGTACCCGGTTGGGTTGGGGTGCATCGGCAACGCCAGGCAATTGCAACATGTTCTCGATGTTCGGCGGCAGCAATCGAAAGGTGAGTGGCGATTTCAAGGGCGCCGACCTGATGGCGATTTTCGGCGGCGGGGGGCTCGACTTGCGGAACGCCACGATGACCGCGGACGAAGCCGTAGTCAACGTCAACGCCATCTTCGGCGGCTTTGAGATTCGGGCGCCCGAGACCTGGCTGGTCCAAGTGCACGTAGCAGGGATTTTCGGAGGACACGAAGACAAGACCCACCAGCCCGATCCCCGGCTGGTGCCCAATCCCAAGCGCCTCATTGTCCGCGGCGCCACGATCTTCGGGGGACTGGGCGTCAAGAACTGAGGCGCCCGGATGCACCCGCTTCTGGTTTCCGGTACCGCGCTCGCCATTTACCTGTTGGGTTGGGTTCCGCTGGCCGCGCTGTTGGTCTACGTTCTGGAGGCTTCCGGCAGCCTGGGCTGGGGAGCCAGCGCGGCGATCGTCATCCCGGCATGCGTTGTTTATGCTTTCGTCTGCCTCTCGCCGTGGTACGTGGTGCGCATGACGCCGCTGCGGTCGAGCGCTATGCCGCGCATTCTGACCACCAACTTTGGGGCGGCCATCGGCGGCAGCATTCTGCTGCTGGCCATCGCGCGCGCCACGGCGCTTGGGCTTTCGCGCTTTGATAGCTTTCATGGCGTCGATCAGCGCTTCCGGCCGCACGCGCCGCTGCTGTTCGGCATGGGCGTACTGCTCTATCTGCTCTCCGCCGGCATGCACTACGCCATGGCGTCGGTGGAGGAATCCAAGGAAGCTCTGAATCGCGAGATGCAGGCGCTGGTGGCGGCGCGCGACGCGGAGCTTAAGGCTCTGAAGGCGCAGATCAACCCGCACTTCCTGTTCAACAGCCTGAATTCCATCAGCGCTCTGGCGGGTATCGATGCCGCGCGGGCGCGCGAGATGTGCGTGCGGCTCTCCGACTTTCTGCGCAGCAGCCTACGCGTGGGCGAGCGCGAGAGTGTGCCGCTAAGTGAAGAGCTGGCTTTGGCGCACAACTATCTGGGGGTGGAGCAGGTGCGCTTTGGCGGACGACTGGGCGTGGAGCAGCAAATCGCGCCGGAATGCGAAGCGGGCCTGGTGCCGCCGCTGCTGCTACAGCCGCTGGTCGAGAACGCGGTGAAGCACGGTATCGCCAGCATGGTGGAAGGCGGGACCATCCGGTTGCAGGCATGGCGGGTCGAGAACGCGCTGCACATCAGCGTGGAGAATCCGTTCGATCCGGAAGGCGTAACGGCGCGCCGCAATGGCCTGGGATTGCAGATCGTGAAGCGGCGGTTGCTGGCGCGCTACGGCGATCGGGCGGATATGGCGGTGGAGAGCGGCGACCACAGTTATCGGGTGGAAGTTCTGCTGCCGTATGAGACTGGGTGATTCCGACCCCGGCCCAAACGCACCTTTGAGGCTTCTGTCTTCTGACTTCTGACTTCTGTCTTCTGTCTTCTGACTTCTGTCTTCTGACTTCTGTCTTCTGACTTCTGTCTCCTGTCTTCTGTCTTCTGTCTTCTTTTGTGTCCTCAGCTTTCGCCCAGCAGCGCCTTCAACCGCGCATAGCCCGCCCGGCTGACCGGCAGTTGCGTGCCGTCGCGCAACACGGCGATCTTGCTGTCTTTGGTGTATGCTTCGATCTTTGCTACCCGCTCCAGGTTCACAATGTGCGAACGGTGGATGCGGATGAACACCGCGGGATCCAGCATGCCCTCCAGGCTGGAAATGGTCTGCTGTTTCAGATAGGTCTTCTTGTCACTCTTGAGCGCCACGTAGTCGTCCTGCGCTTCGGCGTAATCCAGTTTTTCGACCGGTATCACGTGCACCGCCGGGCCGTCCTTCACCACGATGCGCTGCAAGTACTGCTCGGGCGGACGCGCCGCGGCCGCCAGTTCCGTAGGGTCGGGGGTCTTCTCGCCGAGCCGCTGTTTGGCGCGATCGAGCGCCTTCTCGAACCGCTCCGCGCTGAACGGCTTCAGCAGATAGTCCACCGCGTGCGCATCGAACGCGCGCATCGCGTACGTATCGTAGGCCGTGGTGAAGATCACGGCAATGTCGCGGCCCACCAACTCCAGCACCTCGAAACCATCCAGCTTCGGCATTTGGATATCGAGGAACAGCAGGTCCGGTTTCAGGTCCGCGACGGCCTTCACGGCTTCGAATCCATTGGCGCATTCGGCGAGCACGCGCACATCCGCATGCGTTTTTAGCATCTCGCGCACCAGGCCGCGCGCCAGTTCTTCGTCGTCCACAATCACGGCGCCAACTTGCGCTGTGCGCGCCCGCATGCCGATCGAAGCGCCGGTCTTCTCGCCGGAAGCGGCGGGCTCGTAGCTGCGTTGCAGATTCTTCAAATCCACCAGCAGATCCCGCGCGGATTGATAGCGCCGGTCGCGGTCTTTTTCGAGGCACTTGCGTACGATACGTTCCAGCTCCGGCGGCGTCTCGTAATTAAAACGCGCCATGGCTTCGGGCTGCGCGTGCAGAATCTGCATCAGCAGTTCGGTGGCGCTGGCGCCGGAGTAGGGCAGGCGTCCGGTGGCCATTTCGTAGAGCACCACGCCCAGGCTAAACAGGTCGGAGCGCGCGTCGGCCTCACGTCCCAGCGCCTGCTCGGGACTCATGTAATGCACGGTGCCCATGACCATGCCCGGGTCGGTGAGGAATTGAGTGGCCGCGCGGCTGGCGCCCGAACCCGCGGCTGGGGGTTTCATCTTAGCCAATCCGAAATCCAGCACCGACACGTGCCCGCGCGGCGCGATCATAATGTTGGCGGGCTTGATATCGCGGTGCACGATGCCCTTGGCGTGCGCGGCGTCCAACGCATCCGCCACTTGAATGGCGATCCCGATGGCCTCGGCGAGCGGCAGGGGCGCGCCCGCAATGTGGGCATCCAGGGTCTCGCCTTCGATGTATTCCATCGCCAGAAAGGTGACGCCCTCCGCCTCGCCGATCTCGAACACGCGAGCCACATTGGGATGGCTCAGCGCGGACGCGGTCTTGGCTTCCTGCACGAAGCGGCGCATGCGGTCGGCATCGTGCGCCACTTCCGCCGGCAGGATTTTCAGGGCGACGGGACGCTCCAGGTTCAGGTCCTCGGCCAGATAGACTTCGCCCATGCCGCCTGCACCCAGGCGGGAGACGATGCGGTAGTGAGCCAGGACGGCGCCGGCGGCGAGCGATTCGGGCATTCTTATCCATGGTAGCCTGAGCGCGTGAACTGGTTCTATTGGTCGTTACTATCGGCGCTCTTTGCCGGCGCCACCGCCATTCTCGCCAAGGTGGGAGTCGCAGGTGTGGATTCGAATCTGGCAACTGCGATCCGCACTGCGGTAATTCTGGTCTTCAGTTGGACCGTGGCCTATGCCACTGCGCCGCCTGGCGCGCTGCGGAACCTGACGTCGCGCACCTGGACGTTCCTGGTCCTGTCCGGCCTGGCCACCGGCTTGTCGTGGCTCTGCTACTTCCGCGCACTGCAGCTTGGAGAAGCCTCGCGCGTGGCTCCCGTCGATAAGCTGAGTGTGGCCTTCGTCATCCTGTTTGCCGCGCTCTTTCTCGGCGAACGCCTCACCGTAGCCCGCGGCGCCGGTGGGCTTTTGATTATAGCGGGAGCCATTATTTTGGCCCTCGAATAGAGAGCGCGCATGAACACTCCGAGCGAGATCCTGAAGCGCCTGCGCGCCGCGGGCAGCGCCGCCAACGTCGCTGGCATGGCCCGCTACGGAATCCGTCCCGCCAAAGCTTACGGCGTCGCCACGCCCACGATCCGTTCGATTGCCAGAGAGTTGGGCCGCCACCCGAAGCTGGCGTCCGCGCTGTGGTCCACCAACGTCCTGGAAGCTCGCATGCTGGCCACTTTGATCGCCGACCCTGCGGAAATCCCGGAAGAAGAAGTGGAGCGCTGGGTGCGCGAGTTCGACTGCTGGTCGGTCTGCGACTCTGCCTGCATCGGCCTGCTTCGGAAGACCCCGTTTGCCTGGCGCAAAGTGCGTGAGTGGTCCCGCCGCGAGCCGGAATACGAGCGCCGCGCCGCGTTTGCGTTGCTCGCGGGGCTGGCGGTGCACGACAAGCAGGCTACCGACAAACAGTTCCGCGCCGCGCTTCGGCTCATCTCGAAGGCCGCCGGGGACGAGCGCAATTTCGTCAAGAAAGCGGTGAACTGGGCCTTGCGCCAGATCGGGAAGCGCAACGCCGAACTTCGCGAGGCAGCCATCGAGGTGGCCGAGTCGTTGATCGCCACCGAGTCCCGTTCGGCGCGCTGGATCGGCCGCGACGCACTGCGGGAACTGCGTCGCAAGACCGCGCTATGAAGTTCGGCGGCGGCGCTTTTCTTCGAGCGTTCGCCGCATGATGGGAAGCACCGCCAGATCCCGTTCGTTGCCGACTTCTTCCTTGACGGCAATCAGGGTTTCGAGATCCAGAACCCGCACGCGCAATCCCTCGGCCACTTCCAGTTCGTGCGTGTGTGGCAGCAGATCGTCGTAACCGCGCGACTTCCCGATCATGCCGAGAACGTCGAGCGGACCGAAGCGCGTCATCAGAAGTTGATGGCCCGGCGAAGCCAGATGCGATATTTGAGGCTTCAGCGCCAGTTCGGGCCGCGTCCTGTAAGTGGCGTCCAGCGATTCCAGCGCGGCGAGCAGGCGAGCGATATTGCTGGGATCCCTGGAGTGCACGACGTCGAGATCGAAGGTGTTAACAGCCACCCCCTCGATCACGGCGGCGATACCTCCAACCACGATAAAATCGACATGGTACCTGCGCAGTTCGACGAGAATCGCAGCAAACTCACGCTTTGCTGTTCCTGGCACGGATCTCCTCTACGGAATTGACACACCCCTGTAGCACGTCCAACCGCTCCGCTGGCGTCAGCGACAACATCCACCGGATTAGCGTCAGATCGACGCCGTCCGGGCTGTATGCCGGTTCATCCGGCGCGCATTGTTCATCGGATTCCAAGGCTCGCTCCGCTGCGAACTACAATACCAAACCCGTGAGTGGAAGGAAACTTCGCACCCTGTCACGCCCGAGAACCGACGCCGGCCGCTAGCCACGTCAGCCACTGGTACAATTGGGCGCGTGCGACCAGCCCCACGGAGCACTTGTATGAACTACTGGCTTGATCTGTTCACCGGCACGACCTGGGAAGAGTTTCGGAAGGCAGGGGCGAACATCAGCGGCTTTCGCGAGCGAATGCGAAAGAGTGCACGGCGCGTGAAGCCGGGTGATGTGTTCCTGTGCTATCTGACCGGCGTCATGCGCTGGGTCGGCGCCCTGGATGTCGTTGGTCCGACTAAGGACGCGAGTCCAATTTGGGAGTCGGACGCCTTTCCGGTGCGGTTCGCGGTGAAGCCGCTCGTCATGCTCGATCCTGCATGTGGTGTTCCAATGGAACGGTTTGAGGGCAGACTCGATTTCTACCGTGGGCCGGAGCACAGAGGAGGATTCAAGGGCTTTCTTCCGAATGAGCCCGAACCTCTTCAAAGGTGAAGATGACGGCACGGTCATCCTGGAGGCTCTTCGCGAGGCCGAACGTAACCCGGTGGCTACACCGGTCGACCCGCGCAAGTTAGCGCGAAAGCCGAGCTATTTCAGGGTGGACTTCCGAAAGGGGAAGGTGGCTGTACCCACGGTTGTCAGCGTGCCCGAGCAGGACGATGATGAGCCGGCGCCTGCCGACTCGAAGCTGTCTTTTGAGCCTGCTACACGCCACACGGAAATTCAGTATCACCTGCTGAGACTCGGCGCGGAACTGGGGCTCGATGTCTGGGTAGCTCGCAACGATCGTGGCAGGAGCTATAACGGTGAAGCCCTTGGCGCGATGGCAAACTGCTCGACGAATTGCCGACGCAATTCAACGAGGCGACGAACCGAACTATTGAACTCATCGACGTCCTCTGGCTCAAGGGCAACACGATTCTGGCGGCTTTCGAAATTGAGGCGACGACGTCGATTTACTCCGGCCTGCTCCGAATGAGCGACCTCCTTGCGCTACAGCCGAACCTCGACCTCGCTCTGTACCTCGTTGCACCCGACGAGCGACGAGCGAAGGTGCGACAGGAGATCGCGCGGCCCACGTTTGCCTACCGAGAAAAGCCACTGCCGAGGGTCTGCGGATTCGTAGGATTTGGCAAGCTCATGGAGAAGGTCGAGGGCATCAGGCGACTCGGTCTGGCAGGATCTCTGAAGCCTGAGTTCCTGAAGGCGACCGCTGAGTACTTTGTGATTCGGATGCCGACGAATAAGCAACACCTCGGTCCCGATCATTGTTGTACCGGCACATCCGCTACCAGATGGTCTGCACCTGCGAGGCGCGAATCTTTCCGTCGCGACTGACCAGCGGTACACCCAGAGCCAATGCCGTGGCGCTCACAATTCTATCCGGAAGATCCGGAACCTCCTTGCGGCTCACGAACTCAAGGGCGTCGGCGACCTTTCGGTCCAGTGGCGCCAATAGACACGGAGTCGCCGGGTGGTCCAACGCCTTGATCAATAGATCGCGTGCCGCCGGCAAACGGCCTTTCTCGACCAAGTAGGTCAGCTCCACGAGGCAGACCGATGGGACGTGAATGAATTCCCCGGCGGCGGTGGCGGAATCGAGAACTTCGGCCGCCGTTGCCGATAAGCGAGGGTCCGCCGACAGATACCAGACGATGGCGTGGGTATCGACCGCGACGGCAGGCATTAAACGTCATCCCTAGGGAAGTTTCGCCACATATCGCGCTGGTTCTCCTCGATCTCGCTCGCGGAGAGCGAAATTCCCAAACCGGCCCAGAGGCCCTTCACGCTCTTGAATGGCCACCTTTTGTCCGTTTCGGCGCGGAGGCGGGCCGCATGACTCAGGATCTCTTGCTGCTTCTCGGCCGGCAAGGCCCGGACCGCTTCCAGAATCGCCTGTTCGAGAGACATGGGAAACCTCCCCTTCATTATCCGCCACCCGCGCCAGATAGAGAAAGCGGATCTCCACTCTGTAACGAGATCTTCTCTATGATTGACGCTGTCCCAGCCAAGGTTCTGGCGCCAATTGGGGCGAGCCGCTGGTAACCCCTCAGATCTATCCCAGCGCTCGGAAAGCCTCGATGTCGCTCTTCAAAAGGTCATTCACCAGCCGTTCCAGCGGAATTCCTTTGTCGGCGGCCCTTTCAATCAGAAACGCCTGCACCTCCTGCTCCAGGTACACCGGGATGTGGAACTCGGCATCGGCCCCGGCATAGTGCCTCCCTCGCTCAGCTCTACTGAAATCGTATTCCGTCTTGATATCGTCATCTAAATCGTCGTTCATAGGAACTCCTCATAAACCGCCTTTTCGGCTGCATTCGCCTTCCGCGCGGAAACGATGCGTACATTCACATTCGCGGCGTCCACCGCGATCCAAGTATGCACGACTACCAGCAGCCCGCCGTTCGAGGCCAGGCCAAGGGCGATCCAACGCTCCTCCAAGCCGCTGTGTTCGCCATCGAACATCGTTTGAATCCGAGGATCGCGGAAGATGCTCAGGGCCAGTGTGAACGCCACCCCGTGCTTTCGCTCATTCGCTAGAGCTTTCGCCCTGTCCCATTCGCAGTGGAGTTCGCGGCGGACGCTCACCTATCTAGTGTCAACCGAATCGCGGCCTGAAGTAAAGACGTCTAATCCAGCGCCGCTGAACGAACCGGGACCCTTGCCCCCCGGCGCGGCGCGCGTGCCGAGATCGCCACATTACCGAAAATTGCGAGTGTAATAACCGACTGAGCGTCTCTGACAACCGGTGAGGTGGCGCCACCGCCCACCAGGCTCGCCGAGCCGGTTGAGGTTGCGGTAAAGGGCGCGGCCAACCCTCAAGCCCACAGGGTCCTGTTGCCCACCCGCGCCAGAACAGAACAAGCGGATCTCCACTCGGTAACGAGACCTCTCTACGACTGAAGCCGTCCTACCTCCCGCGAACGCTGGGGAACTGCGATGACTAGGAGAACACGGCGGCACGCGGCGTTGCTTTGATATGAAGATCAGAGACGCGATAAAGCTCGTCGTGTCGGATGGCTGGAGACTGGAGCGCACGCGCGGCAGTCATCGCCAGTACCATCATCCCGTCAAGCCGGGAACGGTAACATCGCTGGTCACCCTTCGCTCGATTTGGACCCCAAGACAAAGGCGTCTATACTAAGACAGGCAGGCCTGAAATGAACCACTACACCGTATTCTTCGCACAAACCGCAACCGGTTATAGCGCGCACGTCCCCGACCTTCCCGGCTGCATCGCCGCGGGCGCCACTTTGGAAGAAACCCGGCAACTGATCCGCGAAGCCATCGAGTTCCACATAGAAGGCATGCGTCTGCATGGCGAGGTTGTGCCATCGCCCACGCGGCTTGTCGAGCAGGTTGAGGTTCCCGCGTAATAGGCGGCCACAACCCAGAACGTCCCCTCCCCACCCGCGCTAGAATAGAAAAAGCGGATCTCCACTCTGTAACGAGACCTCTCTATGATTGACGCTGTCCTAGCCAAGGTTTTTGGCACCAAAAACAAGCGCGAAATCAAGGCCATTCAGCCCATCATCGCCGCCATCAACGACCTGGAACCCGCCATCCAGCAGCTCTCCGATATCGACCTGGCCGCCAA
>Ga0187887_10002691_pt1 | contig 14103 bp, 10 predicted proteins | sample June2016WEW_7_10_FD_132977 | JGI IMG/M metagenome (GOLD analysis project Ga0187887, IMG submission 132977) | Peatland microbial communities from SPRUCE experiment site at the Marcell Experimental Forest, Minnesota, USA - June2016WEW_7_10 | ecosystem: Environmental > Terrestrial > Soil >...
GCCGAGTCGCAGTCGAACTCCACGACTGTGGGCGCGAGCATCACCGCAACACAGTCTGATGGCGGGAGCACGTCCTACCAGGGCACCTACACCGTCGAGGGTGGCGTCATCACTTCCGCCGACATCACGCAGACTGGCTGAACAAGTTACGGGGATGGCGTGCTCATGGCCACGCCGATGCTATGAAAGCCAGTCGGGCAACAGAACCGCTCTGCGCAGGCGAGGGGATCGGCACGATCGCTGGCCCGCTGGCCCGTGGCCGGCGGGCATGAGGGCAGCCGGCTCCTGATCGCGTCCGGCGGCCCGGCAGGATAGGGGGATCGGACGGCGCGGGGAGGATCCTGGATGAGTCGCGTGGTGGTCATCGGCGCTACCGGGCACATCGGCACCTACCTCGTGCCGCGGCTGGTGCGGGGCGGTCACGAGGTCATCGCCATGAGCCGGGGCCTGCGCGACCCCTATCACACCGCCCCGGAGTGGGCCCAGGTCACCCGGGTCGCCGTCGACCGGGATGCGGAGGACGCCGCGGGAACCTTCGGCAGGCGGGTCGCGGAGCTGCGCCCCGACGTGGTCGTTGACCTGGTCTGCTTCACCGCGGCCTCGGCCCGGCAGCTCGTCGACGCGCTCCGCCCGTCCCGCCCGCTGCTGCTGCACTGCGGGACCATCTGGGTGCACGGTCCGGCGCTGCGGGTGCCGGTCACCGAGGATGAGCCGCGCACCGGGTACGGCGAGTACGGCACCGGCAAGGCGGAGATCGAGGCGCTGTTGCACCGCGAGACGCTGGCGGGCGGCGTCCCGGCCGTCGTGCTGCACCCGGGTCACATCAGCGGGCCGGGCTGGCCGGTGATCACGCCCGCCGGCAACCTGGACCCGGCCGTGTGGACGAGCCTGGCCACCGGTCAGCCGCTCGCGCTGCCCGATCATGGCCTGGGCGTCCTGCATCACGTGCACGCCGACGATGTGGCGCAGGCATTCCAGCGGGCCCTGTCCCGGCCCGCGGCCATCGGGGCCAGCTTCCACGTGGTGGCCGAGCAGGCCATGACGCTGCGCGGCCTGGCCACCGGCGTCGCGCGCTGGTTCGGCCGCGAGCCGGTGCTGGACTTCGTGGACTGGGCGGAGTTCGAACGCCGGGCGGGTTCCGGGGCCGCGGAGGCCACCCGTGAGCACACGTTCCGCAGCATCACCGCGAGCATCGCCCGGGCCCGCGAGGTGCTCGGCTACGGGCCGCGCTACAGCACGCTCGATGCCCTGCACCAGGCCCTGGCCTGGCTCGTCGCCCACGGCCAGGTGGACGTCGGCGGCCAGCCATTTCCCGTGAATGGCGGGGGCTAGCCGCACCAGCGCCGCAGCCAGTCATGCGGCCGCGGCCTGCATCCCCGCCGGGGCGCGGCGGCCGCGCTGGCGGTGCGCCGCGCGGTCTCGTCCAGGCCGTCGAGGTGCCGGCCGGACGAGGCGTCGTGACCTGGAGCTCGCCTGGGACCCCTCCCGCGCCGCGCCACGGCGCCGGGCCGATGGTCAGGAACGGCTTACCAACCGTCCAGCCAGTCTTCAGGTCCCCTGCCTACGGTGACACGAGTCGCGGGACTACCAGGGACCGGGCGACCAGGGCCAGCGAGGGCCAGCGAGGGCCAGCAAGGGCCAGCAAGGGCCAAGCAGGGAGGCTGGGGCGGTGCGGGAGAGCGTCACGATCTGGTACAGGGGAGCGGGCTACCAGCTCGGCCGGGCGGAACGCGGTTACGCGATCTGGCCCGCGGGCGGGCCGCCGGAGCAGCCCCTGGAACTGTGGCCGCAGACGCCCGCGGGGTGGACCGCGGCCTGGACCCGGTTCAACGCGGTCGAGGCGCCCGGCACCATCGCCCATCTCAGGCCGCCCGCGGGCCCCGGGCCCGGGCCGCTGGCGGACCAGGTCTCCGGCCCGCCGGCCGCTTCCAGCTCCTGGCGGCCGGCGGCCGGTCCCTTCCCGCCCGCGGCCGGCCCGGCCTGGCCAGGCGCCCCCTCCGCCCGGTCAGGCGCCCTCTCGGCCTGGCCGGGCGCCCCCTCCGCCCGGCCGGGCGCCCGGCCGGGCTTCCCCTCGGCCTGGGCACGCGTCCGCTCGGCCAGGTCGCTCAGCGCGGCCATCCTGCTCGTCACCGGGGTTGCCTGCGGGCTGGCCGGGCTGTTCCCCGCCTACCTCTCGGGGTCGAGCCTCGCCCAGGAGCCGGCCGAGCTGGTGCCGCACGTGATCTACCTGGCGGTATGGACGGCCAGCGCGCTGCTCATCGCGTCCGGGGGCACCCGGCAGCGGATGGGCGCCCTCCTCGCGCTGGGCATGAGCATCGTCACGTTCGGCTTCTTCTTCTCCGACCTCGGCACGGTGATCTCCGGGGGCGCGCACCTGCTGGGCGCCGGCCTGGTGCTCGGGCTCGCAGGCTGGCTGGCCTGCACGGCCGGCTCGGTGCTGGCGTTCCGGCTCCGCTCGGCCGACGCGCCCCGCAAGCTGGACGGGCATCAGATGGCCTCGGTCGTGACGCTGACCATCGCGGCGCTCGCCGCGGTCGGGGCCGCGGTCTCGTTCGCCCCGTCGTGGGACAGCTACACGCTGCGGACGGCGGCTGGCCTGACGAACTCCCTGACCGCCGGGAACAGCTTCGCGAACCCGGCCCCGGTCATCGTCGGCGATGTCGCGGTCATGGTCACGCTGGTCGCGGTCGTGATCGTCGCCGCCCTCTGGCGCCCGGTCCGGCTGGGTGCGCTGCTGCTCGCGGGGGCCGCCATCCCCATGGCCGCCCAGGCGATCTCGGCCCTCGTCCAGGTCAGTGAGCCCGTGTCCGCGACCAGCTTCGGCATCTCCCCGGCACAGGCCGCGCAGGCCGGGCTCAGGATCAGCGCCGGCCTCACGCCCGCGTTCTGGATCTACTGCGCGTTCGTGGTCGCGCTGCTCATGGCAGGCGCGTGGATGGCTATGCCGCAGCGCCCGGCCAGCCGCTCTTCCTCCCGGCCCGGGGGCATCCCGTCACCGGGAGCTGTGGCACCTGGCCGGGCGCCGCTCAGTAGCTAAGCTCGGCGGGCAGAAGGCTCGCGGACACGTCTCCGACCAGATCCGGATCGGTCGGGTCAAAGGCCCGGACCGGGGCTCCGGCGCGCAGGTCGATTCGGGGAAGCTCGACCCAGATCAGGGCAGGGCTCGTCCGTGACCAGAAATAGTAGGTCAGGTTGGTGAGGTCGATGGCCGACACCCACCAGGTGGGATAGACCCCGAAATCCTCATACGGGGCGCCGGGCGGGCAGGCCACTGAGCCCGCGACGCCGACCACGCCGGCCACGGCCTCCGCGGTATCACGCGGCTCAGGTAGGTAGTGCAGGAAGTATGAGGCCCGGACGAAGCGGTCGACGGACTCGATGCCGCCCGGCACCGGCTGGTCGCCCCCGAAGGGGCGATAGCGCCGCAGGTTGGCCCGCTGCTCGGCGAACGGCGGCTCGTTGGCCACCACCTGGTACTCGCTGGAATGGTGGATCCGCAGTATCCCGCCGGCCGGCTCCACGATGGCGGAATCCCCGCCGGCGTCCTCGAGGGCCAGGTGGCAGCCGAGTTCCTGGCCCCGCATCGGAACGGACACGACGGAGACCTCACGCAGGGCCGACACGGCCTCAGCCACCGTCGCGTACTGGTCGAGGACCCACTGTGCCCACAGCAGATTGGGTACCGCGCCAGGGCTGTCAGGCGGTGCGAAACCGGCTGACCCGTGGTACAGCAAGTGCGCGGCGAGCCCGGCGGAATTCACCCCGTCGGTCGTCCCGGCCCCCCACATACTCAACCCCACCACACCGAACCGTGACCGCCAGGTCAGCCCGCCCGCGCTGCGACGCGTGCCCTCGGGCACCGCCCAGAGCACCGGCTCATCGCTGACCGCCCAGTCCATGGTGCGCGAGACGACCTTGGCGATGCCGTTTCCCGACCAGAAGATCCTCGTGCACATTATCCTTCTCCGCAGTATTCTGACTACCCAGAGTAACAGGCTGGAGGTTAGGTGTCGCGATCAGCGATCATATGATTACATGACGTAGCCATCGGGTGCCGCCCGGCGTCCCGGTAGTTCGTATTCAGCCGCGGCGGGCGAGAGGGCCTTCCCATGACCGGCAGGCCAGTGGATTCCGGGAGACTACGCGACAGCCGGCTGGTGCTCCGGGGCGAGCGGTGGCTGGAGCGCCAGGCGGGCGGCCGGCTCGGCAGTCTCGTGATGGGCTGTGTGCTGCGTTACGCGGCGTCGAGTGAGAACTCCGCCGAAGCGCTGGTCCTCGGCACATTCCTGTCGGTCGTACCCGCCCTGCTGGCCATCTACGCCCTGTCAGATCTGTCGGCCGGGTCGGGTAACGGCATCGCCCAGCACCTGATCTACCGCCTGCACATCCATGAACCAGCCGCCCGGCTGCTGTCCTCAGCGTTCGGGAGCGAGGCTAGTAACGCCGCGGCTGCCACGGTGATCGGCCTGCTGGGCTTTCTCGTCTTCGGGCTCGGTCTGGGGAAGATCGTCCAGGCGGTGTACGCCCGGGCCTGGGGGATCGAGGTCCGCTCGCTCGCCGACCGATGGCGCTTCGCGCTCTGGTTCGTAGTCTCCACGATCCTGCTGGGCCTGCAGGTAACCGAAGAGTCGCTGGTCTCGTCGCTGGGCTGGGTGCTGGCTAGCCCGGTCGGTCTCGCGGTCCTCGTGGCCTTCTGGCTGTGGACACCCTGGCTGCTGCTGCACCGCACGATCAGCCTGCGGCTCCTGCTTCCGGGGGCTCTGCTGGTCGCCGTGGTCTACATGCTCGCGGTGACCGTCTCGGAGTTCGTGCTCGGCTACTGGATCACCGACAACGGGCGCTTCTTCGGCTCCTTCGGCGTGGTCCTCGCGCTCGTGGCGTGGGCACAGGTGGTCGCGGGAATCTGGCTTGCCTGCGCGGTCTTCTCCCCGGTCTACGCCGAATGGCGGGAAGGCTGGAAGCGCGACGGGATCTCCCCATTTCCATACCCGCGCCCTGGCGGGCTGAGCCAGCCAGGCCGCGGCCGGGCCTCCTAGAGCGGATGCTCAGGTGGGCGTAGACGACGACGTTGTCCAAGTACTGGCGGGTCGCGGTGTCGCATTGGCCTCCGCAGGTGACCAGGCGGAGGCTGGGAACACGTGCGTTCTCGGTGCCAGAGGGCCATGCTGGACCGGCCCCGCACTACGCGCATTGCGTTCCCTCAGGAACCACGGGCGCGGCGGGCTGGCAGCCGGCCGTTAGGGTCGTTATGTGAAGTCAGCGCAGACCGCGGGCGGGACAGGCCAGGCGGGAGAGGCCGGAGCGGGCCAGGCCGGCGCCGCAGAGACGCGTGCCGGCCGGCTGATCGAGGTGCTGAGCCGGGCCCTGCCGGGCGGCCGCATCATCACCGATCCCGGCGTCCTGGCGGCCATGTCCCACGACGATGCCGAGTGGGCGCCGGCCGGGCGGGCGGCCGCCGGCGTGCGCGCCCGCTCGGAAGCCGAAGTCCAGCAGGTCGTGCGGATCTGCGCCGAGCTGGGTGCGGCTGTCGTGCCGCGCGGGGCCGGCACCGGCCTGTCCGGCGGCGCCAACGCGGTCGACGGCTGTGTCGTCCTCGACCTGGCCCGGATGGACCAGGTGGTCGAGATCGACCGGGACAACCTCCTCTGCGTCGTGCAGCCGGGTGCGGTCAACAACGACGTCAAGGCGGCCGTGGCCGAGTACGGCCTGTGGTACCCGCCGGACCCGGCCAGCGCGCCCTGGTCCACGATCGGCGGTAACGTCGCCACCAACGCCGGGGGCCTGTGCTGCCTGAAGTACGGCGTGACCCGCGACTACGTCCTGGGCTTGCGCGCCGTGGTCGGCGGCCCCATGGTTGATGGAGCGGTCGCTGATGGAGCGGTCGCCTACGGCGACGTGGTACGGCTCGGCCGCCGCACCACCAAGGGCGTGGCGGGCCTCGACATGGTCGGGCTGTTCGTCGGGTCTGAGGGCACGCTCGGCGTGGTCACCGAGGTGACCCTGCGGCTGCGGCCGGCGCTGGCGGGCACGCCACGGACCGTCGTCGGCGCCTTCCCCGACCTGGTCAGGGCGGGCGAGGCCGTGTCGCAGATCACCCGGCGCGGGCTGGGCCCGTCTGTCCTCGAGCTCCTCGACCGGGCCTGCCTGACGGCCGTCGAGGACTGGAAGCACCTGGGCCTGGAGGCCGACGCGGCGGCGCTGCTGCTGGCCCGGGTGGACACCCAGGGGGACTATGGCGCGGCTGAGTCGGACGGGCTCGCCGCGGCGATGACCGATGCGGGTGCGCTGTGGGTAGCCCAGTCCACCGACGACGCCGAGGCCGAGGCGCTGTTCGAGGCGCGGCGGCTGGCCTACCCGGCGTTCGAGCGGCTGGGCCCGGTGCTCACCGAAGACGTCTGCGTCCCGCGCTCCAAGGTCCCGGCGATGCTGGCCCAGATCGAGGCGATCGCGGCCCGGCACGGCCTGCAGATCTCCACCATCGCCCACGCCGGCGACGGGAACCTGCACCCGCTGATCGTCACGCCGCCGGGCGACGAGGCGGCCCGGGCCGCGGCCCAGGCCGCGTTCGAGGAACTCCTCGACGAGGCGATCGCGCTGGGCGGCACGGTGACCGGCGAGCACGGCGTCGGGCTCCTGAAACGCGAGGGGATGCGCCGGGAACTCGACCCGGGATCCCTCGCTCTGCAGCAGGCGGTGCGCCACGCCCTCGACCCGCGCGGGGTGTTCAACCCCGGTAAAGGGTGACGGGCCCGGCCCCGGTGATCTCCGCCCGCGCCCGCCCGGGGTGATCCCCGCCCGCGCCCCCGGGTGATCTCCGCCCGCGCCCGTCCCGGGGACCGGACGGTACGCTGGAAGCATGGCTGGGGCTCATGGCTGAGGGCGCTGACGAGGCGCCGGACATCCTCGATCTGCCCATCGGGCTCGACGCGACCGGGACCCGGGCGGAGTTCGACAGCCTGGGCAAAGTCGAGGTGCCCGCGGACCGGTACTGGGGCGCCCAGACCCAGCGGAGCCTGGACCACTTCAGCGTCGGCCACGACAAGATGCCCGCCGAGGTCTACCACGCCTACGGCTACGTCAAGAAGGCCGCGGCCCTGGTCAATACCCGGTCTGGCCGGCTGCCGGGGTGGATGGGCCAGCTCATCCAGCGGGTCTGCGACGAGATCATCCGGGGGGAGCTGGACCGCGAGTTCCCGCTGCACGTGTTCCAGACCGGCTCGGGCACCCACTCCAACATGAACGTGAACGAGGTGATCGCCAACAGGTGCATCCAGCTCGTCGGCGGCACGCTCGGCTCGCAGCAGCCCGTGCACCCCAACGATCACGTCAACATGTCCCAGTCGAGCAACGACACGTTCCCGACCGCGATGCACATCGCCGCCTACACCATGGCCACCGAGCGGACGATCCCCGCGCTGCGCCGGCTGCGGGACGCGATCGCGGGCAACGCGGAGAAGTGGGCCGGCATCGTCAAGATCGGGCGGACGCATCTCCAGGACGCCACCCCGCTGACCGTCGGCCAGGAGTGGTCCGGGTACGCCGGGGCTCTTGATGACGCGATCGCCGAGGTCGAGCACGTCACGCACGGCCTGCTGCCGCTGGCCATGGGCGGGACCGCCGTCGGCACCGGGCTGAACGCCCCGGAAGGCTTCGGGGAGGAGGTCGCCGCGGAGATCGCCGCGATGACCCGCGCCCCGTACGAGACCGCGGGCAACAAGTTCACCGCCCAGGCGACCCTGGACCGGATGGTGCGTGCGCACGGCGGGCTCAAAGCCGCGGCCGTCACCCTGTTCAAGATCGCGAACGACCTGCGCTGGCTGGGTTCCGGCCCTCGGGCGGGGCTCGGTGAGCTGATCCTGCCGTCCAACGAGCCCGGCTCGTCGATCATGCCGGGCAAGGTCAACCCGGCCCAGGCCGAGGCCATGCTGATGGTGGCCATCCAGGTCATCGCGTCCGACGTGGCCGTGACCATGGGCGGCGCCGAAGGCAACCTTGAGCTGAACGCGTTCCGCCCCATTCTCATCGACAACTACCTCCACTCGGCGCTGATCATGGCCGACATGTGCGACCACCTGCGTGAGTTCATGATCGAGGGCACCCAGCTCAACGAGGCCAAGCTCACCGAGAACATCGAGCGCTCAGTCATGATGGTCACCGCGCTGTCGCCGGTGATCGGCTACGACCAGGCCTCGGTCATCGCGCACTACGCGATCGACCATGACCTGACCCTCAAGCAGGCAGCGCTGGCCAACAGGGTCAGCGAAGACCTGTTCGACCGGGTGGTTGACCCGGTGGCCCTCACCCGCGGCGGCACCGCCGACGCGCCGCGGGATCGCGGGAAATCCTAGAAGGAGTACCTTTCCGGTGGTGGTTCCGGCAGGCGGACCAGCCTGACTGGACGCCCCCCGGCGAGCCTGAACTGCGGCAGCATTTCGCGCCGGAGTTCCTGGCCGCGCGCCCCGGGCCCGAGCTGACCGGTTCCTGCCCCTCACCGCGGCCCAGCAGCCCGCCTGCGTGGTGATCGCACGCCGGGACCCCTGAGCACCACGGTGGCCGCCCCCTTAACACCCTCAATTCTCCCCAACGGTCCGTCCGCGCGACTATCAGCGCCCGGGAACCAGGACGTCCCCCGACTGATAGGCAGGGGTCCCGTCCACGACGGTGGCCAGCACCGGGATGTCCGCGATCCGGTCCGGGACGGCCGTGAGCGGGTTGTCGGCCAGCACCACGAAGTCGGCCAGCTTGCCCGGCTCGAGCGAGCCGATCTCGTCCTCCCGGTGCATCGCGGCGGCGGCTTGCGTGGTGTACAGGGCGAGCGCGTCCCGGGCCGTCAGCCGCTCGCCGGGCCCGAGGACCTGGCCGCCGGCGGTGCGGCGGGTCACCGCGTCGCGCAGGCCGAGCAGCGGCGCGGCGCTGATAACCGGGGCGTCGGAGGAGCCGGCCACGGTGAGGCCCGCCCGCCGCCAGGACCCGAACGCGTAGAGCTGGTCCGCGCGGCCGGGGAACGCCTCGGCGAACCCGTCGCCCAGGGCGGACAGGAACCCGGGCTGGCTCACGATGACGATGCCGAGGTCCGCGGCCCGGGCGGTGAGCGGCGGGTACATGGCCCCGGCGTGCTCGATCCGGTGCCGCCGCGGGTTCCGTCCCGGGCCTGAGGTACCCAGCCCCGTGTCGGCCAGCACGGCAGCGTAGGCGTCCAGCACGGTCTCGATGGCCCGGTCCCCCTGGGCGTGCACGGCGACCTGGAACCCGCTTGTGTCGAACTGGCGGACCATCGCGGTCAGCTCGTCCCGGCTGAAGAACAGGATGCCGGAGCCGTGCGGCGGGACCGGGTAGGTGCCGTAGATGGCCGCGGTGCGGCTGCTCATCCCGCCGTCGGCCCAGATCTTCACGGCCTCGGTGGCCAGCCGCCCGGAGTGCCGGCCCTGCAGGCCCTCGGCGAGCAGCCAGTCCACCTGGTCGTGCACGACCAGGCCGTAGATCCGCTGGCGCAGCGCGCCGGCCTGGTCGGCCTCGGCGAAGGCGGCGAACGTGTCGCGGCGCAGGTCCGCGTCGCAGGCCGCGGTGATCCCGAGCGACGCGAGATGCTGCCCGGCCCGCTCCATGAGACGGGCCCGCTCGGCGGCGCTCATCCGGGTGATGTCCTCGCGCAGGTTGCGCTCGAACAGCGCGAACATGGGGCCCTCGAACACCACGCCGTCCAGGCGGCCGTCACGGTCGCGGCCGAACGCACCGCCCGGGGGATCCGGCTGCCCGTCCGCGAACCCGGCCGCCCGCAACGCCGCGCTGTTCAGCACGCAGGCGTGCAGCGACGTGTGGTAGACCACGGCCGGGCGGTCCGGCACGGCCAGGTCCAGGTCGTCCCGGGTGGGATGCCGTCCCTCGCGCAGCTGGTACTCCACGTACCCGCTCCCGGTCACCCACGAGCCCTCCGGGGTGCGGGCGCTCATCTCGCGCAGCCGCTCCTGGATGGCCGCGATGTCGGGCGCGGCCGGCTGGCTGCAGTCGGCGCCCGCGGCCAGGTAGCCGACGTCGGCGACGTGGCAGTGCGCGTCGATGAGCCCCGGGATCACGGTCGCCCCGTCCAGCCGGGCTACCGCCGCGCCGGGTCCGGCCGCCGCCCGGACCTCCCCGGGATCGCCGATGGCGGCGATCCGGCCGTCCCGGACCAGCATGGCCTCGGCCGTCCCGCCGCCCGGGCTCATGGTGATGACGACCGCATCCTCAATGACCAGTTCCACCCGTGGAACCCTACGTCGCGCCGCAGCCCGTCCGGGAGAGCGTGGCTCAGGCCAGTTCCGGCCAATGTGACCCACGCCCTATATCCGGGGCCTCATATCCCGGGCCTCGGGCCCGGCGGGTGCCGCTTAGCGGGTGGTGGCGAACTCGCCCGCGCGGACCGAGGGGGGTTCGTCCTCACCCTCGATGAGGTGGCTGTGGCTGAGCGTCGTGACGCCGCCGACGATCAGGGCCAGGGCCAGGGCCTCGACGGCCAGGTCCCCCACGCCGGTCTGGATGTGCTCGCCGAACAGGAACAGCCCGAGCAGGCTGGCCGACAGCGGGTCGAGGATGGTGAACCCGGGCTGGGACGCGGCGAGCGGACCCGCCGCCAGCGCGTGCGAGGCCAGCAACAGGGTCGCCGCCCCGGCTCCGATCAGGACGTACAACGACCAGTTGGTCACGATGGCGTCGATCCCGTCACTCAGGTGCGAGCTGAGCTCCTTGATCACCGCGGCGACGAAACCCCAGGCAACTCCGGTGGCCGCGCCGAGCACCGCGGCGCGGCGAGACGGCGCGGCGCCGGGAAGCCGGCCCAGGCCGAAGGCCACGGCCAGGGCCACGAGCACCACGCCCAGGGACGCCAGGCCCGCCAGCCACCACAGGGTGGCGGGCGCGTGCAGCCGGCCACCCGAGGGTGACGCCGCGAGCAGGAACAGGCCCAGGCCGGCGCACATGGCGATGGCGGCCATCCAGTCGCGCCGCTTCACCGGGCGTGAGCCGATCACCGCCATGTAGCCGAACACGAAGATCAGCTCCAGGGCCAGGATGGGCTGTACCAGGGCCAGCGCGCCGAAATGCAGGGCGCTGATCTGGAGGATGAAGCCGACGATCATGCTGGCCAGGCCGAGCAGCCAGATCGGCTGGCGGACCAGCTTGAACAGCAGGTAGATGTCGAAGCCCGAGGACCCGGAGTCCCGCGCGCCGAGACGCTGGCAGACCGAGGAGCTGGCGGTGCAGAAGCTGGCCGCGAGGGCCAGAACGATCGCCGCTTCCACTAGTTCTCACTCCCTGCCCGGCTCGTTTACGCTGCTCCGCTCGTTTACGGCGTACCCGGAGCTTCCTCCGCTACGTACAACCGGTTCGCCAGCCGAATCTTCCCGCCGACGGAAGGAATCTTGCCGGAACCTCCCCGCGCGCCGCGCGGGGAGGTTCAGGGCAGCGGCGTCACGTCCGGGACCTCCTGGGCCCTGGTCCGGCGGCCCATCCACCAGAAGGCCGTCCCGATGACGACGAAGGCCAGCACCGGCAGGAGCTCGGTCCACAGGTAGGTGAAACGCTGGGCGTAGGTCCAGCCCGAGGGGATGAAGTCACTGCCGAACCACGAGCTGCCCAGCCCCGGGGCGATGAGCTGGATGCTGGCCACGGCCACCAGGATCATCAGGATCACGGTCAGCGGCCGGTACCAGGGCATCCTGAACGGCCGCGGCGTGGCCGGGTGGCTGCGCCGCAGCTTCCACAGCGCGGGGTAGATGAGCAGGTAGCTGATCAGCGTGGTGGAGATGGTCACGCCGAGCACCGCGTCGAAGTACTTGGCCGCGTTACCGCTGGTGATCTGGTGGGCGAGCACGACCACGATGGTGGCCACGATGCCGCTGAACACGTTGACCCGGACCGGGGTGCCGTACCTGGCGTTGATCACCCCGAGCACGCGCGGCCCGGCCCCGTCGTAACAGGACACCGCCAGGGCCCGGTCCGAGCCCATGATCCAGGTCACGCCGGAGGTCAGCAGGCACAGGATGAACAGGACCGCGCAGGCGTCCCCCAGGACCAGCCCGGCCCCGGTCAGCGTGGCGGTGCCGCCCGCCGTGACGTGCCCGCCGTAGACGGTGAAGACGTCCTGGATCGCGCTGACGAACCCGCTGAAGTTGGTGATGGCGCTGGACGGCAGGACGATCAGGATGCCGATCACCGGCAGGGCGTACAGCACCACGCTGGCCACCGCGGAGCGGGCGATCCCGAACGGCACGTCGCGCTGGGGGTTGGTCATCTCCTCACCCGCGCTGCTGGGCAGCTCGAACCCGACGAAGTTGAACAGCAGCACGCCGACCAGCAGGACGAACCCGCTCTCGGACGGCTTGTAGCCACTCGCGCCCAGTCCGTGCGCGCCGTGCTTGAACGCGAAGATGATGACGGAGAGCGTGAACAGGCCGAGCAGGATGAACCGGGCGAAGGCTCCGGCGGTCGGCAGCCACTTGGCCTTGCTGAACGACATGATGGCGGCCAGGATCGACAGCCAGACGAACGTGAGCGCGATGATGAACCACACGGGGGTGGACACGTTCGCGCCGTGGTTGAAGAACACCTCGACCGCGGCGATGCAGGTGATCGTGAGCGAGCCGCCGATCCACACCGGGTTGGTGATCCAGTACAGGAAGTTGTTCACCGCCCCGGCCAGGTGCCCGAAGGCCAGCCGGGTCCAGTAGTACGGCCCGCCCTCTTCCGGGAACGCCGCGCCCAGCTCGGCGAACAGCAGCGCCTGGGGCACGAAGAACACCACCGCGAAGACCATCATCCAGGTGAAGGCCTGGCCGCCGCCCTGAGCCACGGTGGCGATGGTGTCCACCCCGACGATGGTGCAGATGAGGAAGAAGAGGATGTCGAAGCGGCCGAAGTGGCGCTGCAGCTTCTGCCGCTCGACAGTGGCCGCAACGGTCGTCGTGTCCAGGGTGTCAGTCATCCGCAGTGCTCCTGGGGGGTGAGCAGGGGTATACACAGGCACATCCTGGCCGCAGCCTCACAACGGACGATTTCGGCCGTATTTCCTATTTGTGACGCGCAAGGACAGGCTGTCAACGCCCGTGAGCCGCGTCGGTATGACCGCGGTGCGGTTCTACCCGCCCCACTGTCCACCGGCGCGGCTGAAGCCGGACTTTCCCGGTCCTCCCGCCGGGGCGTTCGGGTACAGGTCGGGGCCGAACGGCACTGGGGTTCTCGCCGCCCGCGCGGTTGGCTGGATTGCGCATCGGTCCCGCGGTCCGGCCGCGGGAACCTGAGCCGAGGAGAGGGCCATGGCCTACGGTCACGCTGAGCGGAACCTCGCGACGCTGAGGCTCTTGCAGCAGAAGGCTGATGAGGCGCTCAGGCAGCAGGCGCGGGAGCATCCCGCGCCGGCGCCCCAGCCAGGCGAATCAGCCGGGGACAGCACCCGGGGGCACCGTGATCCGCGTGCTCCGGCCCGGGTCCCCCCGGGCGACGCCCGTCGTACCGGGTAGGCGCGCTGGCCGGCGTTCGTCCCAGGCACCCTGGGCTGGCCGGCCGGGGATAGCTGTGTTAGGACGGTGGTATGCGGACTTGGCGGATGCCGGGCCGGGACCGTCTCGCTGTGCTGGCCGCGTTCGCGGCCCCGCTGGCCCTGGCGGCAATCATGGTGCCCTGGCGCGCCAGTTTCCCGAACACCGACGCCGCGCTGGTGCTGATCCTGGTGGTCGTGGCGGTGGCCGCCAACGGATACCGGCTGGCCGGGTACGTCGCGGCCCTGTCGGCGGCGGTCTGGTTCGACTTCTTCCTGACCCGGCCCTACGAGCGGTTCACCATCTTGCGCCGGGCCGACATCGAGACCACCGTGCTGCTGCTGGTCATCGGGGTAGCGGTCACCGAGCTCGCGGTCTGGGCCCGGCGCCAGCACGCCGTGGCCAGCAGGCGGGCCGGCTACCTGGACGGGATCAGCGCCGCCGCGCAGGCGGTGGCGGCCGGCGGCTCCCCGTCGGACCTGATCGAGCAGGTGAGCAGGCAGCTGACCGGGTTGCTGTCGCTGCAGTCATGCCGTTTCCAGTACGGGGTGGCGGGTATTGGCCACCCCGCCCGGCTGCGGCACGACGGGAC
>Ga0187887_10002693_pt1 | contig 14102 bp, 10 predicted proteins | sample June2016WEW_7_10_FD_132977 | JGI IMG/M metagenome (GOLD analysis project Ga0187887, IMG submission 132977) | Peatland microbial communities from SPRUCE experiment site at the Marcell Experimental Forest, Minnesota, USA - June2016WEW_7_10 | ecosystem: Environmental > Terrestrial > Soil >...
CCGGCCGCAATGTCTCCGCAGGGCGGGGAGACCGCCGCGCCCGCAGGCCAGGAAAAGAAGCCTGCCGCTAAGCCAGAAGCGAAATCCGGCCCGAAGGCCAATACACCGCCGGCCCACGCAGAAGGGAAGACCCAGCCATGAGCTTGCTAGGCGCGGACTATCGCCGCGACATGGGAGTGCGCAGCTATCCGTTTCTGGTGTATGCGCTGACGCCGCTGGCGGCGCTGGTACTTCAGGCCTGGCTGCCACGGCTGGTGAGGGGCTCGTGGTTCGATTTGCCTCTGGTAATAACGGTCTATTTCGCGCTGGGCCGGCGTAATCCCATTCAGGGATCGCTGATGGGCGCAGGGCTGGGTCTTTTTGAGGATGCGCTCACTCACCATGCCATCGGTGTGAACGGCATTGCCAAGACCGTGGCCGGGTTTCTGGCGGGATCTGTGGGTGTGCACATCGACGTGGAGAACCACACCATCCGCATGATGGTTACTTTTCTGCTGTCGCTGCTATCGAGCGTGATTTACCTTTCGATTTATCGCGGCTTGCTGGGGCTGAGCCTGGAGTGGAGTTGGCTGGCCGAGCTGATGAAGGCGGTGGCGAACTCGCTGATTGCAATGGTGCTGTTTCCACTGCTGGACCGAACGCGAGTGAGGGACTAGGGACTAGGGACAAGGGATAAGGGATCAGGGGTCAGTAAGTTGGTTTTGAGTGAAGAGTGTGGGCTTCAACCAGCGGGGGAGTGGGTGTATTCGGGAATTCACTTCCTCAACCGGTGAATCCAAACGTCCAACTGAATGTAGGACGATGGTGCTGAAGCACGTTCCCTCCAAATCAATAGCGATATCGGCTGTATTCCAGAGGTTGAGAAGATGTATTCCAGCGGGAACACACGCGGCGAAAAGCTTTCCACTCTGAAGTTGACGGTGGTGCAGTACGGCATTTTGTTAATGATGCTGACGCTGGTGGCCGGACTGTGGCGGCTGCAGGTGCTGGGAGCGGAGAACTTCCGCCAGCTAGCCGAGCAGAACCGCATTCGCAAGGTTCCAGTGATGGCCGGCCGAGGCAAGCTCTTTGACCGTGAAAATCGTCTGATTGTGGACAACTACCCGTCTGTTTCCTGTTTCTTGGTGCGCGAGCAGAATCACAAAGTTGACGACGACCTGCCGCTGATTGCGCACGGGCTGAACCTTGACCTGGAGCAGTTGAGAGCTACACTGCGCCGCTACCGGAGCGCGCCGGGCTACCAGCCCATCCCCATCAAAACGGACATCAGCGCCGACGAACAAGCATTCATCGAGGCTCATCGCAACGAGTTGCCTGAGTTGGAAACTATCGACGAGGAGCGGCGGCTCTACCCGCGCGATGGCTTTGCCGCGCATCTTATAGGGTATGTGGGCGAGGTGAGCGAAGAGGATCTGAACCAATCGCGGTATGCGGCCTACGAACCGGGCGATGTGGTGGGGAAGGCGGGCGTAGAGGAGACGTACGACGAAGTGCTTCGTGGGCAGGACGGATCTCGAGATGTGATTGTGGACAGCCATGGCCGCGAGGTGGGCTACCTGAGAACGCAGCACGCCATACCCGGCCAGGATCTGAAGCTGACTATTGATATCGACCTGCAGCGCACAGCTGAGGTGGCACTGGGCGACGCCAACGGCGCTGTAGTGGCCATGGACGCGCGCAACGGCGAGATACTCGCCCTGGTCTCCCACCCGAGTTACGACCCCAACGCCTTTGCGGTGCGCATCAACCGCACGGATTGGAACGAGCTAATCACCAATCCGAACCATCCGCTGATGAACAAGGCGATACAGGACCAGCTCGCGCCGGGGTCGACGTTCAAGATCATCATGTCCGCGGCAGGCCTGCAGGAAGGCGTGGCCCAGGATATGCACGTGAATTGCGTGGGCGGCGGGACGTTTTATGGACGCTTTTTCCATTGCGACAGGCACCATGGCGTGCTGAATATCAGCCAGGCCATTCCGCTTTCCTGTGACACGTTTTTTTACACGCTGGCTCAAAGGCTGGGCATTGACACCATCGCCAAGTACGCCACCGCATTCGGTTTGGGACAGAAGACCGGCGTCGACCTGCCCAACGAGATGGCCGGCGTCATGCCCTCCACGCAATGGGAAATGAAGAATTTCCATCAGAGGTATTACCCCGGCAATACGATTTCCGTTGGCATTGGCCAGGGTGAAACGCAGGTTACGCCCCTGCAACTGGCGCGGGCACTGGGCGGTATCGCGTCGGACGGTCATTTTGTGCGGCCCCATGTGGTGGACCCAATCGCGAACAAACTCCCTGCAGAGTTCCAGCAGGCGATCAAGGACAGCTTTCCTGGTTCGGGAGATAGTGATTTTCCTCTCAACCCCGACACATGGGCCATCATTACGGACGGAATGGCAGCTGCCACCACCACCGGTACCGCTGGGGCCGCGCATATCGAGGGCGTAGACTTCGCAGGCAAGACCGGTACAGCTCAAGTTGTGGGCGGCGGCGATACACACACCAAAGGCGGGGCCAAGACTCCGAACTCCTGGTTTGTGGGTATGGTTCCGCGCCGCAATCCTGAAATTGTGATTTGTGTGCTTCAGGAGCATGGCGACTGGGGCGCAAACTCCGCCCACATCGCGCAGGCAATGGTCGTCGAATATGTGAACAAGAAGCGCAGTGCGGACCACAATGTACTCGACGAGGCCAGCCTGAGCAAACCGGTTGAAGTGGGAGCCGTTTGGACCACGCAAGCGCCCCCAGGACGCAAGCGCTCTGGCGCCCCCGAGCAGGCTTCTGTTCTCCACGCTGGACATTTCATGGTCAGCCCAGGGCCAATGCCCGGACCCAACGCTGTGGCGAGCACTCAACATTCTTTGCCGGCCTGGCTGCTCGCTTTACCGCTGCGGATCAAACAGGAGCTGCCCTGATGCGGCGTTTTCTGTCTTTCCGCGATTTTGACTGGGCGCTGCTGAGCATGGTGCTTACGCTGTGCACGGTCTCCGTGCTCGAAATCTACTCGGCCACACTGCACACCAAATACACTGGCGACCACACCAAGCAGCTTTTTTTTATTATCGGCGGCCTCGCGGCCATGTTCCTCTTCGCCAAGATCGACTATCACCGGCTGCTGGACTGGGTTCCGTGGGCATACGTCGTCTTTTTGCTCTCGCTGGTCGCAGTCAAGCTGGTGGGGCATAAGGTACTTGGCGCAAAGCGCTGGATCAGTATAGGACCCGTTCATTTTCAACCTTCCGAGTGGGTCAAGCTGGTTCTGATTCTGCTTATGGCCCGATACTTCGCCAATCTGGGCGGACGGTCGCTCACGTGGCGGGATATCTTCAAGGCTTTCTTCCTTGTGGGCGTTCCGATGCTCATGGTGCTGCTTCAGCCCGACCTGGGAACCGCACTCACCTTTATGCCGATCCTCGTGGCCGGGCTCTTTCTGGGCGGCATCAACCTTCGCCAGGCGCTGATTCTGGTGACCTGTGGAGTTGTGCTGATCGCCGGGGCATGGAGCAGCGGCAAGGTTCTCAAGCCTTACCAGAAGGCTCGCCTGACCAGCTTCATCAATCCTGATAACGACCCGAAAGGCGCCGGCTACCAACTCCGGCAATCGCTAATCGCTGTGGGCTCCGGGGGGGTGTGGGGTAAGGGCGCGGCCAAGGGGACCCAGACTCAGGGCGACTTTTTGCCAATCCCACATGCGGACTTCATATTTGCCGCTTTTGGCGAAGAACACGGATTCGTCGGCGCGCTTTTCGTGCTGCTGCTATACTTTTTCATATTGATGCGTTTGATTCAGAACGCACAAACAGCCGCAGACCTGTCCGGCTCCCTGATTATCATGGGGGTGGTGGCTGTGTTGGCCTTCCAGATAGCGGTCAACATGGGCATGGTCATCGGGTTTATGCCCGTCACCGGAATCCCTTTACCGTTAATGAGTTACGGCGGATCTTCGGTGTTGTTTACGTTCCTGGCGCTGGGCGTGGTGATGAATGTCCGCATGCGCCGGTTCGTCAACTGAACGGATTTGCAGTTTCACCTCTTGTGTCCCCCCGGAAAAGTCCGGCCCACAAGAAAAGGGTTTTTGAAGATTTATTGCCGGCCAGGTCCGATTGGATCGCGAGCCCGGCAGGACAAGGGTTCATGAGCACGCAGAGACGGGAAAACCGGTCCACCCCAGCGACGAATATCTGTCGCTGGGGGCTCCGGTGCCGTTGGCGGCGTACAAGTTGCACGGGACGCACGGAAGAATCAGGGAAAACAGTTCCCGCTCTAATCGCGCGAAAGGCCTGTGCAGACGCCAGCGGTGGAACGGCCCCGCCGGGTTTCTCGGAGCGGTTGGCCACAAAATCTCTGCAAATGGGTTGCCGTAGCGTACAGCTTGTTCAGTTTGTACAGCTTGTTCGGCTTGTTCGGTTTGTTCTGTTAAACCTTCGCCAAGGATCGCCGCCCTTCGGGGCCGAACCGGGCGAAGAAACCGGCACACGAGCGATTTACGGGTCATCCCTTCCGCACATCCCCTCCCCTTCCGGCGTTGCGCGTCTCCATTCAACCTTGCCGCGAGTCCCGGCAGGCTGACACCGCTGGGCGGAAAGGTACGATGGCTAAGGAAATTTGTATCTCCAGCACGCCGCACGAGACGCGGCTTGCAATTCTTGAAGACGATCAACTCGCGGAAATTTACTACGAACGCGAAAACGAATACACCCTCGCGGGATCCATTTATAACGGCCGTGTTACGCGCGTTTTGCCCGGCATGCAGTCCGCTTTTGTGGACGTTGGCCTGGAGCGCGATGCCTTCCTCTATGTGACCGACTTCATGGAGCTGGAAGACTCGGAAGAGACCGACGAACTGGAAAAGGCAGCATCGACGGGCGCGAACCAGCCGCCTCGCGAAGTTCGGCACACCGCCGGCAGGGAGCCTGCACAGGATCGGGGCGGTCGCCCAGGCCCAAAGCCTGAGCAGAAGCAGGAGCCACGCCAGGAGCGCCCAGCAAGGGATCGGCAGTTGACGGTTGAGGCGTTGCCAGAGACTGAAACGGCTCCATTGCCCTCCTCAGGTTCAGTGTCCATCTCAGAACAAGACGAAGCGGGCGAAGAAGGCTCAGGCGCACCCGGCGCCAAGCGCTGGCGCGGACGCAGACGCCGCCGCGGCGGCCGTGGCGGCGGAGAGGCGACTGCCGGCCAGCCGGAGAGCGGTAAGGCTCCAGCGGCTTACGTGGAGGAGATCACAGAGACTGAACCGGAAGTTGCGCCACAGATTCACGCCACCGGCGACAGGTCGTCGCAAACGAAATCGGGAACTTCGGCGCCTGCGCCCGCATCTCGCGGCGACCGCGGTCCGTCTTCCGCGCCAGCTCCGATTGTCCTTCCCGGCGAGTCGCTGTCGAAGTACGGCGGCGCTCCGGGAGAAAGCGCCCAGGCTGCGGATACGCCCAAAACTGCTGCGCCGGCCCGACCAGAGAGCAGCTTCAAGCCGGCCACGCTGATCGTCGCGCCCATTCGGTGGGACGGAAGCGGATTGTTGCCCGGTGAATCGCTCTCCAAACACCGCAATCTTCAAGACGAGGAATATCGGCCTGCTGGGCAAGCGGAGACCGAGGTTCGGGACGCCCAAGCCGATGCGCCGGAAGCCGCGAGTTTTGCCCCGGATGTTGTCGAGGAGCAGGAATTCTTTGAAGAGGTCACAGAGTCTGGCCCGGAGACTGCTTCGCTGCCACTGGCTGTCTCAGTTGAGGAGATGCCGGCTACTGCCGCTGCGGAAGATTACGTGGTGGAAGAGGAACCCGTCGAGGAAGAAGAACTCGTCGAAGAGGATGAGTACGAGGAGACGATCGAAACTGCATTTGATGCGGACGATCCAGAGTTAGGCGAGTCAAAGCCGGCCGTCGAGACCTGGGAGACAGAAAGCGAGACTTCCGAGCCTGATGCGTCTGCTTCGCATAACGTGGACCCGTTGCCGCCAACCGGATTTCGGCTCTTTGGTTTGGGCAGCAAGAAGAAGGTCGAGGATAAAGCTGCCAAGCCTGCGGCAAAGTCCGCCGCGGTTTCGTCTTATGCTCCCGGCAGCGGTCTCATTGAAGAGGAGACCATTGAGGAAGAGGAGTTTGACGCTCCTCGCCATGCTCACCGCGCCAAGGGCGGCGACCACGAGTCGGACGACTTTGAAGAAGAGACGCTGCCCAATCAACTTCGCACCGGTGACCTGGGTGAGATGCTGCAGGAGGCTCACCTCGACCACCGCATTCAAATGAACTTCGACGAGAAGAATGGCGACGAAGAGAGCTTTGACGATGAGGAAGAGGAAGAGCCTGCGGCAGGAGGCAAGCCAGCCGCCGGATCCCCAACCCAGCAGCGCCCCGATCGCAATGCGCGCGGACGCCGTGGCCGCGGAGGCATGGCAACGCCGGGCGGACAAACTGGACAGACTGGACAAGGCGGCAGAGGCCGCGGAATGTCGCGCCGTTCGATGCAAACCTCCGACCTGCCGATCATCAGCGATTTGCTGAAATCGGGCCAGGAGATTCTGGTTCAGATTGCCAAAGAGCCTATCGCCAAAAAGGGCGCGCGCATCACATCGCACATCGCCCTGCCGGGCCGCTTTCTAGTCTTCATGCCCACTGTCTCGCACATCGGCGTGAGCCGCAAGATTGCGTCTGACGAAGAGAGGCAGCGCCTGAAGCGGATTCTGGTGCACGAGCGCGGCGAGGCCTCCGGCGGATTCATCGTAAGGACCGCGGCCGAGGGCGCGTCGGAAGAGGAGTTGCGGACCGACCTGCGCATGCTGCTGAATTTGTGGGCCGAGATCAAGAAGCGTTCTGACGAATCCAAGTCCCCGGCCCTGATCTATCACGATCTTGGGCTGATTGAGCGCATCTTGAGAGACCAGATAAGTTCGAATTTCTCGAGCATCTGGGTTGATTCCGAAGCTGACTACGAGCGTATTGTGCGCTTCCTGAATCGCTTCTCTCCGTCGCTTGTGCGGCGCGTCAAGCTCTACACCAAGGAGACTCCTCTCTTTGAGCACTTCGGCATTCAGGAGGAAATCACCAAGGCTCTCAACTCCAAAGTCTGGCTCAAGAGCGGCGGCTCGATTGTTATCAACCAGACCGAGGCGCTGGTGGCCATCGACATCAATACAGGGAAATATGTCGGTAAGTCGGCGCGGCTTGAGGACACCATCGTGAAGACCAACCTCGATGCCGTGCCGGAGATCGTGCGCCAGATTCGTCTGCGCGACCTGGGCGGCATTATCGTGATTGATTTTATCGACATGGACGACCGCAAGAATCGCTACAAGGTGATGGCCGCCCTGGAAGAAGCGCTCAAGAGCGACCGCGCCCCGACCAAGGTTCTGCAGTTCAATGACTTTGGTTTGGTCGCCATCACACGCAAGCGCGTCAAGCAATCTCTGGAGCGGACGCTTTCAGTTCCCTGCCCCACATGCCAGGCCACCGGCATGGTCAAGAGCCCGACGACGGTCTGCAACGAGATTTACACCGAGCTGCGCAAGATGAAGAAGCACTTCGAGAGCGCCGATGTTCTGTTGCGCGTTAACCCGGAGACGGTGAAGGTGCTCAAGGCCAACAGCGGAAGCTGGCTCACCGAGTTTGAAGAGCTGACCGGCAGGAACATTCTCATCAAGAGCGATGCCACGCTGCATCCCGAGCAGTTCGACATTCAGGGGTGAGCGCCAAAAACGGCTGCAAACACCGAAGGCCGGAGCTATGCTCCGGCCTTCGGTGTTTATCTGTAGATCTCATGCGATCAGCCGGACACTCCTACAGAATCCCCAGCACCCTGAGCCGTACCAACCCGCCGGCCAGCACGCCGATGGGCGAGACTGCCACCAGCGCCAGCGCGAACCAGACGGCCTGCTTGCCGCGCGATTGCAAGACGCTCAACGCGGAGAGCGCAAGCAGCACCAGCGCGAGCGCCAGGACGTGAATCAGTGGATTGGCCGCAGCGACCCATGCGGCTACGTAGCCGCCCGCCGCCGCAGAGAGAAACGCGGAGCCGAGATTGACGATGGCGTAACCGGAACCCCGCGGCTGGGGGTGCAAATCACCCGTCGGAAGCCCAGGCTGCGGCTTGCTCTCCGCTTCAGCCCAACTCGGGACCAGGCGTGTGATGAGCGCCGACAGCGCAGTCACGAGCGCCAGAGTGACGGCGAAGCCGGAAACGAGCGCGAGAAATGCGTGCAGAATCACCACGGCAGTTTATTCCCTTCAGGCTGCGCGCCAACCTCGCCCCGTTCGATGCGCTCCAGAAAGGCGCGCGCCAGCTTTCGTTCGCCGGGGTCGCTCTCGCCGTGCATCGAGCAAAGGTCAAGAAACTCGTCGCACAGCGCATTCCGCTCTTCCTGCTGCGCCAGAATCCCCTGCAGTGCAACGCCAAGTTCACGCAGCCGGGCAGCTTCCGGCCATGCACTGGCTTCGCCCTCATCGCCCAGGAGCGCGACGTCCCCAAACAGCCCCTTGCGGCCACGGGCGCACTCGTCGAGGCAGGCCATCAACTGTTCACAGAAGGCTTGTTCGAGCATCTTCAACTGGCCGGGTTCCATCTCGTCGCGCGGGTCCATAGATCTTTCAATTCTATTGTTGAAGCGGCAATGGAGGTATGCAACCAGCCTCATGGACTCGGTGCCGGCTGTCAAGTGGGGCGGCAGCCGAGCCGCGCAGGTTCAAGGCCCAACCGATGCAGTCTGGGCTTTCTTCGCGTCTTCGGCCAGCAGTCGAAGAAACTCTTCTGCCGCAACTGGGTATCCGAAAAGCCAGCCCTGTCCGAGGATGGGCTGATCGTAGGTGGAAAAATAATCGGCTTGCTGCTCGCTTTCAATACCTTCCACAATGACTGCCAAGTCCAACGCCTCGGCCATGGCAAGGATTTGCGGAAGGATGGTCACAGTCACCGCTTCCGTGCCGATCGCATGAGTGAAAGCCTTGTCGATCTTGATGGAGTCGATCGATAGATCGTGCAGATAAGACAGGCTCGAATAGCCGGTGCCAAAGTCGTCAATGTCGATGCCGAAGCCCCTCTGATGCAGCCGGAGAATCGTCTCCAGGGCCAACTGGTGCCGCGCAGTACAACTTTCGGCGATCTCGATCGCCAGCCTCCGCGCCGGAACTGCGGCTTTTTCCAGAAAGTACTCCAGCAAGGGCAAGAGATCAGGATCGTTCAGGTCGGCGGCAGCCGCGTTGATATTTAGCTGAAAATTCGGATGGCTGCGCAGCGTCTTTTTGAAATCGCGGAGCGCGTGCCGCACCACCAGCCTGGTGATCTCTCCGACAAATCCGCCCTCCTCGGCCATCTTGACGAAAACGTCGGGGCCGACCACGAAGGCGTCTTCGTTGGTCCAGCGCACCAGGGCTTCCGCCCCTACAATCCTACGGCTCGGCAGGCTCACGATAGGCTGATAGACGACCCGCAGTTCGTCATCGCGAATCGCCCTGCGAAGCTGTTGCACCATGCTTCGATTGTGCCGGTAGAACAACGACAAGAGAAAGCCCAGGCAGGCGCCGGTGAGTCCGCCCATGATAATGTGCCCGGCAAACTCGGTGACGTTGACCAGCAAGGCATCCGGGACTGAGATATATTCCGTAACGCAGTTGTAGTAGCTATTAGAACAGCGCGTAGCGTACAAAGTGTCTCCCGCGCGGCCCTGTCCGTTCGTGGTGAGAATAGCCTTTGTCGCCTGGGGAAACGCGGCAATCAACGGGCTGGCCTGCCAGGTAGGGTCGTTGATCGCGGTCGAGGCGTAGTGCATAGGAGGGATTGCCCGGTGCGTTTCGAGATAGGGGTTGATGATGACAAACGAGTCGCCTAATTGCAGACCGACAACCGTCAGATCCGCCATTCGGAACGGGGCGAAGTCCTTGTACACTTTGGTGCCGTCCGGCTGGGAAAAATCCGGTTTGGACAGCGCAATAGGTTGATGCAGACGGCCCAGAATCACCGAGCAATCAATCTTGCCGCCGCGTATGCGTCCGGCTTCTTTCAAATACTCCGACTGGAAAAGCAGGCTGTGAAAGTAGGCGATTCCGGCGTCGGAACAATAGGGGTCGGGAGAAGCGTTCATCGCGGTCAGCGCCGACCGCGCCTCCCGTGAAGATACATCCGCCTCCGTCATGGTGCGTGCCGCGGACTCTCCGAGCCTGATTTCAACCCGATTGAGCGTGAAGGCGCGGCCGAGCAGATAGCCTGCCACGATGCCGCACGCCGCTCCGGCAAGCGTTGCCATGAGGATGACGGTAACGCGTTGCTTGAGAGTGTGCATCATCGAATGGAGGACGAAATGCCGCATCGCTTCCTCCCCGTCTGGGCTTTACGGTGAGATAGTACTCTCTTCCAACTTCCGCGTCTGCTAAATCCATGTAAACATGCGCTATTCCTTTAATATTCCGAGAAGCTCCGGGAAAGTGGAGCTGAAAGACCCATATCCGGCACGAACGCCAACCGCAAAACTGCCTGAGCTACCCTTCTACGGCGGGATGTCAGGTTTCAAGGCTTTTCCCCAATTGCCCATTGAATTTCCCCCGATTTTGGCCTATGCTAAGGATGCAGACGAATTTGTCCGCCTGAGTTGCCGTGAGCGCACCGGCTGGCGGAGAGATGAGTGGGCTTACAGCCCACTTTTTATTTGCGGAAAATTTCCGGGATTTTGAGGGCTTTTTCCAAGATTTTGGGGTTAAATGGGGCTGACTTTGCGCAGGAAGGCCCCGGTGAGATGATCCGCCCCCAAGGGGCGGCGTGGAAACGATGGCGGCAAAGCTGGAAGAAATTCGATTGGCTGCGGCGCGAGTGGCCGCCTCGCACGGGCTGGACCTGGTGGAGATTGAGCTTGTTGGGCCATCGAAGGAACGCGTTCTTCGCGTATTTCTTGAGAAGAATGCCGAAGGCCGGGCGAAGCTGAAAGCGGCAATTGAGGCCGAAGCGGCCGGGGTTGGAACGAGCGCCTGGGCTGCAACCAAGGATCTGCCAGAGCGGTTTGTGAAAGAAGTGCGTGAAGGCACGCTGAGTCTGGAGCAGTTTTCGGGCATCACACACGAAGATTGCGCAGCTTTCAGCCGGGATTTTGGCGTGCTGCTGGACGTGGAAGACCTGGTTCCGGGAGCGGAGTACACGCTTGAAGCCAGTTCTCCGGGGCTGGACCGCAAGCTGACCAAGCCAGAGGATTTTGGACGATTTTTGGGCTCGCTGGTGAAGGTGCAGACTTTCGAGCCGGTCCGCAACAACCGGCACTGGCAGGGACGATTGACGGCCAGGAGTGGGTCCGGCGCCAGCGAAGTTATTACGCTCGACCTGAACGCGGTCAAGCAGAACAGCAAGAGCCGGAAGGCCGGCGTGAGCACAGTGGAGATTGCGCTGAGCAACATTGAGAAGGCGCAGCTGGTGCCGGAGATTTAGTTGAATCAGGGACTAGGGACTGAGGGACTAGACCCCGATTACATGGAAGATGAAACAGCAACCGGCTGGGGCGCGAATCGTCTCAGGCCGTGAGACTACCGAGAGAGCAAGCAGAGTATGGCCAGCGTTTTGTATCAGAGCATCGAGCTCTTGAGCCAAGAAAAGAGCATTGACCCCGCCATCGTTGTTGGCGCGGTCGAGGAGGCCATCGCTTTGGCCACGCGCAAGTTTTACAAGACTCAGGAGAACATGCGCGGCGAGCTCAACAAGGAAACCGGCCAGATCACGGCCTACGTTTACAAGACGGTTGTGGCCGACGACGATCCTCTCGATGATCCGCTGAACCAGATTACGCTCACACAAGCCAAGGAACTGGCGCCGGATGTGGAGGTGAGCAGCGAGATTCGGATCTATAAGGACACCACCCCGCTGGGCCGCATCGCCGCGCAGTTGGCCAAGCAGGTCATCTTCCAGAAGGTGCGCGAGGCTGAGCGCGACACAGTCTTCAACGAATATGCTCACCGCGAAAAGGAAGTTCTGAACGCGACTGTAAAGCGCATCGAGGGTCAGGACGTGATCTACGACCTGGGCAAGGCTGAAGCGCGCTGCCCCAAGCGGGAGCAATCGCGTCTGGAGCAGTTCTCCATCGGCGAGCGGGTTCGCGTTGTTCTTTTGAAGGTGGACCGCGCAGCCAAAGGGCCGCAGGTGATTGTCAGCCGCGCCGCGCCAGAACTGGTCTCCAATTTATTCCAGTCCGAAGTGCCGGAAATCTACGACAACACGGTGGTTATCCGCGCCATAGCGCGCGAAGCCGGCGAGCGCACCAAGATTGCCGTTCAGAGCCGCGACAAGGATGTGGACCCGGTGGGCGCCTGCGTGGGCATGAAGGGCATGAGGGTGCAGTCGATTATCCGCGAACTGCGGGGCGAAAAGATCGACATCATCGAGTTTTCGGATGAGATTACAACGTTTGCCGAGAAGGCGTTGCAGCCAGCCAAGGTGAGCCGCGTCTCGGTTGCGGACCTGACCGACAAGCAGCTCGAAGTGATCGTGGACGATACACAACTGTCGCTGGCGATTGGCAAGAAGGGGCAGAATGTTCGCCTTGCCGCTAAGTTGCTTGGCTGGAAGATCGACATCAAGAGCGAAGAAGAGAAGCGCCAGGAGGTCGAGCAGCAGATGCAAGCTCTCACCGGCGGACCCACAACTCCCATCGAGCGGGTGACGGAGTTGGCCGAGGGAGTTCTGCAGAAACTGGTCGCAGCCGGCATCACCACAGTCGAGGGCCTAGCCGATATGACGCCGGAGCAACTCGAAGAGATTCCTGGCATCGGCGAAAAGACTCTGGAAAAGATCAGCGTCGCTGTGCGCCACTACTTCGGCCAATTTGAAGAGGGCGAGGAAGGCCACGTACCAGCGGTCGAGGAAGGGGCCGCCGATGAAGAAGCCGGCGAAGCGGAGATAGTGAACGCCCCTGCGGTTGTGGGTGACGCGGAAGCCGAGGCGGAAAACGCAGCCGTCGTTCTGGAAGAAGCTGAAAGCGTACAAGCGGCCGACGCCGAAACCGAAATTCCCAACGCCGCCGAAATAGCGGTGGAAAGCGTTCCCGATGCCGATGAGGCGCCGGAGACGGATGAGATTGAAAGCGAAAGCGCAACCACGGACGAGCGGACGGCCAAAGAGGACGGCGCGTAAGATGCGTCGCGTCTTTCAAGCCCCATCAGACGATAACGGAAGTCTTCAGAACAGCCAATGCCATGAGGTAGCTATGAGCGACTAAGGGCTTTGGGAAACACAATTTGAAAAGAGGCGGATGAGTAAGGTTCGTATCAACGATCTCGCGCGCGAGATGGAAGTCAAGAGCCGGCAGGTTCTTGACATATTGGCAGAGCTCGGCCTGGCCACGGGCAAGACCCACTCCAGTTCCCTGGAAAGCGATGAGGCCGACAAGGTACGCGCGCATTTTGAGCGTGGAACGCGGTCCTCGAGCCAGGCAAGCACACAGGGGTCACGCGGCCCTCAGGGCATAGCGCCCAAGATTGATCTATCGCATATCTCCAAGCCCGGCGACGTGCTGAAGGCCATCCTGGCCAAGAAACAGGAAGAGGAAGAAGAGGCTCGGCAGAGCCGTATGCCGCGGCGTCCGGCAGCGAAGCCTGTCGAGGCTCCGGCGCGTCCAACTCCGGCGGTTGTCGCCGTCGCGCCTCCGCCCGCAGCTCCAGCCAAGCCGGAGCCGCGCAAGATTGTTCCCCAGCCTCGTTCCGCGCCGCCCATTGTCGTTCGTCCGCCGGTTCCGCCAGCCATTGCCACGCGACCGCCTGCCAAGGCGGTAGTCGCCAAGGCCCCGGCAGGCGCCGTATTCGCACAGCGTCCGGCCGTTGCCCAAGCGCCTCCCGCGGTGACTGTGGTCGTAAAGCACACGGTAGCGCCCGCTCCACCAGCGGCTGCAACTATCGAAGCCCCAGCATCCGCGGCCAAGGTTGAAGTTCAAGCAGCGCCGGTTGTGGCTGCTCCTGTTGCCAAGCCAGTTGAGTCTGAAGTGATTGCGGTCCCACCGGCTGCCGAGGCGATCTCCGTTGCGCCCGAGCAGGAACCTGCGACAGAGGTTGCCGAGGAGACAGCGGCTACCACGCCAGCTCCCGCTCATCGTGGGAAGGGGCATACGCACACTGCGTCGCCGACCCCCGCACTGCCTGCCC
>Ga0187887_10002697_pt1 | contig 14086 bp, 8 predicted proteins | sample June2016WEW_7_10_FD_132977 | JGI IMG/M metagenome (GOLD analysis project Ga0187887, IMG submission 132977) | Peatland microbial communities from SPRUCE experiment site at the Marcell Experimental Forest, Minnesota, USA - June2016WEW_7_10 | ecosystem: Environmental > Terrestrial > Soil > Wetlands...
CCCAATTCGTCGCAGGCATCAAACAGCGCGTTATCTTCGTAATAACCGCCGCCCCAAAAGCGCAGCAGGTTCATGTTGACCGCTGCCGCATCCGCGGCGTAGCGACGCAAGATCTCCGGCGTCACCCGGCTGATAAATGAATCGCAAGGAATCCAATTCCCGCCTTTGGCAAAAAAGCGAATGCCGTTGGCTTCAAACTGAAGCGGATTCCCGTTTTCCGGCAAAATAATTTTGAGTTCGCGCAAGCCGATACGTTTGCTCGTATAGTCGATTGGGTTGCTGTCCGGATCCAGCAATTCAACGGTGATTTTGTAAAGCGGTTGCCGGCCCATGCCCGCCGGCCACCACAGCTTCGGATGTTTGATTTCAAGTTTGCCGCGGCCATAGCCATCTGAAATGGAAATCGTCGTCGCGGCGATCATTTTGTCATGGACAGAGACATCGAAGACAGACACGGCGGCTTGGAAAGGCCGGGCCGTTTTGCGCACAACTTCCCCGTTCAATTCAACGTCCAGCGTGACTTTGCCGCCGGAATGATTTTGCAGAACCAAAACATCGGCAATGCGGCCCTGGTTGAAAGTTTCGAGGCTGATGTTTTTCCAAATGCCGCAACTGGGCAAATCCGGACCCCAGTCCCAGCCAAAACTGCATGGTTCCTTGCGCACCCACGCGCGGCCTTTGACCCATTTGTCCGGCGCTTGATCGCTCTCCCGCTGCTTGATGTAGGTCAATGGCGACTCAAACCAAATCTCGATCGCATTTTCCCCGGCGCGCAAAACGGGTTTTACGTCAAATTCCCAATGGCGGAACATGTTGTCGGCGCGGCCAATTTGCTGGCCATTGATTGTGATCGTGGCCAGCGTATCCAGTCCTTCACAGCGGAGTAGCACGCGGTCATTTGTCAAGACCCCCTCCGGCACGTCAAAAGTGCGCCGGTAAATCCAATCGCTTTGACCAACCCATTGAACGGCTTTTTCGTTGTCGCGATAAAATGGGTCAGGAATTCTGCCCGCCGCCAGCAAATCCGTGTGGACGCAACCGGGCACTTTCGCCGAAAGCCAGTCGTTCTTGCCGGCTTGGGAGACCTGCCAATTGCCGTTCAGGCTCAACCGCCGGTGGATCGGAATCGTCGTGGCTTTGCCGAAGGAACAAAGCGGTTCCCAGGCAAACGCCGCGGCGGTCGCTGCTGTGGCAGCAATTATAAATTTTCGTCGGCTCGTTTTGTGTTCCATACGATCTTCTTCTCACCAACGCAGCGTTGCTATCTCACCGGGTTCACATGGAAGTAAGTTCCATGACACAGGCTTCCAGGGCTTTGGAACACGAGGGCATGGTCCCGTCTCGCATCAGTTCTTCACCGGTGAACGTTTTGCCTTCCTGCGGCATCTTGGGCTGACCCGGTGCGGGATTCAATTCGTGAACCGTGTACTTTTTTGCCGGGTCGAGTCCTTGCGGATACACCGGAACATTTTCACCGTCGTTCAGTTGAAACACGAATACGACCGCGCGCGAGCAGCCGGGTGAAACGAAATTCACCGCGCCGCGAAAATTATTGTGGGGGTCTTCCAGCCGGTACAAATCGCCCGACTCCGTGACGTCGCGGATTTGTTTGTAAGCGCTGATGGCGCCAGCGCAAATGGCCCTGTCCTGCGCCGACAGCTTCGTCAAATCCAAATCCATCCCGAAGCGCGCGCTCATCGCCACGCTGCACGCAAAGTGCATCGGACGATTGCCCCAATGTGTGACATGACTGGCAATAGCCATCAGCGGAAAGAAATAGGAGTAATCCCATTGCATCGGCACCCGGGCAACTGGATCGGTATCGTCGCTGGGCCAGAATTCGTGAAAATATTTCAACGCGCCGTAATCCACGCGTCCGCCGCCACCCGAACAAAGCATCAACTCCGTGTCTGGAAATGTTTTCGCCGTCTTGTCCATCAACACGTAAAGCGCCCGGACGTAATCAATCCCAAGCTGCGATTGGCGGTCCGGCGGAAGATACAACGAGCCCGGCTGTGTGAGGTAGCGGTTGCAATCCCATTTCGCGTAAGTGATGTCCGGCACGCTCAGAATGCTTTGGATGGCGTTCCACTCGAATGTCTGCACCGCTGGCCGTGTCAAATCAAGGACCAGTTGATTGCGCTGCAATTCCAGTTCGCGTTTCGGCTGGCAAATGACCCAGTCGGGATGTTTGTGAAACAATTCACTGTTCGGATTGACCATCTCCGGCTCCATCCAGATGCCGAAACGCAAACCGTGCTCGACGGCGGCAGCAGCGAGTGGCGCGAGACCATTCGGGAAACGCTTGGGGTTGGCCTGCCAATCGCCAAGCCCTGCATCATCATTGATGCGCGAATATTTGTTTCCAAACCAGCCGTCATCCAACAAAAATAATTCGACGCCCAATGCTTTGGCCGGATCAAAAAGACCGGCGATGCGGTTGAAGTCAAAGTCGAAGCCGGTCGCTTCCCAGTTGTTCAGGAGCACCGCGCGCGGCTTGTGCCCATCGCGCATCCCGAAATCCCGCGCCCACCGGTGAAATTTCCGGCTCATGTCGCCCAAGCCATTGGGGCTCCAGACCCAGATCATAGTTGGCGTGGTGAAGGTTTCACCCGGTTTCAAATGATAGGTGGAACCAAACGGATTGATGCCGCATAACGTCCGGATGCCTTCGTTGTTGTCGTCAAATGCGAGTTGAAAACTGCCCGACCAGGCGAGCGAACCGGCGAGGACTTCTCCGTTGGTTTCGGTGGCTTTGCCATTCAGCGAAAGGATAAACGATGGATTGTTGTATTGATCCGCGCGCACGCCCAGTTTGGAATCCAAAATTTTTATGCCCGGAGTAATCTTTTCGGTGATGGGATATAACATTTCCTTGGCCCAATCACCAAAGAAGTGGGTGAGATAAACGTTCGTGGTCAGCAACAGCGAGGTCGAAGCCATCCGTTGCAACGTGACGGAGCCGGATTCTTGATGGCGGATTTCCGTCCATTCCTCAATCACGTCTTCTTCGTAATGGGTCCTGAAACAGAGCGTGACTTGAAAAGGATATGCCAGATCGTGCAGACGGATGCACGTCAATTTGATGTTCGCCGATTCGTTGGTTTGGATCAGGCCATCGTAAACCAGTGCGGTCGAAGTATTGCCATCGGCGTGGACGGCTTGCAGTGCCGGCTCCCAAACATAACCGTCGCCTGCCTGCGGATAAAATTCCTCATCACGCTGCAGTTTTGCCTTCGGATCATCCGCACCGATGGGACGCTGATAAAGGCGGCTGTCATCGCCTACTTGAAATGTCATCGCAAAATTCTTCGTCCCCAAGTTAAACATCTCATATGGCGACAAGGCGACTGGCGGCGGCACGCCGTCTCTCATTTCAATTTTGGCATCCGCCCAGTCGGCGTGATCGTTGTTTTCCCCGTCACCACCGTCCGTCACGCGCAAAACCAACATCTGGACTCCGGCGAGATTCACGTCCACCAGTTTGGCCGCTTCGCCGCCTTTGAGCACGCCGCTGCGCCAGAGCATCTTCCCATCACCGGTGACAATGAATTCCACGCTGCCCTGATGGCCTGCGCTGTCGTCCACACCAACTTGCGCAGTGAACCGTTTCGCATTGCCCTCAAGTTGCACCCGGAACTCGCTGTTGGCGTGCGTGCCGACACCGTGTGTGAATTTTTCACCGTGAATGCTGAGCGGAGTGCCCATGATCCCATGATCCGCCTTGGCCACACTCCAGCCGGTGGTCATTTGTTTCAAGTCAAGCGATGAGAGCCAAACGGATCCGGCAAATGCTGACGGACCAATGCCGATCAAGGTGGCTAAGAGAATGCGTTTGATAAACGAACATCTGACAAATTCGAAATTGCTGAAGCAAATCAATCCGCCTCGCATAATTATTCGACAAAGAGTCCCGAACATAATTTAGTCCGAAGGCTTACGAGCCAAGCCGAAGACACAGTTGCCAATTCACAATACCGGAAGCGGCGATTACTCCGCAATGTTTCCGTTCGGCCGCCGAAGCCAATGAATCAGTGCTGCTGTTCATCGGCTCGATTGCGAAATGGTGATGCCCATGCCAGCCGCCCCGCGTCAGCCACAAGCCCAGCGTATTGTTTTCTGCAGGATCCCACTTGAACTCGAGACGGTCGCCTGTGTCCTGATTATGAATGGCAACCCACCCGTCACTCAAAGGTGTGGCAAACACCTTTGCGCAATTCGTCTCAGGGATGACCGAATCAATACCATCAATCCAGCCTTCGCCGTTCAGCAAGGCGCGCGTGGATGCGGGCAGTTCCAATTGGTCGCCCGCTTGCAGCCTGAGTAATGGGTGGATCGCCCACACAAAATTCTCCTCCGTGGCCGCCAGATTGGTCAATTCATAGCTCATAAGAACTTCATTTCCAAACAGTTCAACCGTCCGCTCGAATTCAAATGGCGAAATGTTCAATCTGGCACGCGTTTTCAAAATCCCATTTTCCCACGCTTTACTGTCCACTTCCCATGGCGTGTTCCACAGCTCGCCGTGATCAGACAGGTTGCGCCTCTGCCAGGAGCAGGGCGCTATGGTCGGCAGGCACTCATCCATCCCAACCAGCGGGCTTCGGGAAAAGTCATCACCCGGCCGATTGCAAAAAAGATTCAATCCACCCGGCGGATGCCACATCCAATCGCGTCCCGTCAGAAGGCTTTTCAGGGAAATGATTTTGGCGCCGAGTTTCGGGACCACTGAAACCTCCACAGCCTGGTTGCCAAGCACATAGACGTCGAAACCCTGTTCCTGTCTTATTTCCAAGCTATTGCCAATGACATTCATGCTTTCACCCCTTCCAAAAGGTCAGCGGCCAGGGGGTGATTGGGATCGTGTTGCAAGACCCTGCGCAGGAGCGCCCGCGCCCGCATTTTCCTGCCAAGTCCAAGATGTGCTTGAGCTTGCAGGAACAGCGCGGTCGTCTCCTGGCGGAATTGCAAATCATCGTCGAACAGAAGCATCGCCGGCAACGAAGTGGCGAAGTAATCGATCTTCGCAGTCACCTTTTGGAGCTTCCGCGCATAAGCCAGCAACTCGCACAAAAGTTTCCTGGCCTTGACGCGTTGACCAAGTTTTTCCAAGGACAACGCCGAGTAATAGCTCATCTCGCTGAAAACACGGACGCTCATTCCCTGGAAATCCCCCTTGAAGGTTGCCGCCGTGAGCCAATGTTCGCGCGCGGATTTTCTGTCGCCAAGCCCGGTCAAAGCGCACCCCAGCCAGTAATGAATGTCACTTTGATTGGCCAGCAGATGTCTGGTTTCGCTCAAATGTGGCGGCGCAATCAGCGCGCGTTCAAAATGTAAACGCGCCGTGGCAAAATCACCCCGGGCCCAGGCGGCCCGACCCGATGCCAGTTGCGCGCGAACGTGCTGACTTAGCGGACCACCTTCGCCGCCTTCCCAAGGCTGAAACCGCCGGTCTAAAATCAATTGGCAGGCTCGTTCGTGCCGGCCGGTCTGATTGTAAAGCGCGCAAAGCTCGAGGCTCAAATCATCGCGTTGCTGGACGAGCTCGGGGTATTTTTCCAACTCGTCCAGCCGCATTTTCGGTTTTTCACCCAGTCGTTTCCAAAGCTGGTCGCGCTCGTAAAGCAATCGGGCGTCGGAAGGATTGGCTTCGAACGCCTTTTTGTAGGCGGCGCGTGCCTTCGCCGGTTGCTTGCGAATGTTAAAATAGCCGATGCCAAGGTTGCGCCAGACGATGGCAAAACTCCCGTTCAGCCTGGCGCTGCGCTCCCATAAGGCAATCGCTTCCCGGTGACGGCGACGGTCATAAAACAAATTGCCGAGATAATATGGCGCGCGCGCATCCTTCGGATTGGCACGCAGGGCCGATTCCAAGACGGCAATCTCCCCCAAACGCGACGGAAAGCAGTAGTCAGGCGGCAATGTGCCGGCGTGCCTGAAATGTTTCACCGCAGCCGGCTGATTGCCGCGCTTTTCCTCCAACCAGCCGAGCGTGTAATGAATGAGCGGCAGCGCGCCCCAGCTTTGGTCGGGCAAATCGCGGACGGTTGCGCCCGCGTTCTCTAAAACCCCAACCGCCTCGTCCAAAAATCCTGCGTGCGCGTAATCGTGGGCAATGTCCAGTTGCGTCTGTAAATCGCAGGTCAAAGTTTCGCCATCGAGATGGCGCGCCCACCAGTCGAGCCGGTCAAGCCTCAGCGTATCCTGCAGGAGCGCGTTCGCTTCGCTGGCCCGATTCAGCTTGCGGAGCACAATAACCTTCAGGTCTCTTGCGCGAAGATTGTCAGTGTCAAAACGCAGCGAACGTTCGAGATGTGCCAAAGCCGTCGGCCAGTTTTCCCGGACGCAATCAATCTCTGCCAGAGCATGGTAACCCGCCGCCGCCCAAGCTTGATTCCAGGTTGCCTTGTAAAGCGCGTCGTAAGCTTCCGCGTCGCGTTTCAGATGACGCAGGCACAAACCGAGATTGTATAACGCTTCGCCATCGTAGGGATTCGGGTTGCGGCGGGTCAGCCGTTCAATCGCTATTCGAAAATGCCTTTCGGCCTCGGCAAATTCGCCGCGGCGCAGATGCCACAAGCCCAAGGCATTGTTGCAGCGGCTGTCAAGCGGATCGCGGCGCAGCGCCTCACGCCAGTATGGTGCAGGTGAACGGGTGGCGTGCCGGTATTGATCAAGGTGCAGTCCGGTAATGTAAAGCTCGTCGGCGCTCACGATGTCCGCCGGCACAGATGGTTCGGTGGCGGGCAGGGGGACTTCCGCTCTGGCCTGAGGCCTGGGTTGATACGCAATCAGTTCGTGTCCGGTGCGGTCGTTGACCCGAACGAGTAAATCCGTTTTATCAACGCCTTTTGGCAGGTTGATTTTCCTGACCAGCGGCATCGCGGGCGAAAGGTCACGGCTAAATTGGCCGAGCCGTTTGCCTCGTGCTGTGATCGTGATGACCACTTTGGGCTGATTAGCCGTAACCGCCACGCCGAGCTGGATTTTGCCAGCCGCCACATGCAGGCTGATGGCTGCATCAAGGTTCGCATGATGGGCGGGGCCGATCTTCTGAATCGGATACCAATACTGGTTCCACGTTTTTGTTTCGCCGGGTTGCAGGAAGCTGAAGTCGGGTTGGTTGTCGGTGTAAACGCCCGCCATGATTTCGATATACGGCCCGAACTCACCGCGAACGTCGGGGTCGGTCAGGTTGCGATCCCAGGCATAGCCGAACTCATGGTTGCCCCACGTCCACTGCTTCTTGCCGGGCGAGACGTGATGGCTGGCGACGTGGATGATGCCAGCCTGCGCTTTGTAATCGTAGCCACCGAAAAAATCCTCCTTGCTGCCCATGCACATGTATGACGTGGGGACGGGAATGTTGGCGTAGAAGGACAAATCGTTCGGTGCGTAATTCGGAATTTCGGATTTCGGATTTCGGATTTCGGATTTATCCAAGCAATGTGGCGGAACAAACTGCGAAGGAATTTCATTTTTTGGAATTCCTTTGCGCCCGCGCTCACCGTAATTGACGCCATAATAAAATCCCTGCGCGAGGGGATATTCGCTCATGGATCGCCGCGCGTGATCGGCCACGAAAAAAACATCCTGTGGAAAAAAGCTTTGATAGGCCTCATGCACGCGCGTCGCGACGTTTGCCCACCAAAGAAATGTTTGGACGAACGGCGTGCGGTTGTGAGCACGAACCTTGAGTTCCAGGTACGCCTTGCCGGGATTGAGGCACACGCCGTGCATGCCTTTCATGCGGCACATCGGATCATGGTCGCTGCACCAGATCGTTTTCGAGCCGTTGGCGTGTTCTTCAATTTCGAAGTCCGCGGGCAAAAACGTCGCCGGCCGGTGATGTTGCGGCCAGTTGAACTCGATTCCTCCCGAGATCCATGGCCCGGCCAGACCGACGAGAGCAGGCTTGATGACCGGCTGATTATAAATCAAATCGTAACCGTTGGTCTTGTCTTGTAACACATGAATGCGGCCGCCGATTTCCGGCAACACCATGGCGCGAATAAATTCATTTTCAATCCAAACGGCTTTCCATTTGCGATCCACCGGCTTTTCCGTGATGCGGTCCGTGAATGGCAACGGATATACCTTGCCGCTGCTGCCCTGGTAAACTCGCTTTTCGAGAAACATCGGGTTCTTGTCCGGCGGCGCGGGCATGTAAGTGGGTATCACCAAATCTTCCACGCGTATTTGCACCGCGTCGGCAGCCTGCAAGTCGCCATTGTACAGACGCGGAGATACTTCGGCCTTCTTCGTGCCTTCGTTCAACTCAAGAATGTTCGCCCGATTCATCGTTCAAAATTTAGTCCACCAATTCGCGTTCGATTTGTTCCAGCGTTTTGCCTTTGGTTTCCGGCAGTTTGAATTTGATGAACAGGAATCCCGCCACGCAAATTCCAGCATAAAGCCAGAAGGTTCCCGCCGAACCAAGCTTTGCGTTCAGCATCGGAAACGTGTAAGTGAGAAGGAAACAGGCAATCCACAAGGATGAAACGGCAATGGCCATCGCCGCACCACGAATCCGGTTCGGGAAAATTTCCGAAATCACCACCCACGTTACCGGCGCGAGCGACATTGCATAGCAGCCAATCGCCGCGAGCACCAATAAGAGCATTGGCAATCCCTTTATGCCGCTGAAATAGCAAAAGCCGAGTGCGACGTAAATGAGCGCGAGTGCGGCTGATCCAAACAACATCAGCGGTCGCCGTCCCCCGCGGTCCACCACCCCAAACGCAACAAAGGTGAAAACGAGATTCACTGAACCGGTCCAGGCAATGTTTTTGAGGACACTGGAAATATCATAGCCGGCGGCGTGGAAGATTTCCTCGGCATAATTGAAAATGACGTTGATACCGCACCACTGTTGAAACACGGCGAGCACGACGCCGAGGACTATCACCCGGCGCATCCGGGGTTCGAGCAGATCGGCGAACCGCACACGTTGAAATTCTTCGCCGGCCAGGGTGGACTTGATGTCAGTGATGGCAGCGCCGGCATAGCTTTCGCCGCCAATTTTTGCCAGGACGCCATGGGCACGATCCAGTTTTCCGTTCTGGGCCAGCCATCGCGGACTTTCGGGAACGAGCGACATGCCCAGGAAAAACAGCAACGCCGGGGCAGCCGTCAGGCCAAACATCCAGCGCCAGCCTTGCTGACCAAACCAGGAATTCCGGATGAATTCGTCGGTTGCGCCCTCCGGCAGGTTACGGACGAGGAACCAATTGATATATTGGGCGAGCAGGATGCCGATGACGATGGTGAGTTGATTGATGGCAACCAGTTTGCCTCGAATCTGCGCCGGAGCAACCTCGGCGATGTACATGGGCGAGAGGTTTGATGCCAGGCCGATGGCCACGCCGCCAAGCATGCGCCAGGCGATGAAGATCGTGAAACTGTTTGCGAACGCATTGCCCAGCGAAGTCATCGCAAAGAGCAACGCCGCGACAATCAACAGCCGTTTGCGGCCGAATTTGTCACTTAGTGCGCCCGCGCCCAACGCGCCCAGCAAACAGCCGATCAACGCGCAACTGTTCGCCCAACCAATCTGGGCCGCGCTGGTCAGTTCGAAATATCTTTGAAAAAACGGTTTTGCGCCGCCGATAACAACCCAATCCCAACCAAATAGCAAACCGCCCATCGCGGCCACCACCGAGATCAGCCAAACGTAACTAAAACTATAGTCGGCTTTCAATCTTACGGGTTCACTTTGAGTTGCAGTAATCATGTGATTGGAAAAGTTGCGCAGGACAAATCAGGCGAAAAAAACGAACCTAGCATAGACATGCTGATTGGAATCATGAGCTAGTATCCTACGGGCCGGTCGTGATGTTCCAATTCGTGCCGCCTAAACCATTGGTCCGAGTTTAGGCGCGCCGACGATGTCGTGCGCGCAGCTGCCATATAATTCACATCGAGTTCATAAAACTTAAAAGTCACCCCAAACGACCTTCCCCAACAAATCCGGTTTTCCAGCTTTGGCCACTGCCGGAACATTTGCATTTTTCCGCCACGTTTAGGGTGACGGGAATTTCCATTTTGGTGATAACACTTACCAATTTCTCAGATGTCCTCTGAAAATGGAATGGACATTCCAACAAAGCGCATGGATAATTGACCGGTGTTTGCCTGCCTGGTCTTCTTTTTGTCCATGCCTGTCTCCCTCTTTCCCAACGCTTGACGAATTAAGCGCCATAGCGGCGCCTGTGCTCTGACGGTGAATGATTGTGCATCTTTCTGAACGCACGTGAAAAGTAAAATTGGTCGGAAAAGCCGAGTTGATCGCTGATTCGCTTGATCGATAGATCAGTGGTGTTCAGCAGTTGCACTGCGCGTTGCATACGCAAATGATTCAAATAACTCAGCGGCGCATAACCCGTGACCCGCTTGAATAAAGTTGTGTAATGCGAACGTGATAGATTCACCAGTGCAGCGAGCGTCGCAATTTTTAACGGTTCGCTCAGGTGGCTTTTCATGAATTCGATGCTTTTGGCCACTCGTTCGCGGACCGTGGTTTCACCGTAACCAAATTCGTCCTTGTGGCGCAGAATCAAACCCATCAGATGCGTCAGCGAGTGCGCGGCGTAAATCAGGTGTGTCATCGTAAAGCCGTGCTCGAGACCCTCCAAAACTTCTTCAAAAAGCGAAAACAGCTGCACATCCCCACCCAGCGGTACCACCGGCTTTTCCACTGTAACTCCGAGCCGCCCCAGATAAATCGGCACATTCGATCCCGCTGCGTGAAACCAATGAATCGTCCAAGGCGTTTTTTTTCCCGCTCCATAAACATGAGGTGTGGAGGCAGGCACCACCAGCAATTGGTTCGTAGTCACTTCGTGCCTCCGCCCTGCGATCTCGCACCAGCCATCCCCTTCCGCACAGTAAATGAAAATCGCTTCCGGGCATCCCCGTTCACGCACACAGACATGCCCTTTGGCTTTGGGATAATACCCAGCATCCGTTGGCAGTAGCTGCTTGAGCAGTGGATACTGCAAAGCCTCGGCCATGATCGGTCGTGGTAATACCACGAGACGCTGTCCCGCGAACCCCTCATGCTTTTCTCGCCACTTCACAAACAAGATGATTATCCACAAACAGGTTGTTCAAAATCGTGGAAAACGTGGGCCGGATATTAGTAGCGCGGGTTGGGATCGACAAGCCCTGACGGTGGCCATTACGATGTTCCTCCCGCAAACCGGTCGCGGTCAGCCGATGGCCGAATCGGAGTGCGTTCATTATTTGTGTTCCGGCTCGCCATAAAATTCGTAAATCGCGGCGTCGGCGGGGGCGAGTTGGATGGTCATCGAATCGGTTGCTGGAATGGCGGTGCCGCTCCAAAGTTCCTTGGCTTCAACCGGCCCGCCTGTTTTAAAACCGATCCGGCTGAAATCAATGTTCCAGTTTGTGGCCGTGTTTGAATAATTGAACACGGCGAGATAAAAATCATTTTTGTCATGGCAGGTGAACAAATTTGCCGCGCGGCTTCCGGTGTCGCCCTCCACCGGTCGAAACGATTTTGAAATTCTGGCGACAGTGTCAATTCCCGGATTGGTCAGAAACTTTTCTGCGCGTTTCTTCCCGAGGGCGTCACCATCGTGGCTGAAATCGTCGCCGCAAATGAAAAGGCCCGTGATGGCGGCCGAAGTCACCCGCGCCCGGTTTTCACCTTCGGAGAAGCCGTCCAAGACCATTTCGTCCGGGTCATTGAAATCATAGACACGGTCCAGCCACCAGCCGTAGGTCAGCGAGTTGACCGTATATTCAGTGTCATCAATGCTGCCGAAGGCATCACAGCCGATCCTCCGCGAATTGGCGTATTGCGACGGGAACAATGGCGCAATGGACAGATCAAAATACATGCTTTTGCCCAAAGTGCGGGAAACATATTTCATGCCTTCGTTGTAGGCTTGAATGCCGGTCGTCACGCACGGATTGTAATACCTGTCGGCTTCCAGCGCGCCGTAGTTGAGAAAGTCGGCCTTGACGTATTTGAAGCCAGCCTTCTTGAAACGGTTGATGGTAGCTCGAATCAACTTTTGAGTTCCGGGGTGAGTTGGGTCCAGGGCCACGCCGCTCGCGATGTGTTGTTTCTGGCCATGAGCGTAGAGGAAAATATTTTTGTACTGATAGGATGTACCGGGAACAGGCTCATTCTCTTTCGCGCCCCAGTCGGTGAACGGCGTAAAGTAAATTCCCGCCTCCTGATGGTTGGCCTTACAGTGCTCAACAAATTCTTTCAGTTGCTTGTCGCTGAGCTTGTTCCAGCCTGCGTCCAGGCCAATGTAGGCAACGCCATGGTTTTTAAACTGCGGGAGTTCCTGCGCGAAGAAATCCGAAACCTGAACCGCCTTTGAAAACGTCAGCCCGAATTGCAGCTTTCCCCAACTGTTCCAGCCAAACGGAACGCCGCCCGTCCATGGGCGAGGTGGCGCGACAACCGCGTTGGCTTTAGCGTAGGCGTCAAGCCCGTCGCGCCAGTCGGAAAAACAGCCGGCAAAAATCCTCGGCGATTTGATGGTCCAGTCACTGATTTTTCCGTGTGGCAACACATCGCGCGTTTCGCTGGAGCTGATGCCGCCGAACACCTCCAGGCTCGTGACGGCGTTCGACGCGGTCGTGGAACGGATTCCCGTTTTCCAACTGTCATGCTCAATTGAGCCGACAATCAAGCCACGGCGGCTGGCATTGTTGTAAAGCGCGGAGATTTCATAGCTCGTGACTTCGCTGCCGAACGGAACGGCGTCGTATCGGACCCATTTGTCATTATCGAAGGGCACAAACAAGGCGCGATTGTCTCCGGCAGGAAGAAAATGTGACGGAGTTTGCGTAACCAGCGGAGCGATAAAATTTGAAGTTGCCTTCGGCTTTTGGGAAATTTTTACTTCGGTCAGAAAGTAATCCGCGTTTTGATACAGCCAGAATGTTTGAATCATTTTGCCCACCCTGCCGCCGGATGATTCGACAACGTATTTCACGCCGCGCCCAAAGCCATCGTGAACCGCCTCGTGCATCACTTTTCGGGTTCGGTAATCCCTACTGGTGACTGCTTGAGGCAGCCGCACCTCAGCGAAGGCATCTGGAATCAGCAAATTTCCGTCGAAAAAAATGTTGGCGAGGCCGTGCGCCAAATCGTAATCAATGCGCCACTTGCCTAATTGCATGACCGAAACGTCCTTCTGCTGCATGGTCAAATCCGTCACGACAAAGTTCCGGCCGGCTGCGTTCGTGGCCGACGCCGGACAAAGCCTTTCATAAGGCGAAAAGAACGTTTCCGGCTTTTGCGGCCGGACGTAATAATCGTCTCTCGGCAGAAATGGAAACTCGTAGTAGCCTTGCCCGTCGGTCACAGTTTTCATCTGCATGAATAGTCCGGAGAGAAAGACTTCAACGCCCGGCAGCGGCCCGCCGTCGGAGTCCGTGACGGAGCCGGAAATTCGGAATGAGTTCACCGGCGAGCCGCCAATCACAATGTCATCGAGATTGGGGGCGAATTCGTGTGCGTTATTGAACATTATGGAATTGGTCCCCGCGTTCAACGGCACCAGTACCGATTGGCGGCTGTCCTGATTCGCAACGGCTGTGGGATGAAAGATCACATCGAATCGTGAGCTGCCATTGACGGTGATGGCGGCTGCGCGATCGTCGCCACCGTTGAAATACACCGTCATCGGATAGAGCCCTCCGTGCGGGACCTCGACGTGATCAGACGTGACCGTTCCATTGTCCGGTCCGCCGATGTTTTGGATCTCCTGGCCACCCGAACAAAAAGGACAGTCAACAACTTTCGCGCCGTTGGACAACGCCGCTGTTTCCGCCTGGTAGACATTTTGCGAAAGGGCCGCCTGAATCGTAAGAAAGACAACCAAAACGATCCCTCCGCAGTTGCCAAACCGGCACAATGCTTTTCCCGGTAAAACGTTCATTTTATTGTCGGCTGAATACGAATCGGAGGCGCGGGAGCTTGTTTATTTTACTCAAGCGGTTTTCCGCAGGCTCCAATTTTCAAGGCGTTTCCAATAAATAAAACTGCTGCGGCGCATTCGGGTCAACGCTGTTGGTGAAATTGAAATTGCCGTTGCCG
>Ga0187887_10002699_pt1 | contig 14074 bp, 9 predicted proteins | sample June2016WEW_7_10_FD_132977 | JGI IMG/M metagenome (GOLD analysis project Ga0187887, IMG submission 132977) | Peatland microbial communities from SPRUCE experiment site at the Marcell Experimental Forest, Minnesota, USA - June2016WEW_7_10 | ecosystem: Environmental > Terrestrial > Soil > Wetlands...
CCTGCCGATTCAAGTGCGCCTGGTGTTGACGAATGGCGTCACGATCATCAAGTCCATCAGGAAAATTACCGCGGATTACCAGTCCTATTCCTTGAGGTTCACCGCCCCGGCGACGTCGGATGCGGCGCGCCTCGAGATTGTCAGTCAGGGCAGGGGGACTTTCAAAATCGGCACCCTGTCGCTGATGCCGGCGGACAATCTGCACGGCTGGCGCCGGGATGTCGTTGAACTGTTGAAGCAATTGGACTCGCCGATTTACCGCTGGCCGGGAGGCAATTTTGTGAGCGGCTACAACTGGCGGGACGGCATCGGGGATCGGGACCAACGGCCCCCGCGGAAAAATCCGGCCTGGAAGGGCGTGGAATCCAATGACGTGGGCAGCGATGAGACGATGCAATTGATGAGCTTGATCGGTGCGGAGCCCTACGTCGCGTTAAACACCGGCCTTGGCGGGGCGGAGGAAGCCGCCAACGAAGTCCAGTATTTTAACGGAGCGAAGGATACACCGATGGGCCGGGTGCGGGCGCAAAACGGGCATCCGAAACCGTACGGGGTGAAATATTGGGCGGTGGGAAATGAGATGTTTGGCAACTGGCAGTTGGGCCATATGCCCCTCGCGGAGTATGTGAAAAAGAACAATCAGGTGGTGGATGCCATCTGGCGGGTGGATTCGACGGCCCAACTGGTGGCCGTCGGCAGCGTCGGCGACTGGAGCCGGACCATGCTGGCGGACTGTGGGGATCACATGAATTTCATGAGCGAACACATCTATGTCGGAAAAAAAACCAATGTCATCGACCATGCGCGACAACTGGCTGACGAAATTCACCGCGTGGCGGCGGCTCATCGCGGGTATCGCAGCGAAATCCCCGGGTTGCCGGCCCGAAACATCCGGCTCGCGATGGACGAGTGGAATTACTGGTATGGCCCCTATCTCTACGGCGAACTCGGCGTGCGTTACCACATGAAAGACGCGCTGGGAGTGGCGGAGGGCCTCCACGAATATTTCCGGAACAGCGATTTGTTCTTCATGGCCAACTACGCCCAGACCGTAAATGTCATTGGCTGCATCAAGGCCACGTCAACCGCGTCGGCGTTTGAAACCACCGGGCTGGTTCTGGAACTCTATCGCCGGCATTACGGGACCATCCCCATTGAAGTCGCCGGCCACACCGGAAATCTCGATGTCGCGGCGGCCTGGACGGGCGATCATAAAGCCATCACGCTCGCCATCGTCAATCCCGGGTCAGACGACGAACAGATTTCGGTGGATTGCGGTGGTGTCGTCCTGAAACCGGACGCCTGGCGCTGGGTGATTTCCAATCCCGACCCCGAAAGCTACAACGAACCCGGCCAGCCGCCCGAGGTCACCATCAAACAAGACAAGGTAAACGCCAAAGACCTGGTTTTTACGGCGCCAGCCTGTTCCGTCAACCTGTATCAGCTTCAAGTCCGTTGAAGCGCTGGCTGCGGCTGCATTTTTTTTGAAAAGTATGAAACAACTTGAAGTTTGGTTTGTCACCGGCAGCCAGCACCTTTATGGGCCCAAGACCCTGAAGCAGGTGGCCGCCCACTCGCAGGAAATCGCGCGGGCGCTCAACAGCGCTGCCGCCATCCCGGTGAAGGTGGTCTTCAAACCGGTGATGACCACGTCGGATGACATCACCGCGCTTTGTCAGGAGGCAAACAATGCGTCCAAGTGCATCGGCTTCATTACTTGGTGCCACACGTTCTCCCCGTCCAAGATGTGGATCAACGGCCTCAAGGCGTTGCGCAAACCGGTGGCCCATTTGCACACGCAATACCACCGCGATATTCCCTGGTCGTCCATTGACATGGACTTCATGAATCTGAATCAGGCCGCCCACGGCGACCGGGAACACGGCTTCATCTGGAGCCGCCTGCGCCTCAACCGCAAGGTCGTCGTCGGGTTCTGGCAGGAAAAGTCCGTCCAGGAGAAACTGGGCGCCTGGTGCCGCGCCGCCGCGGCCTGGCACGACTGGCAGGGCGCGAAGTTTGCCCGTTTCGGCGACAACATGCGCGAGGTGGCGGTCACGGAAGGAGACAAGGTCGCCGCGCAAATCAAATTCGGTTACGCGGTCAACGGCTACGGGGTCGGCGACCTGGTCAAATCCGTCAACGCCGTTTCTCCCAAGGCCATTGACCAGCTGGTCCAGGAATACCAGGACACCTATCAGGTGGCCGCCGATTTGCGCAAAGGGGGCGCCCGGCACGATTCCGTCCGCGAGGCCGCCCGCATTGAACTCGGCCTGCGCGCGTTCCTGAAGGCCGGCAATTTCAAGGGCTTCACCACCACCTTCGAGGATTTGCACGGATTGGTTCAGCTTCCCGGCATTTCCGCCCAACGGCTCATGGCCGACGGCTACGGTTTCGGCGCCGAAGGCGATTGGAAGACGGCGGCGCTGTTGCGGGCCATGAAGGTCATGGCCGGTGACCTGCCGGGCGGCACCTCATTCATGGAGGATTATACGTATCATCTCGATCCGAAGGGCAAAAAAGCTCTCGGGGCGCACATGCTGGAAATCTGCCCGTCCATCGCCGACGGCAAACCTTCCCTTCAGGTCCATCCGCTCGGCATCGGTGGCAAAGCCGATCCGGCGCGGCTGGTCTTCAACACCCCGGCCGGCCCGGCGTTGAATGTGTCCTTGATTGACGTTGGCAACCGGTTCCGTTTGCTGGTCAACGAAGTGGATGTCGTGAAGCCCGACCAGCCGATGCCCAAACTGCCCGTCGCCCAGGCGGTCTGGAAATGCCGGCCGGACTTTGAAACGGCGTGTGCCTCGTGGATCTATGCCGGCGGTGCGCATCACACCGGCTTCAGCCAGGCCGTCACCACGGAAATGCTCGAGGACTTTGCGGCCATGGCCGACCTGGAATTTCTGCTCATCGATAAAAAGACCACCGTCTCGGAATTTAAAAAGGAACTGCGCTGGAATGAAGTCTATCACGCCTTGAACCGGGGCTGGGCGGTCTGACCAACCCGGCGAAACCCAATCCCATTGATGAGTCCAAAATACACCATCGGACTGGATTACGGGACGAACTCGGTTCGCGCACTGATCGTGGACACGGCCAACGGTCGTGAAGCTGGCACGGCGGTTTGGGATTACGAGCACGGCACGGCAGGCGTGATTTTGTCGCGTGATCCGAATCTGGCACGGCAACATCCCGCCGATTACGTCAAGGGAGCGGAAGTTGCCATCAAAAGGGCACTGGCTGGGGCGAAGAAAAACATTCGCGGTTTCCAGCCTCAACAGGTTGTGGGAATTGGCGTGGACACAACCGGCAGTACGCCGTTGCCAGTGGATCAGAACGGCCAGCCACTGGCCTTCCACAAGAAATTTACCAAAAATCCGGCGGCCATGGCCTGGTTGTGGAAGGATCACACCGGCGTGGCGGAAGCGGCGGAAATCACCGCTTTGGCCGGAAAAATCCGCCTGCACTATCTGGCGAAGTGCGGCGGGGTTTATTCCAGCGAATGGTTTTGGAGCAAGATTCTTCACTGTTTGCGGACCGCGCCGGAGGTTTTTGCAGCGGCCAATTCATGGGTGGAGCTGGCCGATTACGTTCCGGCCGCGTTGACGGACACGGAATCGCCGCAAAAATTGACCGTGGGCATTTGCGCCGCCGGCCACAAGGCGATGTTTAATGAAACCTGGGGCGGCTATCCGGACGCGGAGTTCCTTTCAGAATTGGATCCAAAACTCGGGGAACTGCGTCGCCGGTTGTGTCCACGTGTCCGCACGGTTGCGGAAGCCGCCGGCCATTTGACGGCCGCATGGGCGGGGAAAACCGGTTTGCGCGCAGGAATTCCCGTCGCCGTTGGCGCCTTCGATGCGCATCTCGGCGCCATGGGTGCGGGGGTTGCTCCCGGAACGCTGGTAAAAATCATCGGCACGAGCACCTGCGACATTGCGGTCTGGCCGGATACGGAAAAGCTCGCGGACATCCCCGGCCTGTGCGGCATTGTGGAGGGCAGTGTCCTGCCCGGCTATTACGGACTTGAAGCCGGCCAATCTGCCGTCGGCGATATTTTCAACTGGTGGGTAAACTACATCCAGCCCGGCGGCCGGACACCCCTGTCCCATGCCGATCTGGACCGTGAGGAGGCCAAGTTACAGCCCGGTGAATCCGGGTTGCTCGCGCTGGACTGGAACAACGGCAACCGCACCATCCTGGTGGATCAACGGCTTACCGGTTTGCTGGTCGGCCAGACGCTTTACACGACCCCGGTGGAAATCCATAGGGCGCTCGTGGAGGCCACGGCGTTCGGTGCGCTGACCATCATCAACCGCTTTCAAGAGTACGGCGTGAAGATTGACCGGGTCGTCAATTGCGGCGGCATCGCGGAGAAAAGCCCGTTGACCATGCAAATCTACGCCGATGTGACCGGTCGCCCGATGCAGGTATCGCGTTCGGCACAGACCTGTGCGTTGGGCGCGGCCATTGCCGGCGCGGTCGTGGGCGGCGTGTACCAGGCTTTTGCCCCGGCGCAGAAGGCGATGACGGGGTTGAAGGCCAAAATTTACCGGCCGAACCCGAAAGCGCACACGGTATATCGCGAGCTATATCCGCTTTACCGAAACCTGCATGACGCCTTCGGCACAAAGGCGTGGAATGGCAACCTGCACGACATCATGAAGAAACTGATTGAAATTCGCAGTCGCGTGCGGAAATAATTTTAATCACGGATTAACGCAGATGGACACAGACGAACCCGGATAATTCAGTTTTGCATCCGTGTTGATCCGTGTCCATCCGTGGTAAAAAATAATTTTATGTTGGAAAAATTAAAAGCTAAGGTTTGCAAGGCGAATTTGGACCTGGTGGCGGAAGGACTCGTCATCCAAACCTGGGGCAACGCCAGCGGCATTGACCGCGAGCGCGGGCTGGTCGTCATCAAACCTTCCGGCGTCGCCTATGCCGGGATGAAGCCGGGGCACATGGTGGTGGTTTCACTCAAAACCGGCCGGGTGGTGGAGGGTAGACTCAAACCCAGCTCCGATACCCCGACCCATCTGGTGCTGTACCGCGCGTTTCCAAAAATCGGCGGCATCGTCCACACGCACAGTCTTTATGCCTCAGCCTGGGCGCAGGCGCGGCGGAAGATTCCCGCCTACGGCACGACCCAGGCGGATTACTGGTTCGGCGAAGTCCCCTGCACGCGCGCCTTGACCCCGCGCGAAATCCGAAGCGATTATGAAGCGAACACCGGCCGCGTCATCGTCGAAACATTCCGGAAATCAAATCCACTGGAACAACCGGCCGTGCTGGTGGCCGGTCACGGGCCATTTGCCTGGGGCCGGGACGTGGCGGAGGCGGTTCACAACGCCGGTGTGCTGGAATTTATCGCGCGGCTGGCGGGTGAAACCCTGCGCCTCAACCCAAAGACCAAACCCATCCCGCCGGCTTTGCTGGGCAAACACTTCCTTCGTAAACACGGAACCAAGGCGTATTACGGTCAGAAATGACGGAGCAACTACTTATGAAAAAAATCCTGCAATTAATCGCCATGACATCGGCTGGGCTGGGTTTGATTTGCCTGACCGGCTGCGCGTCAGTTCCCCCGTCGGCCGGGACCATCGGTGCGGCTCCCTTTGGCAACACCACCGACGGCACGGCGGTTCAGATTTACACGTTATGCAACCGCGACGGCATGGAGGCGCGCATCATGACCTACGGCGGCATTGTGGAGTCGCTCAAGGTGCCGGACCGGAATGGCCGTCTGGGCGACGTCGTGCTGGGTTATGACAATCTGGCCGGTTACCTGACCAACAGCCCGTTCTTCGGCGCATTGATCGGCCGTTATGGCAATCGCATTGCGAAAGGCCAGTTCACGTTGGACGGCCAGACCTACACCTTGCCCACCAACAATCCTCCCAACTCACTGCACGGCGGCGACAAGGGCTTTTTTGCCAGGGTCTGGAAGGCGGCGGCGCTGGTCACGTCCAATGGTCCCGTGTTGCAGCTCTCTTATTTGAGCAAGGACGGTGAGGAAGGCTACCCCGGCAATATGTCGGTCACCGCAACTTATACCATCACGGAGGACAACGCCCTCCGCCTGGATTTTGAAGCCACCTCCGACAAAGACACGGTTTGCAACCTGACCCACCACTCGTATTTCAACCTGGCCGGGCAGGGGAATGGCGACATTCTGGGCGACATGCTCTACATCAACGCGAACAGCTTCACGCCGGTGGATGCCACGCTCATCCCCACCGGCGAACTCCGGCCCGTGGACGGCACGCCGTTTGACTTTCGCCAGCCGACGGCCATCGGCGCCCGGATCAACGCCGATGACCAACAGATCAAATTCGGACCCGGTTACGACCACAATTGGGTCATTAACAAACCCGCCGGGCAGCTGGGTCTCATGGCGCGCGTGTCTGAACCCGCCAGAGGCCGGGTCATGGAAGTGTTCAGTACCGAGCCCGGTTTGCAATTTTACTCCGGCAATTTTCTGAACGGCAGCATCATGGGCAAGGATGGCATGGTTTACCGGTACCGAAGCGCCTTCTGCATGGAACCCCAGCATTATCCCGACTCGCCGAATCATCCGGAGTTCCCCAGTACGGAATTGAAGCCCGGCGAGACCTATCATAATACCATCATCTACAAGTTTTCCACCCAACCCTGACCCTCAACCCCTGCGTCATTCAACCTCGGAATCAATCCTATGGACAACACTGTCACCAATGCGGTTGCCAACGCGGTCGGCGATGTCGCCACCAATAACCTCGCCGCGACCTCCGTCGCCGGGGGATTGAACGGCACGGTCTTCAACGGCCTGGACCTGGCCGTCATCATCGCCTTTGCCGTCGGCATGATCATCACCGTCTGGTATTCCATGCGGAAGAAGAACGAGTCGGGCAAGGACTACTTCCTGTCCGGGCGCGACGCCAACTGGTTGCAAATCGGCTCCTCGATCTTCTCCTCCAACATCGGCTCCGAACATCTGGTCGGTCTGGCCGGTGCCGGCTTTGTCACCGGCATGGCCATGGCCCATTGGGAAATGCACGCGTATTGGATTCTGATCCTGGGCTGGGCTTTCGTGCCGCTCTACGACCGCATGAAGGTCTTCACCATGCCGGAGTTTCTCGAACTCCGTTTCAGTCGCGGTTCACGCAATGTCCTGAGCCTGCTCACCATGGCCAGCCTGGTGCTCACCAAAATCGCCGCCACCATCTATGCCGGCGATGTCGTCATCCGCACGCTGCTGAATGTGGACCACATCAACGTCTTGGGACACCAGATCGACGTCTTCTGGGCCATCGCCCTGGGACTGGCCTTCACCACCGGCCTCTACACCGTTTTCGGCGGCATGCGCGTGATCATGTACACCGCCGTGCTTCAGGCGCCGGTGCTCATCTTTGGTTCCGTCTGCATCCTTTTCATGGGACTGCGTGTCCTGGGCCACGGCAACCTCATTGATGGCTGGCATGCCACGCTGGCGTCGGTCGCGGCGGCCACGTGGCACGGCGAAGGGGTTCATCTTGTCCGATCCATCCATGATCCCGACTGGCCCTGGCTGGCGATTCTGCCTGGCTCCGCCATCATTGGCTTCTGGTACTGGTGCACCGACCAATACATTGTCCAGCGCGTTCTCGCCGGCAAAAACCAGCAGGAATCGCGGCGCGGAACCATTCTTGCCGGCTTCTTCAAGTTGACGCCGGTGTTCATTTTCCTGGTGCCGGGCATGATTGCCTTTGCCCTGACCAGGACACCCGGCGTCGGTTTCAGCACCAGCGGCGATGCCGCCTACACCTCGCTCGTCGCCCAGATCCTGCCCCACGGCCTTCGCGGCATGGTCGCTTGCGGCATGATCGTCGCCCTGATGGCATCACTGGGCTCCAAATTCAACGCCTCCGCTACGCTCTTCACCATGGATTTCTACCGGGAATGGCATCCCAACGCCTCCGGTCGGACCGAAGTGATCGTCGGTCGCATCGCCACGGCGGTGATTGTCTTTGTCGGCATCTGCTGGGTGCTGGTCATCAAGAACCTCCATATGCCGCTTTACCTGTATCTCCAAAATGTCCAGGGCTATCTCTCGCCCGCCATTGCCGTGTTGTTCGGCATGGGCGTGTTTTGGAAACGCGCCACCGCCCCCGCTGCCTTGTGGGCTTTTGTCATCGGCATGCTGGGCGGTTTTGGTCGCCTTGCGCTCGACCTCGTCATGCGCGGCGACGCCGATGCGGTCACCAAGCTCAAAGAAGACCTTTACCACGGCGTCATCACCTTGGACCAGTACAACGCCGGCATCGCCCCCATCAAGGCCGCGCACAACGCCGTCCTGTTCGACCTTTGGAATATTCACTGGCTCTATTACTGCGAAGGGTTGTTTGTGCTAACCGCCGCATTGATGATCATCATCAGCCTCATGACCAAGGCGCCGGACCCGAAGACCATCAAATACACCTGGTATGGCGCCACGCCGGAGGAAAAGGCCGCCACCCGCGCCAGCTGGAGCGCCAGGGACGTCGTCCTCAGCCTGATTGTCGTGGGTTGCGTCGTCCTGTTCTACATCAAGTTCTGGTAACCGTACCGATGGCAACAAAGGCTGTGGTTTCCAGGGCCGCAGCCTTTTCATGAAGGGATTGTGCCGTTGCCAAACAAAGAGTCGAATTCAGGAAAGGTAGGGACAGCGCGCCGCGCTGTCCGCGCCGCGTTCAGCGGCGCAACAGAAACATGAGGGTGTCCGAGTACGGCCGGTTTCCACCCGCCAACGTCCCATTGAGTTTATGACTGGAAAAAAATCCATTATGCCGTGCCTGGTTTCCTGGCTGTTCCTGGCGACAGGTTGCCTGCACGCGCAGGACCTCTCATCACCAACCAGCCTCACCGCGCGCGAGGAACAAATCATCGCCGCCGCCAGGACGGAGGCCGCGCCCCGGTTCAATGGCGCACGCATCATCGGGATTCGCCCCGGCACGCCATTTCTCCATTCGCTGGCCGTGAGCGGTGCGCGGCCGATTGCTTTTTCCACAAAAGAACTGCCTGCCGGGCTTACGCTCGATCCCCAAACCGGCATCATTACCGGCGCGCTGAAGCAAACCGGAACCTTCACCTTTGCCGCGTCCGCTAAAAATTCCACTGGCACAGCGGTGACCAAAATCAAAATCGTCTGCGGCGATACCCTCGCGCTCACTCCACCGCTGGGCTGGAACAGCTATGATGCTTTCGGCGATAACGTCGTTGAATCCGAGGTCCTGGCGAATGCGCGTTACGTGGCGGAGAAGCTGCAGCCGGTTGGCTGGGACACGGTCGTTGTGGATTATTGCTGGTCCGATCCCGGCGCGCACGACAACAACCGTAATGCCCGCGCCGATGCACCGCTGGCCGCCGATGCTTTCGGGCGCCTGCTGCCCGCGCCCAATCGTTTTCCATCCGCGGTTGACGGTGCCGGTTTCAAGCCGCTCGCCGATGCGGTTCACGCGCTGGGTTTGAAATTCGGCATCCACATCATGCGGGGCATTCCGCGCAATTCCGTCCAGGCTAACCTGCCCATCGAAGGTTCCACTTTCACCGCCGCTGAGGCCGGCAACACCAACGACAAATGCGTCTGGTGCCCCGACATGTTTGGCGTCAGGCACAATGCCGCCGGCCAGGCATGGTATGATTCCTGTGCGCGATTGTGGGCAGCGTGGGGCGCGGATTACATCAAGGTGGACGACCTTTCGTCGCCCTACCATGCCGCCGAGGTGGAGATGGTCCGGCAGGCCATTGACCGGTGCGGGCGCAGCATTGTATTCAGCACGTCGCCCGGACCGACGTCGCCCGGCCACGCGGCGCACATTTCCACGAACGCGAATCTCTGGCGTGTCTCCGGTGATTTCTGGGACAACTGGAAATCGCTCGACCACGAGTTCACGCTGGGCGCCCGCTGGCATGATTCGGTCGGGCCGGGGCACTGGCCGGATGCGGACATGCTGCCAGTCGGCCGTCTTTCCGTCCGCAACCGCTCGGTTGGCCCTGATCGAGCTACCCGGTTTACCCGGGACGAACAGCTCACGCTCATTTCACTCTGGAGCCTGCTGCCATCGCCATTGATGGTGGGCGCAAACCTGCCGGACAACGATGAATGGACAACGGCCCTGCTGACCAATCCCGAGGTGCTCGCCGTCAATCAGGATCCGCTGGGTCAACCGGCGCAACGAGTGGTTAATCCTGCTGTACCCGCGGAAACCTGGGTGAAGAAACTGGCCGACGACTCGTTGGCTGTCGGGTTTTTCAATCGCACGGATCAGCCGGTGAAGTTGGATTTTCCCTGGCGGTACCTGGGGTTTCATTTTGAACCGGACGTTCGCGATTTATGGCTGCGAAAAGACGTCGGCCGGCAGAAGAACTTCGTGGCCGAATTGCCGCCGCATGGATGCATGCTCTTGCAAGTCAGATGACCCATACCTCTGCCAAGGGACAGTGTCGCGAGAATCTTCTGCACCGGCGCCGCTCCTGGCTTTGGACCCTTCGGTTTACGATTGACTTTTCATCTCCATTAGGTCTCAATATGACCATCATGAGTGGCAGCCAGCTGTTCCTCCGGTGTTCCGCGCTTCTGTTCATTGTCCCCGCCGTTTATGCCGGTCCGGGCCAGCTCTCGATATCCTCCCAAATCCAGTATCCCACCGTCATCCAGGGATATCAGGACCCGGTCTCCGCGCTGATTTATAACGAGGCCGCGCCCGGTTCCGATCCCGTGAATTTCAACGTGTTCGCCACCTTTCCCTATGGCAATTCCACTACCTACTCCGGGACCAGGGCGGCCGACGGTGGCAGCGGGTACCTTACCCTGCCGTTCGCGTTCAACTCGGGTCTGGTGAGCCCGGGTTCGCAAACCGTCTGCGTCACCGCCACCGACACGGGCACGAGCGCATCGCTCACGCAGTCCGGCAATGTCCTCGTCCTGGCGCACGCCGACCCGGCTTTTAGCATTGGCGGTAATGTCGTTCAGTTGTCGTCCCGACCGGTGGCCGCGCAGGAACCGTCGGTCGACCCGCTGGCCTTTGGCGCCACCGGCGGCGGTGAAAGTTTTGCCGCCAGAGCGCCGACGGCGATCAACGATCCGGTGGCGCCGACCGCCGGGTTGGACCTGGACAGTATCACCGCCATTGGCGATTCCGAGATCACGCTGAGCTTGACGCCGTTTACGGACCTCGCGGCCAACGACGATCCCGCCTTTGGCGATCCGTTTGAAATCCAGGTGGACGGTTCGGTTCCCGGGGTTTATTTCACGGATTTCGAGTTGAACTATTCGGACGAACAGGATCTTCCCGGAGCGGACGCGACCGGGTCGGAACACGCTTATTTCGGTGTGCAGGTGACCGTGACCTCCGGCGGTGTCACGGGAGCGGTGGTCGTACCGGAGCCGGGCCCGGGTCGTCTGCTGGCTCTGGGCCTTCTGTCCGTGTTCCTCATCGCGCGTCCGCGGCGGCGCCGCTTCGCCTGATGGTTTATCCGCGCCGCCGGAGTGAAACCAAAAGTCACCTTTTTAGTGAATAATCTCAAGCTGCCCCGAACGTTTAGGTGTATACTATGAAGTTCAAGCTCACATCCATGAAGAAACATATGCTTCGTACAGCGGTTGTTGCCTTGCTGGCAGCATTGGCTCTCACTTCCACCCGTCCGGCCATGGGCCAGTTGATCAATGGCTCATTCATCAAGGGATGCAACCTCGCCTGGCTCGATGGCGCTTACAACACCTGGCTCGGGCTTGACCCCGTCAACCCCGGTTGGGGCATTGCGTACAACTCGTCACACCTGAACTCGTACATGGCCAACATGCACACCATGGGCATCACCGTGCTGCGGGTCTGGGTAAATGAAGCCGACATGGGAGACGTGATTGACGGCAGCGACAACGTCACGGGGGTGACGCCGACCTGGACGGCCAATTTTGCCAACATGGTCCATCTTGCCTCCCTCAACGGCATCCAGTTGTATGTCACCCTGAACAACGGGCGGTATGATTGGCTGACAAATTCGGCGCAGGCCGCCTCCTACCTGACCAATGCCTTGATCCCGTTGATTACCACCTACAAAGGCAACACCAACATCTTCGCCATAGATTTGATGAATGAAATTGACGGCGTGGTGCAGGGATCGCTCGGCAACTATACCAGCACGGGTGGGACCTGGCCGCAGGCACAAGCTTACATAACAACCTTCGCTGCGGCCATCCACAGCGCCGACCCCACCCGGAAAGTCAGTTGTTCCACCGGCTGGCATCAATGGTACAACCTCAGTTATTTTCGGGGACTGGGACTGGATTTCTACGACTATCACAACTATCAGGATATTCCAAGCTTCCCCCCGGCCTCGAGTCTGGGCATGGACAAGCCGATTTATATTGGAGAATGCGGACAGGGCACCCAATCATGGAACGATGCCCTTCAAAGCACCTGCGAACTGGACGCCCTCAACCTCGCCCGGAGCGGCGGCTACGCGGGACTGGGAATTTGGGATTATCAATATGCGGGAAGCTCCGAAATCTGGTCGATGGTCAACACCAATGGAACCTTGAGGCCGGTTTGCGCCGTGATTCAAGGCTGGAGTTATACCGCCGCCTTGAACCTTCAGGTCTCTGGGGCGAATGTTGTTTTGACCTGGCCGACCAATGCCACCGGTTTTACTTTGGAATTTACGACCAACCCGGCTTCCCCAGCGGCTTGGAACACCAATTCCGCGCCAACGATCGTCATTGGCGGGCAGAACACCGTGACCAATCCCATCTCCGGCACACAGATGTTTTACCGGTTAAAACAGTAAAGCCGGAAGTAATGTTCAGGGCCAACGGCCTTGTGACGACACACAGATTTTAACCGCTCATCAGCGCTGATAAGCGAAAATGAGCGGTTCAGCCCCGATGTTGGTTCAAAATGCAGGACTGATCCCCGTGACGATTTGGGTTCACATTTGCGATGTCTTCTTCCCGCCGGTGCGATAAGTGGCAGGGTGTTCATGGAGGGCGCTAGATTCCTTCGCAGACTGGCCGGCCGGTCGGATGGCGAGTTCCCGTTCACGCAGGGCATCGAGCAGGGCCAGCTTAGCCGAGACGAAGCCTTCGCTTCTCACCGCCTCCCGGCAAAAGTGCGGAGATTGTTCAAAATGCGGGACCGGCCCGTTTAGGGGTCATTAAAATTTTATTGTGGACGGATATGGAGGATTAGAATAATGTTTCATCCATTAGCCAACCCACAAAAGAGAAAAGTCTATGAAACGAAGCCTGTTTACATTGGTCAGTGGATTAATGCTTGTGTCTTTATGTGGGTGCGTTACCAGCCTGCTGGTTGAGCAGGCCGCAAATCAAGCAGCTCCGCCAACGGTCGAACAATCCAGTTTTGATGTGTCAACGGCGGGAGCGGATGCCGGCACCTTGATGGTGCAAACCAGGCAGCCCTCTTACCAGATCTCTTTTGATAGATATGCCATCAAAATAGACACCAATGCTCCGCTGGTGGTAGCCAAGCAAAGCGATGTCACCATCAAACTGAACGCGGGCAACCACTCTCTGATGTTTTATGCCGCATCGTCTGAGCCGGGAGAAAGTGACAAGGTCGCTTATGGCAGGTCATACAACAGGGATATCTGGCATCAACCGTCGTAGAACATAACGGCTTTGGCACTCCATTGGATAAACTGCAAATTGCTTTAAATAACATTGAATCCGAACTCAAAAAGACGGGATTGCCAGCCCACGGTCGGGCGTGGCTTGAGCGACTCAAAAAAAGAGTTCAAGAAGCAATCAAAACATCACCTTGGAATAGTGGAGAACATGAATACCTTGGTTGGCATTAATTTGACTCCTCACCCCGACCCTCTCCTCGTTCGGCCCGCCTACGTCTGACTTCGGCGTGACGGGCAAGGAGAGGGAGAATTATTTTGTGGGACGTTTTCCTAGGGTAGGCTTGCATCCGCCTTCATCCAATTTCGGCGCGTCGATCCTCGACGAGCAGGGCATCACATTCTTCGTCCATTTGAATTTGTGAAATCCGTGTCAAAGCTCGTGGCTGGCATTCAATCCGGCAGGAGGTTGGCGTCCTTTTCCTCCACATAG
>Ga0187887_10002700_pt1 | contig 14072 bp, 8 predicted proteins | sample June2016WEW_7_10_FD_132977 | JGI IMG/M metagenome (GOLD analysis project Ga0187887, IMG submission 132977) | Peatland microbial communities from SPRUCE experiment site at the Marcell Experimental Forest, Minnesota, USA - June2016WEW_7_10 | ecosystem: Environmental > Terrestrial > Soil > Wetlands...
GATACTTGCCGAAGAATTCTTTTCGGACGAAGGCGCCGTCCTTGGCTTTGAAGCTTTGATACTCGCCGTCCAGCGCCTCGCCCATGCGCTTGATTAGCAGGCCGGTCGTATCGCGAGCGAGCAGCGGATCCCAATTGCAGCCCCAGAGAACTTTGATGACGTTCCAGCCGGCGCCTCGGAACGCGGCTTCGAGCTCGGTGATGATTTGGCCGTTGCCGCGAACGGGACCATCCAGACGCTGCAGGTTGCAGTTGACGACGAAAATGAGATTGTCGAGTTTCTCGCGCGGGGCGAGCGTAATGGCACCGAGCGACTCGGGTTCATCGGTTTCGCCGTCACCGAGGAACGCCCAGACCTTGCGGCCAGTGACAGGAATGATGCCGCGATTCTCGAGATAGCGCATGAAGCGCGCCTGGTAGATGGCGTTGATGGGACCGAGACCCATCGATACGGTCGGGAACTGCCAGAAGTCGGGCATCAGCCAGGGATGCGGGTAGGAGGAAAGGCCGGGCTCCGCGCGCAGCTCATGCCGAAAGTTTTCCAGGTGCTTTTCCGAGATGCGTCCTTCGAGAAATGCACGCGCGTACATTCCGGGCGAGGCGTGGCCCTGGAAGTAGACGAAGTCGCCGGGTTGATCGCCGTGGCGGCCGTGGAAAAAGTGATTGTGCCCCACTTCGGTGAGGGTGGCGAGCGAGGCGTAGGTGGAAATATGGCCGCCGATGCCGGGGTCGTGCTTGTTGGCGCGGACCACCATGGCCATGGCGTTCCAGCGATTGAGGCTCTTGATGCGGCGCTCGATTTCGCGGTCGCCCGGATACGGCACTTCTTCCTCTACGGGAACGGTATTTATGTAAGGCGTAGTTAGCTTGTGCGGGGTTTGGATGCCGTAGAGCGCCGCGTGATCGATGAGGCGGGCCAGCAGGAAGGAGGCACGTTCGGAGCCGCCTTCCTCCATAACGGAATCCAGGGACTCCAGCCATTCTGTGGTTTCTTGCGGATTAGCGTCCGCTGGCGATTCGACTTTGGTTTCGAGCATTAGTAGTTTTCGAAGGTGTCTCTTTCAAAATACCACTCAGATTGGGCTGCTCGCCTAACTTGGCTGATGCATTGCCTCGCGAAGCTGGGACACATCGAAAGAGGGCGGCGGATATTTCATTTTCAAGGATGTCATGGTGTCCGTCAGGATCTGAGCGACGGCCAGATTGCGGAACCATTTATGGTTGGAGGGAATTACATACCAGGGGGCGCGCTCGGTGCTGCATTCGGTGAGTGCGTCCTCATAGGCTTCCACATATTGGTCGTAGTATCTGTGTTCGGCAAAATCGGAGGGGGACAATTTCCAGTTCTTGCTCTGATCCGTGATGCGGGCCTCGAGACGTTTCTCCTGTTCCTTTTTGCTGATGTGTAGAAAGAACTTCAGCACCACCACTTGATTCTTAGCCAGAATTTTCTCGAAATCGTTGATCTGGCCGTAGCGCGCCGACCATACGTCCTTCGGCACCAGCTTGTGTACGCGCGCCACCAGCACGTCTTCATAATGCGACCGGTTGAAAACGCCGATCTCGCCGCGCATGGGTACTGCTTTGTGCACTCGCCACAAAAAATCGTGGTGCGATTCCTCGTCGGTGGGTACTTTGAAAGCGGTCACGCGGCAGGCTTGGGGATTGAGGCCGGTCATAACGTGGCGGATGGTGCCATCCTTGCCGGCGGCGTCCGGCCCTTGTAGCACAACAAGCACTGCGTATTTGCGAGAGGCCCACAGCAGCGTTTCCTGCTCGAAAAGACGCTGGATATCGTGTTTGAGGATCGCTTCATACTCGCGTTTGCGAAAGATGCCGGCGGTGTCGTCAGGGTCGTGCTGGTTGAGCTTGAGGCGTTTTCCAGGCTGGACCCGGAAACGTTTCGCGAGGTCTTTGTGGGATTTGGACATACTCCCATTAGACACTTTTAGGCCGCGAATGAACGCGAATGAACGCAAATAAAACGGCTTTTCTTATTCGCGTTTATTTGCGTTCATTCGCGGCCTAGAATTACTGAATCGCCAAAGTGACGCCCACCGGGGTACTCACGCCACCCACAGTCAGTTGCAAGGGAACCGCTGGGCCAGCCGGGGCGTTCGCCGGAATCTGCACGTTGATTTGCTGTAGACCGGTTGTAAATCCGGGTGCCTCGCCGGCATACAGCACCGTCGCCGGGATGCCTCCGATTGTGGCCGTCACCGGAAGCGCCAGGTGGCGTAAACCGTCCGAGCCGGGCGGATTCAGCGTGCCGAAGCCCGTCCCATAGATCTCAATGTCCGAACCGGGAGGCGCGGCGGTGGCCAGGGTTCCATTCTGGTTTACAGTTGCGGCTTGCCCGGTGCCGTCCTGGCCTACCGTAAAGATCGCAGGCGCCAGCTTGAGAACTGGGATCTTGAAGACCGGCGATTGCAGACCGGCGCATTGAATTTGGACCGAAGCCGATGCTTCTCCACTCACGCCCGCCGGAAACAGGAAGTTCACCTGAGTGGGAGAACTATAGAAGACAGTCGTAGGGCTGCCATCCACTGATACCTGCGCGAGGGAGGTGCAACCTGGGTAAACACCGAAGGCCGATACTATCGTGTTCGGCGCTTCTGAATCCAGGCCGAAACTAGCAGCATTCCGGATCACTGGGACGGAAATCCCCTGTGGCCCCGCGGTCAAAGTAAGAGTCACCGGAATATTCAGCGGCGTGACCCCGGCAGCGGTCGAGCTGGCCGTAATGGTTCCCTGGTAGACGCCCGCTTCCAGGCCGCTCGGATCTACACGGACGTGGAAAGCCTCGGGGGTTGTGCCGTTGTTATTGCCGGAGGGGCTAACTGAGAGCCATTGCCGTGGCGCCGGAGACGAGGTGGAAGTTGTGACTTGAAGCGGCACGTCGTAGCTGGTGGCCGACACGATGATCTCTCGCGATTGCTCGTCGCCCGATCCGGATTGGACGGTGAAATTCAGAGGACCTGCCGGGGTTGCCGCCCAGACCAACTGCGACACGCCCAGTATGGTCAGCGTGACGGGAACTATCTTGACGCTGCCGTCGCTAAAACTGAAAGTCAGGCTGGAGTAGTAAATTCCCACTTTCATTCCGGAAACATTCGGGGTCACAGTTACGGTCGCGGGCGTGTTGTTGGAACTCGTCGAAACGGTGAGCCAGGCATCGCCCGCAGTCACGCTGAAGGCGCTGCCGTCGGCAGTGGTAACGGACAAGGTTCCCACGGCCGTGGATGGGGCGGCTCCCAGGTCATATTGCAGGTTCAAGGTTCTTGGCGATACTTGGCCATTCACCAATACGAACGTTGCAACCACGGTTTGTGGCCCGGTCATGACGATCGAAGTAGTGGCGCTCAGGGGGGCGGCTACCGCGCCGCTCCAATGATCGAAGCGGTACCCGGGGTTCCGAATCGCCATCAGCGGAACTATGTCGCCGGTATACCACGGTCCCGAGGCCGGCACCACCCTGCCGCCAGCCGCGGGGGATGCGCTAGTGGTCAATTGATAAATGATGCCAACAATCGTGGTGTAGGTGACGGACCTTCCAGTAGCGAGGATCGAGTGGCTGACGGCGCCTTGATCGCTCCAGCTGGAGAATATGTACTGGAGTCCTCCGGGGCCCGTCTGTGGTTCCGGTACGGCGATGGTATGGATGCTGCCCGGGGCGAAACCGAAGCTCTGCACGCTGGTGTAAGATACGCCGTCTACTGAAAAAACAAACCCAGCCGGCGAGATCTCGACCGTAACATTCGCGAGATTCGTAAGAGAAAAGGACACGGACGGTCCGCCGCCCCTTGGACGGAGCTTTCGGTCAAATCTTTGCTCCACCACGGGTGTCACTGTGTAACTGCCCGGCACCAGGTTCGCCGTGGCCGTGACGGAGGCGATGCCGGAGGCATTCGTTACCGCCGAGGGGATTACCGCGCTCGCGCCACCCTGCGGAACAGTGTACGTCACCGCCGCACCGCTGACGGGATTACCGTAGAGGTCCGACACAGTGATCTGCAAAGGTGTCGAGAAAGCGGTTCCGACCACCGCGGATTGCGGTGTTCCGCCGCCGATCTGGATGACACCAGGGGGACCCGCGTCGACCGTCAGCGGTCCCGAGGTGCCGGAAATCGAGGTGCTCACGTCCGTCGCCGTGACGGTCTGGCTGCCCGCAGTTCCGAGCGTAACTTGGAAGGTGCCGACGCCGTTGGTCAACGTGGAGTTTGGCGGAAGTGAAGCCCGCGTGTCGGAGCTCGCGATTTGTACAGTTCCGGTATACCCCGTCGCGGTGTTCCCGTACTGGTCCAGGGCCGTCACGGTTACATTGAATTGCGTGCCGGCACTCACGGATGAAAGTCCGATCGCTAAAGAAAAGTGGGTCGCCGGTCCCGGTGTGTTGGTAAGCGAAAAGGTGATCTCGAGAGCACCACCGCTGACGCTGGCTGTCACCGAGTAACTACCTGGCAAATGGTTCGCGGTAGCAATCACGGTAGCGAGACCCGAGTCATCGGTTATGGCGGGACTGCCGGTGAAAGTTGCACCGGGGCCGCTCGAGGGCGAAATAAAGGTGACTGGCACGTCGCTGAGAAGATCGTGGAACCTGTCCATGATGGAGACTTGCAATGCCGTAGCGAAAGCGGTGCCTACTGGGGTTGACTGTAGGTCTCCCTCGGTGACTGCGATGCGGGTCGGTACGCTTGGCTGGACCGTGACGCTGTTCGATGTGCCTGTGATGCTAGTGACCGTATCCGTCACAGTGACGGTCTGGATCCCGGCTGTCCTGAATCTGACGGGAAAGGTGCCGGCTCCGGAAATGAGCCTGCTGTTCCCGGGCAGTATTGCCCGTCCGTCGCTGCTCGAGAATTGCACGGTGCCCGCGTAGTCTGTGACGACGGCGTTGTTCGCGTCCAGAGCCGTTACGGTGATCTGGCAAAGAGCTATGGCGTTTACCGGCGTTGTCGCGGTCACCGAGAAGTGCGTTGCGAGGGTTTGCACGGTGACGGAACCACCCGTGGTTCCTCCTGTTAGAGTGTTATCTGGGTCGCTAGCGCTGACGGTCTGGGCCCCTGGCGTTTCCAAGGTAAAGTTGAAAGTCGTGGGGGTCGGGACGGTGGTATCTGCCGGCAACGTCGCGGAGCCATCGCTGCTGGTGAAATGCACAGTATCGGTAAAGCCAGAAGCGGGGTTGCTGTCGCTATCATAGGCTCCTACCGTACAACTGAAGCTTTGGCCCGGCGCAACCGTGCTCGGGCAGCCAGTGAACACAATTTGGAAGGCCGTGCCAACGGCCCTGGGATGCCACACTATACCGTCGTTGCCGGCGATGACGACGCCGCTCCCTCCGTCGCCCGTGAAATCCCCTACCGCGATTCCGTTAGCTGCTGCGCCGGCATCGATCTCGACCACCGGCCGCGCACTTGATGTGGTGAGCTGCTGCCACCGGAGCTGGTTGCCATCCGCTACCAACAATGCGCGGAAGCCGTTCTTGTCAGGATCGCTGGCGGCGATCCCAATCGGGGTTGATCCCGCAGGCAGGCTCACGCCTGGTTGGAACGCCCCGTCGCCTTTGCCGTAAAATACAGTAGCTGTCGCGTCCAGCCGGTTCAGGACCGCCAGGTCCTCGATTCCATCGCCGTTCAGATCGCTCATCAAGAGCGCTGCCGGGCCATTGCCCACTTTGAGCGACGCGCCGGGAGAGAACGTTCCATCGCCCTTTCCCAACAGGATGGTCACTTCGTTGTCGCCAAAATTCGCGACCGCCAGGTCGGCAATTCCGTCGGAGTTGAAATCCCCTACAGCGAGCGCGTCCGGGGCCACGCCCGCTTCAATTCGCACCGGCACTCGAAAACTCCCATCGCCGGCGCCCAACAGAAGCAGCACTGAATTACTGGCCTGGTCCGCTACCGCGAGATCCGCGATGCCGTCGCCGTTGAAATCGCCGATAGCCAAGGCTACTGGATTGATGCCAGTTGCTATAACGCGCGGCGCCTCGAACGTTCCATCACCCGCGCCCCGCAGAAAATAGATCTTCCCCGTGGCCCCGTCCGTCACCACTAGGTCCATCAATCCATCGCCGTCGAAGTCGGCAGCGGCGATTGCAGTGGGCTGGAATGCCGTCGGCGTCGCCAGCGGTTTCCCAAAAGTCCCGTCGCCATGCCCCGGCAGGACGCTAATTCCGCTGGCTCCGGCGAGCGCGACATCCAGGTGGCCATCGCCGTTGAAAACCGCGATCGCCATGGCATTGGGTGTCAATCCGGCGGCGTAATGCTTCGCGGCGCCAAAGCTGCTCGAAGCCACGGGCTGAATCACTATCTCGGCCGCCCGCGACCGGGCGCCGTCAGGGGACACGGCGTAGATCGAGTGCCGTCCCGCGGCCAGCCATGCAGTCGAGAAGCTCGCCTGGCCTTGGCCGTTTACAGGAGCTGTTCCGAGGATCGTCGCACGGTCGAAGAACGTGACTCGGTTCCCCGCGCCTTCGGGTCTTCGGCCGGTAGCCTGGAAGGTCACCGATTTCCCTGCGGACTCAGATAGCGTGCTTGCGGTGAGCGTAAGGGAGGCAGGACTCTGTGCGAATCCTGCTCCCACCGAAAACAAAACAAAGGCACAAATACTGCGCGTTCGGAACATGTGACCTCGGAGGCTGTCCGACGTCATGACAGAACGTGCAGGCGGACAGGAGAGCCTGTCCGCGCAAGGCCAGCGAATTTCGATTGCCGTTAGGCGGCCATTCTTGATGCGCCGAACCACCTATCGGCAGTTCCGAAGGAAATCTCCAGTTCCGTAAGTTCCGGCTTGGCTCTCAATGATTTACGCATCCAGGCCGCGGATGACTCAGGCGTGCGCCAGCATCGGCGTCTGGCACGGCTGATACGTGCATCGGGGATCGGCTTCCAGGTAGTTGCCCGTCATGGCGTAGGCGCGGGAACGGGAGCCGCCGCAGATTTTGTGGTACTCGCAGTAGCCGCATTTTCCAACGTTCGCTTCCGGGGTGCGCAGGATGCGGAACAGGCTGGAGTTTCGATAGACGTCCACCAGCGAGTCAGATTTCACGTTGCCGGCAGAAACCGGGAGGTACCCGCTGGGATATATCTCGCCGGTATGGGAGATGAATACGAATCCCCGGCCGTCACTCACGCCCGTGGTTCTCCACAGCAAACGGCCGTTCGCGCCGCCACGTCCGCCATGCTCGGCCTTTAGGCGCTGGGCTATGTAACGGCGATAATGCATACCTTCCGTAGTCTTGACTTCGAAGGGCGCCACTTTCGAGATTTCATAGAGGAATTCGAAGACCTTTTCATAGTCGGCCGGAGTCAAGTCATCTTCTGCGGTCACCTGGAAGAACAGGCTCCACATTCTCGCCTGTACCTCGCCGACTTGTTCGGCAATGTGGGCGAGCTGGGTGAGATTCCGGCGCGTGACGGTGGTCTGGACCTGCGTTTCGAGACCAATTTCGCGCGCATGGCGCAGGGCGGATATGGCTCGTTCGTAGGTGCCGTCCACACGCCGAAAACCGTCGTGGGTTGGGGCATCTGGCCCATCCAGACTGACAGCCATGCGCGATATTCCGCTACTTTTGAACTGGTCGATGGCTTCCGACGTCAGCAGCGGCGTGGCGCTGGGGGTAATGTTAGTGCGCAATCCAACTTGAACGCTGTGACGCGCTAAGTCATATAAATCCGGGCGTTTCAGAGGGTCGCCGCCGGTAAACACCATCAGTGGATTGCCGAACTGCTTGGTTTCTTCGAGCAGCCGGTACCCATCTTCGGTTGTTAACTCCTTCGGATTTCGTTCGGGTTGAGCATTGGCGCGGCAATGGACACAAGCTAAATCGCAGGCTTGAGTAACTTCCCAGATAACCAAAAGGGGAGATAGGTTAAAGTCCATGAGTCTCCGTTCGTTTCAAGTTTAATTACGGAAAGGTTGCATTTTGGTGGCCATGCTAGAATCCGTGGACAACGCCTATGCGAATCTTTTCGACCATGCTGTTGGCCGGCGTGCTTGGCGCGCAGACAAGTCCGGATCTGGGCCAGAATTTTGACAAAACCGACGTCATGGTCCCGATGCGCGATGGCATCCGGCTGCATACCGAGATTTACGCCCCGAAGAACTCGAGCGAGCGGTTTCCATTCCTGATCACCCGGACGCCCTATGGGCCGGGCCTGGATCCGCAAGGTTTCCGATTGGCGCTGAGCGGCGTCTATGCGGAGCTGGCGCAAGAGGGCTATATCTTCGTGTTTCAGGATATCCGCGGGCGTTACAAATCGGAGGGTCAGTTCGTGATGATGCGGCCGCCGCGCGCCAAAAGCGACGCGAAGGCGATCGACGAGAGCACCGACGCTTACGACACCATAGAGTGGCTGCTCGACAACGTGCCGAACCACAACGGACGCGCGGGCATGCTGGGGGTTTCCTACGGCGGCTGGCTCACCGTGATGGCCATGATCGATCCGCATCCGGCGCTGAAAGCTGTTTCCGAGCAAGCCTCGCCGGCCGACATGTACCTGGGCGACGATTTCCATCACAACGGGGCGTTTCGTCTGAGCTACGGCCTGGAGTATGCGGCGCGCATGGAAACATCCAAGCAGAACGAGGCTTTCGATTTCGATCGCTTCGACACATTCGATTGGTTTTTGCGCCTGGGACCGATTGCGAACTTCAACAAGAAGTACGCGCACGGGAAACTGCCCACCTGGAACGATTTCGTGGAGCATCCCAACTACGACGAGTTTTGGCAGAAGCAAGCGGTGACGCCTTATTTGAAAGAGGCTAAGACTCCCATTCTCAATGTCGCCGGCTGGTGGGATCAGGAAGATTTTTATGGACCGCTGAAAATCTATGAGACGATCGAGAAGTTCGACCAGGAGCATCGCAACTATCTAGTTGTGGGGCCGTGGAATCACGGTGGATGGGGGCGCGGTACCGGCCGGTCGCTTGGCAAGATTGACTTCGCGAGCGACACCGGCAAATATTTTCGCGAGAAGATTCAAGCGCCCTGGTTCGCTTATTGGCTGAAGGACAAGGGCACGCCCGATCTGCCCGAGGCTTTGACGTTTCAGACCGGTTCGAACAAATGGGAGCGCTACGGCGCGTGGCCGCCGCGCGAGGGAGTGGAACACAAGAAGATTTATTTCCAGGATGCGGGCGAGCTATCGTTCGATGAGCCGCGCGGTGAAGATGGCTTCGATATTTATGTTTCCGATCCGGCGCATCCGGTGCCGTACAGGCATCGGCCCATTGAGGCGCTCTACGGCGGGCCTTCCGGCTGGGCGCCGTGGCTGGTGGAGGATCAGCGGTTCGTATATGAACGTCCCGATGTGCTGAGCTGGGAAACTTCGCCGCTCTCAAGCGACCTGGCCGTGGCGGGCGACATTGTCGCGCACCTCTACGCATCCACCACCGGGACCGACAGCGATTGGATCGTAAAACTGATCGACGTATATCCGGAGAAGGGCGAGACGGATCCGCCGATGAACGGCTACCAGTTGATGATCGCGAATGAAGTGCTGCGGGCGCGCTTCCGGAATGGATTCGAGAAGCCGGTACCGTTGGTGGCAGGCCAGGTGACCGAGTATGCGATCGACCTGCATTCCAACAATCACGCGTTCCTTAAGGGGCATCGCGTGATGGTGCAGGTTCAAAGCACGTGGTTTCCGCTGATCGACCGGAATCCGCAGAAATTTGTGCCGAATATTTTTATGGCAGCGGAAGCGGATTATAAGAAAGCCGAACAGCGGGTGTATCATTCGCGAAAGTATCCGTCGAACGTGGAGTTGCCGATGGTGCGGTAGCGCACGCACTCATGCGTGCCGTGTTCGCACTCTTGCGAACACGCTAGTTCGGAAAAAAGTTCAGGCGTTCACACGAGTGTGAACGCGGCACGCATGAGTGCGTACGCTACACCTCCTGGATGACCTTGTTGATATCCAGCAGGATTTTGACTTTGCCCTTTATTTTAGCGAGTCCCAGCAGGTACGGGGTGGCAGCGCCTATTCCAAAATCAGGGGTGTCCTCGATGTCGGCGGTCTGGAGCGTGAGGACTTCGGAGACGCCGTCGACGATGATGCCGGTGGAAATCTTGCCGGCGTGCCCGTCCACCTGCACCACGATGATGCAGGTGCGCTGGGTATATTCCATTTCCGGCAGTCCGAATTTCAGCCGCAGGTCGACGACGGGAATCACTTTGCCACGCAGGTTGAGGACGCCTTTGACATGGAAGGGCATCTGCGGAACGGCAGTGATTTCCTGCACCCCCATGATCTCGCGGACGTGAAGCACCTGGACGGCGAACTCCTCTTTGCCAAGTTGGAACGTAAGATATTTTCCGGCTCGGGCGTCAGTCTTGGTGGCATCGACGGCGGCGGGATTCGCTAGAACACTGGATTGCATAATCATCTCCTGGTCTACATTTCTCCAAAATTATCGTCGAGCGGAAATTCGTTGCGTGCAGACTTGACGCCCGCCATCGCCGGTGCCGCAGGGGCCGATTTCGGCTTGGACACGGCAGACTTCAGCGCATTTAGGCTGCGGCCCACCGCAGGCGAGGAGGGGCTCGGGGAATACGTGCGAGGCGGCCGTGCACCGGCGGACCGCTCGTCGCCGCCCACCAATTCCGCTAACTCGACTACGATATGATTCATCGCTTGCGCCTGCGCAGAAAGTTCTTCGCTGGCCGAGGCGCTTTCCTCAGCGCTGGCAGCAGTGCCCTGGGTCACCTGATCCATTTGCGCGACGGCCTTCGCGATTTGATCGATGCCGCGGGCTTGTTCCTGGCTGCCCATGTTCACTTCATCGACGAGCGTCTTCACCTGAGCGGAGCTTTGGGTGATGGCGCGAATCACCCCCGCCACCTGCTCCAGCTTGGCGCTGCCGTCTCTTGAAGTCGCGATGGATTCTTCAATCAGCCCCGCCGTATCCTTGGCGGCTTGCGCCGAGCGCTGCGCTAGGTTGCGGACTTCGTCGGCAACTACGGCGAATCCCATGCCGGCCTCACCGGCGCGTGCCGCTTCCACCGCGGCGTTGAGTGCCAGAATATTGGTCTGGAACGCGATCTCGTCGATCACTTTGATGATCTTCGAAATCTTGTCGCTGGAGGCGTTGATCTGCTGCATGGAAGTCACCATCTGATCGAGGGTTTGATTGCCTTCTTTGACTTCACGATCTACCTCAGCCATGACGTCGGCCGCCGATTTCGAATTCTCCGCATTTTTCCGGGTCATGGAAGTGATCTCTTCGGTAGAAGCGGAAGTTTCTTCTAAAGAGGCAGCTTGTTGAGAGGCGCCCTGCGCCAGCGATTGGCTGGAGGAAGCTACTTGCGAGGAAGCGCTGTTGATTTGCTCGGCGCCTTCGGATAACTCCAAAGCTACCCGCCGAAGGCCCTTGCTCATGTCGTGAACCACCTTGACAATAACGCCCCCCACGACGAGAAATATGCCGGTCAGGAGGATGGCAATCCAGCGGCTAGTCGCTACTTTCGCTTGCGCTACCTCGACCGACTCAGCCAGCAGTCGCCTCTGGACCTGCTTCACGTCATCGATGGCCTTTTGCATATCCTTGGCAAGGGGAAGGGTTTGCTTGTCGTAGATATTTAGCGCTCCCTCGACGTTGCCCGCGCGGCCGGTTTCCCAAAGTTCGCGGTGAGCCGGTGACCAGCCTGCCAGATCGGTGGATACTAGCTCGATGTCACGCTTGCCCTGTTCGGTTTGGAGCAGCGGGCGCATCTCATTGATCTCATCGGCAAGCAGGCGGGCGTGTTCCTCGAAGCTGTTGTGATACCCCTCGGCTTTCGGGACATCCTTCATGGTAAGGCGAACCAATACGCCTCTTTCGAACGACAGCATCTCGGATGCGTTAGTGGCCATTAAGCCAAAAGTGTCGAGCTTCTTGGCGGTCTGGTTGGCGGTCTTGTTGAGCTCATCTCCTAGCGTAGAGATGGAATACAGCGAGGAACCTGCCAGAACCAGCAATATCAGGAGCATCGCCCCAATACTGAACATCAATTTCTTACCGACGGTCATTTGCGATTGCACTTTTCTTCCTCCACCCAGTACTACTGGGCCTGGTTTCCTTATCGGGAGGGTCCACAGATTCTTGAATTGATGAACTGAAGGATAGCCCCTTTGCGCGCAGACGGGGCGCCCACCGGGACCGGAGCCTTGCTGGCCGGCTTCGGCCGGGAAACGGCCGATTTCAGCGCGCTCAGGCTCGGACCGATAGAGACGGAATCCGCGCCACGCTCCTGACCGCTTGGGACGCGTCACCTCCCACTAGCGTTCCCAGCTCGCTCACGATGTGATTCAAGGCTTGGGCCTGCGCCGATAGTTCTTCGCTCGCCGAGGCGCTCTCTTCGGCCCTGGCCGCCGTGCCTTGCGTCACCTGATCCATTTGCGCAACAGCTTTCGAGATTTGATCGATACCGTGGGCCTGCTCCTGGCTGCCCATGTTCACTTCATCCACCAGCGTTTTCACCTGAGTGGAACTTTCGGTGATGGCGCGAATCACTCCCGCCACTTGCTCGAGCTTGGCGCTACCATCTCTCGAAGTCGCGATGGATTCTTCGATCAGCCCGGCCGTATCCTTGGCAGCTTGCGCCGAGCGCTGCGCCAGGTTGCGGACTTCGTCGGCAACCACCGCGAATCCCATGCCGGCCTCACCAGCGCGAGCCGCTTCCACCGCGGCATTCAGCGCCAGAATATTGGTCTGGAACGCTATCTCGTCAATCACCTTGATGATCTTCGCGATCTTGTCGCTCGAAGCATTGATCTGCTGCATAGAGACTACCATCTGATCCAGCGTCTGGTTGCCTTCTTTAACTTCGCGGTCCACGGTAGCCATCACTCCGGCAGCCGATTTCGAATTCTCAGCATTCTTGCGCGTCATCGACGTGATCTCGGAAATGGAAGCGGATGTCTCTTCGAGAGAAGCAGCCTGCTCAGAAGCGCCCTGCGCCAGCGCTTGGCTCGAAGAGGCCACCTGCGAGGCTGCGCTGGTGATCTGCTCGGCTCCTTCGGACAGTTCGGCGGCCGCTTTTTGGAGAGTTTCGCTGGTGTTGCGCACCAGAAATAGAATCGCCACTCCCAGGGTCAATGATAAGCCGATCAGCAAGAGCGCGATCCAGCGGCTCATGCTCTTGGTCTCCGCTGCGGCCTGACGGTCCTTCTCTAGGAACTGTCTCTGGGTCTCTTGTAATCGATCCGTGTCCTTTCCGGCCACATCGTAGATTGGCACGCCTTTTTCCAAGGTGATCTTAAGGCCAGCCTCCGGGTTCCCACGGCTGCAAAATTCAACAATTTCTCCGAAGGCCGCGCGCCATGCCGTCAGCGATGCCTCGAGTTGGCCGGTCAACTGCCTCCCCTCGTCGGTCACAAGCAACGGTCGTAGCTCCGACAGCGACTCAGCCCATCGCTGACCGGCTGACTCGAACAATCGTTTGGCTTTCTCGGCGCCTTCCGGAGATTTCCCAAATGTAAACATGACGACTCCGCGCTGAGCGGCCAGCATATCGGATCGCGAACTGCTTACCGTATCGATTAATTCGATCTTCCTCGTAGTTTTGTTTATGGCGGTCTCAAGCCTGCTGGACAAGTTGCTAATGGCATTCAGCGCGAAGACACCAAGCACCAGTGTTGCCAGTAGCATCGCACTGCAACTTATCGTCAATTTCTTTCCGATTGTCATGTTTGGCGTATTCGTCCCCTCCGGCGTAGAGACCGGCCTGAGTTTACTTATCGGAGAGATTGGTAGGATATTGAGCGATACCGCCGGCAAAGTGGCGCAGAGCTACTGATCGCGCAGCGTTTTCATCGGATCCAACTGCGCTGCCCGATAGGCCGGCACGCTGCTCGCGATCAGCGACACCAGTAACAGAAGGGCCGTGACGCTGGCGAAAGTGATCGCGTCCAAGGGCTGCACACCGAAGAGCAACGTCGTCAAATATTTGGTTAGAAACGCGGAGGCTATTAGGCCAACCACTACGCCAGCAGCTGCCAGCGCGAGGCCCCGGCCCAAAATCAGCTTCAGAACGTCGGCGCGGCGAGCGCCCAGCGCCACGCGCAATCCGATCTCGGCCGAGCGTTGCAC
>Ga0187887_10002701_pt1 | contig 14065 bp, 8 predicted proteins | sample June2016WEW_7_10_FD_132977 | JGI IMG/M metagenome (GOLD analysis project Ga0187887, IMG submission 132977) | Peatland microbial communities from SPRUCE experiment site at the Marcell Experimental Forest, Minnesota, USA - June2016WEW_7_10 | ecosystem: Environmental > Terrestrial > Soil > Wetlands...
GTCCTGTCGCGGGTCCTGGCAGATCATCCGGACCTGCGTCAGCGGCTGATCACCGCGATCGTGCCGCAGGCGCTGCGATCCACGGTCGAGCACTCGCTGGCCACGTTGCCGACGTCGACGATCCCGTTCGCTGCCGGCCTGATCGGTTTGCTGTTCTCCGGGACTGGTGTCGTGTTCTCCGCCTACCAGACCCTGAACCATGTCGCAGCGGTCCGGCATCGCTTTCGGGCCGGTTTCCTCTCCCGGTACGTCCGGGTGCTCGTGGTGCTCGCGATGCTGCTGGCCGGGGCGCTGGCGACGGGTGCGCTCACCGTGGTGGCCACCGCGCTGCCCGGCGAGCCCGGACTGGAACGGGGGGTCGCGGTGCTCGGGTCGGCGCTGGTCGTCTTCGCGGTGTTGCTGTTTGGTGCCAAGTTGCTGCTGGCGCGGCCGGCGCCGGTCCGGGCCCTATGGCCGGGAGCTATCTTGGGCGCGGCGGCGGTGACGGTCGTGCTCAACGCCGGGACGCCGTTGCTGGCCAGGCTGGTGGCCAAGGCCGGGCCCGTCTACGGCAGCTTCGCCACCGTGGCAGGCATGTTCGCCCTGCTGTACCTGGTCGGTCAGGCGCTGGTGTATGCGGCCGAAGTGGCAGCCGTCCGCTATGCCCGGCTGTGGCCACGCGCCCTGGACGTAAACCGCCCCACCGCTGCCGATGCCCGCGCACTGGCCCTGCTGGCCCGCGAGCAGGAACGTATCCCCGCCGCCCGCGTTGAGTTCCACCTCGAAACGGGTGGCTCCCCGCCGGCGCCGGGTGGTTCCCCGCCAGCCAACGTTGGTCCAGGGTAACGCGGTCGCCCCAGCCGCGAGCCGGCCAGCGTCATTGCCGAAGTGGCGGGCGGGCTCCCGACACGGCTCAACCGGATCAAGGGCCCGGCGCTGGCCCCCGAACACACAATCCTGACCGCCATCGGTGGCAGGTTTGATGCTTTATGGTCTTTTCTGGTCAGCGGAGCGGTGCGAGACTCAGGTTGTCAGCAGACGGGTTTCACCGGCTGTGGGCATGGCGCAGTCGGCCCGTCTCCGACATGGCAGGGAGGACGGGCAATGATGCGTAGTCCCCTGCGGCGCCTTGGCGTCGCACAAATTGCCTCAGGAGCCATCGCGCTCGCCGCGGTCGCACTGCTCGCAGTGCCGGCGGCCACCGCGGGGCCGGCGAGCACGAGGGCGGCCGGCAGCCGGGCGGCCCTCACCTCGGCCCAGCAGCCGAACACGGGTGAATCGTCCGCGACCAGGCAGCGGCTGGCGTCGATCGCCAGCCAGGTCAATTCGCTGATCGGCAAGATGACCCTTGCGGAGAAATTCGGGCAGCTGGAGATGTCCGGCCCCACCGGCCCGAACGGCACGCCGGGACAGACCCTTCTCGACGAGGTCAAGAGCGGGGAAGTCGGATCTGTCCTGGACCTGGTGGGCGTCAACAACATCAACCAGGTCCAGCAGTCCGCGCTGCAGTCGCGGCTGCACATCCCGGTCATCTTCGGGCTGGACGTAATCCATGGCTACAAGACGATCTTCCCGGTGCCGATCGGGGAGGCCAGCAGCTGGGACCCGGCCGCCGTGCAGAACGACGAATCGGTCTCGGCCAGCGAGGCGACGGCGGACGGGATCAAGTGGACCTTCAACCCGATGGTGGACGTCAGCCGAGACCCGCGCTGGGGACGCGTGGTGGAGGGGGCGGGGGAGGACCCATTCCTCGGGTCGGCGATAGCCGCGGCGAAGGTACGCGGCTACCAGGGCGACGACTTCAGCGCACCGGACAAGATGGCTGCGACCGTGAAGCACTTCGGTGGCTACGGCGCGGTGCAGGCCGGACGCGAGTACAACACCACGGACATGTCGGAGCAGCAGCTCCTCAACATCTACCTGCCGCCGTACAAGGCCGCCATCGACGCGGGCGCCGCCACGGTGATGAGCGCCTTCACCTCGCTGGACGGCGTGCCCGACACCGCGAACCCCTACCTGCTCACCACGATCCTGCGGAACGAGTGGCAGTTCGGCGGCACGGTGGTCAGCGACTACGAGGCGATCCAGGAACTCGAAGCCTTCGGTTACGCGACCAGCGGTGCGGAGGCCGCGCAGCTGGCGCTGACCGCGGGCGTGGACATCGAGATGGGCGTGCAGGTGCCGAGCCAGTACTCGACCTACACGCTGTACGGACCCCAGCTGGTGAACTCCGGCCAGGTCAGCCTGGCCACGATCAACAACGACGTGCGGCACGTGCTGACGCTGAAGTACCTGGCGGGCATGTTCGCCCACCCGCTCACCGACCCGACCCGAGTGCAGACCGCGGAGCTCACGCCGGCGAACCTGGCCGCGGCACGCACCATGGCCGACCAGTCCATGGTGCTGCTCAACAACCAGAACCACGCGCTCCCGCTGAGCACCAGCGTGCCCTCGATCGCGGTGGTCGGGCCGCTCGCCGATGACCCGTCCGACCAGCTCGGTCCGGACGTGCCCATCGGCTACTCCTCATCCGACCTGACCTCGGTGGTGCCGGTGGTCGACGGCATCAAGGCCGCCGCGCCGGGCGCGAAGGTCACCTACGCCCAGGGCTGCGACGCCTACTGCACGTCCACCTCGGGGTTCGGCGCCGCGGTGGCCGCCGCCAACGCGTCGGCCGTGACCGTGGTCGTGGTGGGCGAGCCCGCCGCCTACTCCGGAGAGGCCTCCTCGCGCAGCGACATCGACCTGCCCGGGCAGCAGACCGCGCTCGTCCAGGCGATCGCCGCGACCGGCAAGCCCTACGTGGTCGTGCTGATGAACGGCCGCCCGCTCACGCTCGGCTGGGTGGCGGACAACGCGCCCGGGCTGCTCGAGTCCTGGTTCCCCGGCACTGAGGGCGGCAACGCCGTGGCCGACGTGCTGTTCGGCACAGTGGACCCGGGCGGCAAGCTGCCGATGAGCTTCCCGCGCGATGTCGGCCAGATCCCAATCTCCTACAACGAACTGCCAACCGGCCGACCGGCCGACCCGACGAACAAATACACGTCGCAGTACCTCGACGTGCCGAACACACCCCAGTACCCGTTCGGGTACGGGCTGTCTTACACCACCTTCGCGCTGACGAACCTGCGCCTCTCGGCCGGCAGCGTCTCCGCGTCCGGCACGCTGACCGTCAGCGCGGACCTCACCAACACCGGATCCGTGGCCGGCGATGACGTCGCCCAGCTCTACACCCATCAGGACGGGACGAGCATCCTGCAGCCGGTCCGGCGGCTCAACGGATTCCAGCGGGTCACACTGGCACCAGGCCAGACCAAGACCGTCACCTTCACGCTGGGGCCGAGCAACATCGGCTTCTACAACAACCAGGGACAGTTCGAGGTCGACCCAGGTGTCGTCGACGTCTACGTCGGCGATAGCTCGACCGGCGGCCTGCCGGGCCAATTCACCGTCCGGTAGCTGTACCCGGCTCGTTGCGGTCACGGCGCGGGAGGCGCGGCACCAGCCCGCCTCCCGCGCGATCGGGATCACGCGGTGGCAGAAAGGCTGACTCATGCGAATTGCGGCATTCCTGCCACGGGCCCGGGCGGGGCTCTGCCAGCGGTGGTGGCTGGCACGCCGATGACTTTCCGGTCTCGCTGAGTCCCTACGTACAGCAGTGCCGGACTGGCGGCCTGAGGAGGGAAGGAGCGCACATGGCAGTCAGTGTGATAGTCGACATCTTCGTCTCAGTCGACGGGTGGGCCGGGTCGGACGGGCTGCCGGGATATTTCGGCTATCTGGGCCCAGAACTCCAGGAATGGATCATGGACGAGCTGGCCGCACCGCAGCTCGTGGTCATGGGCCGGCGTACCTACCAAGCTCTGGCGGGGCTTCCGGAGGAGGCACATGGCAAGTCCTGGGGCCGGACAGCCGAGCTGGACAAGGTCGTGTTTTCGCGCACGCTGACCCACGCGGCCTGGCCTAACACGCGGATCTGCAGCCGGGATCTTGTCGATGAGGTCCAGGAAATGAAGGCCGGCGGCAGCCTTCCATTGCGCACCTGGGGAAGCCTGTCCCTGGCCCGGCAGCTCATCAGTGCGGGCCTGGTGGACCGGCTGCGACTGATGACCTTTCCACTGATGGCCGGGCCAGCTGGGCGTGACGCGGCCTTCGCGGACATGGAGTCCGCCGATCTTGAACTGGCCGGTCACCGGGTACTGGATGGCCGGGTGCTCCTAGCGGAGTACCGGCCAACTGGTAAAGACATTCCACGTGCCTGAGCCCGAACACCGGTGCCCGGATAGCCGGCCCGACCCTGAGCCGGAGCCGGAGAAGCTTCGCGCGGCGTGTGTCCCAGGCGTTGCGTTCCAGGGAACAAGGATTCTCAGGGTGTCTGTGCCTCGCTGGCCACCTGCAGAGGCGGGGCGGCCATGCTCGGGGTGCTGATGGCCATATCTTCCAGGCTGCGCCGGGCCGGCTCGGGCAGCACCAGAGTTAGAGCGAAGCCGAGCACCGCCACCCCGGCGGTGAGCAGCAGCGTTCCGCGGAGCCCCAGCGAGGTCTGCAGCAGCGGGAACAGGAAGACCCCGATGAACGCGCCGAGCTTGCCGACGCCCGCGGAGATCCCGTGCCCGGTCGCGCGCATGCTCACCGGGTACAGCTCACTGGGTATCACGAAGGTGGTCATGTTCGGGCCGAACTCGGTGAAGAAGTAGCTCACCCCGTACACCAGCAGGAACGGGACCACCATGGTGGTCATCCCCGGTACCGCGGCGATGATCAGGAAGCAGAGGGCCATTATCGCGAACCCGGTCAGCTGCAGCCGCCGGTGCCCGATCCGGTCCAGGGTGGCGATCGCCAGCACGTAGCCCGGCACGGCCGCGACCGCGAAGATGGCCAGCTGGAGGGCGATCTTGGTCATGGTGGAGGCGTGCGGCGAGATCAGGCCGAGGATCTGCGGGGTGGAGATCGTGTTCCCGTAGTAGGCGTAGTCGAGCAGGAACCAGGTGCCGGCCGTCCCGGCCAGCGTGATCAGCCACCGTCGGGTGGTGAGGAAGGACCGCAGCCCCATCTCGTCCCGGGGCGCGCCTGCGCCGTTCCCGTTCCCGTTGACCTGCCCGCCGGTGAAGGCCGACATCCGGCTCGCCGCCTGCTCCGCCTTTCCCTGCACCTGGATCTGGTAGCGCGGCGATTCGGGCATCCGGCAGCGCAGGTAGATCACCGCGGCGGCGGGCACCGCGCCCAGGGCGAGCAGGATCCGCCATGTCACGTCATCGCTGGCGCCGGAGCCGAGCAGGGCCAGCGCGATCAGCGGCCCGACGATGAGCCCGACCGCCTGGGTCCCGAACACCATCCCGACCAGCTTGCCGCGGTCCTTCCGGTTCGCGTACTCGCTGACCATCACCGCGCTGACCGGGTAGTCACCCCCGACGCCGAACCCGAGCACGAACCGGAACGCGATCAGCACCCAGAACGATTGCGACAGCGCCGCCCCCAGCGCCCCGGCGATCATGATCGCGGCGACGATCCAGTACACGCGCTTGCGGCCGATCACGTCGGCAAAGCGGCCGAACACGAACGCGCCGATGAACGCGGCAAACAGCATCGTGGAGTTGAGCAGGGCGAGCTTGCCCGGACTCAGGTCCCAGTCCTTGGTGATCAGCGCGGAGGCGATCCCGATGACGAACAGGTCATAGGCGTCGGTGAAAAACCCCATCCCCGACGCCAGCACCGCCCGCAGATGGAACCTGCTCAGCGAGGCCTCATCCAGCGCGGTGATCAAGTCCCTGGAACCGGTCTCGGTCACGGCACCCCCCGCCGCCGAGGCCGCCTGCCGCACGGCCGACTGCATCTGTCCCATTCGCCACAAAAATATCCGGCGCAAGCAACGCGCCACCGACCTAGAAATGAACGGCAAGGAAACGCATGATTGCTGGCAAGCGAACTACATCGCTGGCTGCCCCCCAGTTACCTGGTAAGGCACGCAGCCGACCCGGCACGACTACGGCGGCAGAGGAGGCGACGGTGCCAGATTCGGGGGGCGCTTCCTACGGGCACGGCTGCGAGCGCCGCCGGTGATGGGCGGGCTGCTGCCTGTGCACCGGTCTGGCGTCACGGCGGACGTGGTTGCCGGTATCACCCTGGCCGCCGTGAGCATTCCGGTGGCTCTTGGTTACGCGAAGATCGCTGGGATGCCGGTGGTGACCGGCCTGTACACGCTGTTGTTCCCGATGGCCGTCTTCGCCATCTTCGGTTCCTCGCGCCACCTTGTCGTTGGCGCGGACTCCGCCACAGCAGCCATACTCAGCGCGGCCCTCGCCGGTCTCGCGGTCGCTGGCTCGCCGCAATACGTCCGGCTGGCTGGTCTCGCGGCCCTGCTCGCTGGCGGGCTGCTGCTGCTGGCCCGGCTGGCCCGGCTGGGGTTCCTGGCGAACTTCTTGTCCCGTACCGTCCTGATCGGCTTCCTCACCGGCGTCGGCATCCAGGTCGCAGCCGGGCAACTCCCCGACATGCTAGGGGTGACGGTCCCGGGCAAGGCCACCCCGGTCAGGCTCCTCGACATTGCCCGCGCGCTCCCACAGGCACACGCGGCAGATCTGGCGGTATCGGCCGGGGTCATCGTGATCGTGCTAATTTGCCGGGCGATCAACGGCAAGATCCCGGGCCTGCTGATCGCGGTGATCGCCGTGATCATCGTGAGCCGGGCGGCGGACCTGGCGGGGCGCGGCGTGGCCGTGCTCGGCCCCATCCCACGGGGGCTGCCGCACCTGGGGTTGCCCGCGCTCGGCTGGCATGACGCCGCCGAACTGTTCGGTACCGCAGTGTCGATGTTCGTCGTCATCCTCGCCCAGAGCGCGGCGACTTCACGCGCCTACGCCGGGAAGTACGAGGAGGCATTCAGCCAGGACACCGACCTGATCGGCCTGGGTGCCGCCAACCTGGCCGCCGCGCTGTCTGGCACCTTCGTCGTCAACGGCAGCCCTACCCAGACGCAGGTGGCCGACAGCGCGGGCGGGCGCAGCCAGCTGACCCAGCTCACGACCAGCGTGGTCGTGCTCATCGTCCTGCTCCTGCTCACCGGGCCGCTGACCAGCCTGCCGATCGCCGCCCTGGCGGCGATCGTCTTCCTCATCGCCGCCGGGCTCATCGACGTTCGCGGGATGCGGCGCATCCTGGCCTGCCGCCGCCACGAGTTCACCATTTCCCTGCTCACGACCGCCGCGGTCGTGGTCTTCGGGGTCGAGGAAGGCATCGCGCTCGCCGTCGCTGTCTCGATCATCGACCACCTGCGCCACACCTCCCGCCCGCTCGACAGTGTGCTGGTGAAGTCGCCGGCCGGGCACTGGCAGCCGGCCCCGATCCGGCCCGGCGCGCGGACCGAGGAAGGACTGGCGGTCTACCGGTTCGGCACCAGCCTGTACTACGCCAACGCCTCCAGACTCATCGACGACGTCACCGGCCTGACTGCGCAGGGAAGCCCGCTGCGGTGGATGGTTCTCGACGCCGCGGCCATCGGCGACGTCGACTACACCGCGGCGGCTGTCCTCACCCGCGTCATCGAGCACCTCCGCAACCGACACATCCGCTTCGCCGTCAGCAGCGTCCTCGGCCCGGTGCGCGAGCAACTCGACCGGTACGGCATCAGCGCCGCCCTCGGCCCCGGCGGCTACTACGACACCCCCGGTGAGGCACTCGAGGCCTTCCACACCGCAGAAGAGGTCATCGGCGATTTAACGGCGCACCCAGGGCAGCGCAGCAGTTAAGAAGTGAGTAGGACGGACAGTCCGGCCGCGGGTGTTGCGGCGTCCGCTCCGGCAGGTTCAGCGTGGGCGGTCGTCAGCTATCCAGGGTGCCTGTACCTCGACCATCCTGCGGGTCGCGTAATTCATCTCCGCTACCGTCAGGCGGAGCCGGTACCAAGACACCGCAGCGAGGTGGCTGGGCTGATCGGGTGTGCGTAGGTTGTGGGAGTGGGTCCAGTCCGTGCCGGGCCGGCGACCGCGCGCGGGGCACGCCAGCCAGCCGTAGCGCATGCCCAGCGGCGGGTGACGTCGGTGGTCCGTGGCAGCCGGGCTCTGGTGTAGCTGGGCAGGTGCTGCCATTTCGACCGCTCGTGGCTCCTCCAGCCGTGATCTTGATGATGGTTCCCCCGCCCGTAGGCACAGTGTTCCTACCTCACTAGTGGAGATCAGATACTCACGCTCCGTCATCACCCGGAAGGGGTGGTCATGAGAAACGAGGAGGAGCACCGAGCGGAACCGCTGGTCAGTGCTAGTTTGAGCACGAAACAGAACCGACGCATGGATTGTGCAGGCAGTCCGTTTAACTCCTGGTAACAGCGCACCGCCAGGACAGTCTGTGTCCATTCGCGACTTAACCGGCCCGGCCCGTGGTCGGCGGTGGAGGGGGAACCTGCATGCCGCCGTTCTTCAAGGACGATGACTTTAACTTCCTGACAGAGATTGCGCTTGGCTCGGTATACCGGCAGGCGGCGGATGTGGGTGAGGTGCTCACGACGGTTGATCGCATCCATGACGGCAAGGCGCGGTCGTGGGTAGATGAGTGGACGGCCACGGCCGATCGTCTCGCGCAGGAGGCAGCCGCCAACGCCGCGAGCGGCCGCACGTGCTCGGCTGCCGGTCAGTACCTGCGCGCATCGCTGTATTACTCGGTGGCGACGTACTCGGCCGACGGCACGGGGGACCCGGCCCTGTTCGCGTCGCTGTGGGACAAGCACCGCGCCGCCTGGGACCAGTTCGTGGACCTGGGCGACTTCGGCGGAGCGGTCGCAGAGCGCATCGGGATCCCCTACGAGGCCACGACGCTGCCGGGATATTTTTTCCGGTCCGGTCCGGCCGCTGAGCCACGGCGGACGCTGATCTTCAACAACGGCAGCGACGGCTCCGTCGTCGGTGCGTGGACCGACGGGATCGCCGACGCGCTCGCGCGGGGCTGGAACGCGATGACGTTCGACGGCCCGGGGCAGAACGCGGCGCTGGTGCGGCAGGGCCTGTCGTTCCGCCCAGACTGGGAGAAGGTCATCACGCCGGTCGTTGATTTCCTGTCGGCCCGCGCTGACGTTGACGGCGGGAAGCTGGCGCTGCTGGGTGTCAGTCAGGCCGGTTACTGGGTGCCCCGGGCGCTTGCTTTTGAGCACCGCATCGCGGCCGGGGTGGCAGACCCCGGTGTCGTGGACGTCTCGACGACGGTGCTCGGGCATCTGCCGCACACGATGATCAAGCTGCTCGAAGCTGGCGAGCGGGAGAAGTTCAACCGGGACATGGAGTGGGCACTGAAGATCTCCCCGTCAACGCAATCGTTGCTCGCGTTGCGTATGCGGCCGTACGGAGTCACCACGACGTACGAGTTCTTCTCCGCCGCCCGCGACTACGTGCTCACCGACGAGCTGATCGCCCAGATCACGACCCCCGTCCTGATCACCAACCCCGATAATGAGCAATTCTGGCCGGGGCAGTCCCAGGAACTCTTCGACAAGCTCCCCGGCAGAAAAGCGATCGTCGCGTTCACCGAGGCCGAAGGGGCCGACTCACATTGTGAGCCCGCCGCGTCCGGCATACGCGGCGAACGCATCTTCGACTGGCTCGGCGAGCAGATCCCGGCCTGATCGAAAGACCGCTATCAGTCCCGCTGTGGCGCACGTCGGCGTATCTGAGCAGTCACTATGCGTTTGGGGGGCCGGGCTCACCGGCACAGCCGGCTGGAACCACCCCGCCGAAGTTCGCGGCTGAGGTTCATCGGTTGCCCAACCGGCGATAGGGCGGGCGCTACACGGGCCTCGGCAGACTGGCTCCGGCGTTCAAGCCAAACACGATGTGCCACGGGCGCAGCTCGGCGGTCACGATTTTGGCGCCGACGGCCGGATCGACGGTCAGTAGCTGGCGGGCTTCCGCTTCGCTCTCGACCTCGAAGACGGCCACCCAGGTTGTGCCATCTCTGGAGTGTGAGACCTGGAGCAGCTTGTGAGCTGCCCCCAGCTTCTGCAGGTATGCGTTGTGCGGACCGATAGCCTGCTGGCTGGCGGGCCTGCCCGCGATCCAGGCGGGTCCCGGCGAGTAGATAATGGCGTACTCCATGGCTGGATATCGTCCCAACTGTTTACTGAATCGTTCTGAGCTTGCTCATCATCGGCTGGCTGGCAGACCCCTTCCAGGTGGGATCAAGCACGCCATACCAGTCCGGCTGGCTGGGGTCGCGCCCAGGAGCCGCAGACTGCGTCCCGTTGAGCGCCCAGTAACACCAGTTGATGTTGTGGTCCTTGATGTACTGAACCAGATAGCTAAACCAATTTCCCTGCGGGTTCACGTCGTTCACGTTTGTGTAGTACCGTGGCGGCGTATTGTCGTTCGGCTTGTGGCCGTTGGGCGTGCCGAACTCGCCGATCCACACCGGCGCTATTCCCTGTTGAGCAATGTAGCCCCAGGTCTGATCCCAGACGCCCCGGCAGGCGTCCGGGGTCGATGCCGTTGTGCCGAGCTGACACCAGGCAAGGCCGCTGGCGGCATCCGTCCCGTAGTCGTGCGCGGAGTACACCAGCCGGTTGGGCACGCTGAGGGTGAGGGGCCGGGGTGCAGGCCGCCCGCCTCCGGCTTTGCCGACGCCGACCAGATTGCCGCCCCCCCAGTACAGGTAATTGGAGCCGTCGAAGATGGGCCCGGCCGGATCGTAGCGGACGCCCTCGGCGAAGATCAGCAAGTCAGGGTTCAGGCTCAAGATATGGTTGCCGGCGCGCTCCGCCGCCGAGGCCCAATCCCGCGGATAGCCCGTCACGTTTGGATCCCCGTATCCCCACAGGGATCCGCCGTTTCCCGGCCAGACGGAAGAATCGGCGGGGGGAGCTGTCGGTTCGTTGCGCAGATCGCAGCCGATGATCGTCGGATCGTTCTGGTAGCGCTGGACCAGCCGCCCCCACGTGCTGAGCCAGACAGACTCGGGATACGGCTGTGTGTACCACAAGCCATTGCTCTCCCAGCTCCAGCCTGCCTCGGAGCGGTGATTGTCGAGAACGACCTTGAGCCCGTGCCTTGCCGCGGCGGCGATCAGCGCGTCCATGATTTGGAGCACGGTCCGCCCCTGCAAGTGGTCGTTGGCATCGAGATATTTATCGATGCGCGGGTTGGACTGCACGGCCTGGACGGAATAGGGGAGCCGGATGAGATTGAAGCCCAGATTCACGACGTTCCGGCAGATGTAATCGAGCGTCTGGTAGCTCAGCCCGCCGGGCACCATGCTATTGCAGTCGAAGCCGTACCAGTTGACTCCGGCCAGGGATACCGGGTTATTACCGGCATCGAGAATCTCCGCGCCCCGGGTGTGAAAGTATCCTGCTGGCAGCGGCGCAGCCAGGGCTTCCGACATCTGGCCGAAGAGAGTCGGCCCCCCGGCCAGTGCGGCCGCACCCAGGCCCGCCCCTTCCAGAAGACGCCGCCGGGTAATGCCCCGCACGCGGCGCCGGGCAGAATCTTTGTCGCCCATACCCACTCTCATACGTTGCCGCGAAGGCTTTCGATACCCGGCTCTGCGAGCCCTGAGCCGCCCCCTGATTCCGGACACCTGGATTTTCGGATTTCCCGCGCAGCGGCCGTCATCTCCCGGGACTCGCCCATGACCTCTTGCCGGGCCCGGTACCCGAGTGCGGAATGAAAGCACTGGCAATTTTAGCGCAACCCGATGAAGTGGCCGGTATCTTCCCCTGCCGTCCGGCGTGTCGGGTATTTTATCTTGTATTGCCTCCGACGTCGGCGATCGGCCGTGATGTCTCGATCACTATTCTTGCGCCATTTAATCGAGCAGCGATTCGCGCAAGCGGCAGCGGCTCTGGCGCGCTCGCCGCGCGGCTCGCACGGTCATAGGTCCTGGCTTGATCCTCCCAGCGCGGCGCAGATCACCCCTACTTACGCGCTCTTCCTAACGCGGAAAGACAGCGTTCACGGACACTTGGGGTACATGCACGTATCTTTACCGAACACAAAATGCGCTGGCTGACCGTAACGAGATCGGGCTTGAGAATGAGCACGTCATCGCCGTAATGTATGCGGCGCTTACCGGCGCACTTCGGGGGACATCTCTCTCCTTTCCCGTAACAGCGCGGGTAACGCGGTTTATGGCGGGCGTAAAACGCATTCATCGCCCAGCCACCTGCTCCGTTGACGACCCAGCAAAGGCGTGCCCTGATGACCGACGCTCCACCCGTCCGCCGCAGGATCCTTGGCGCAGCGCTGCGCCGCTTCCGCAAGGAGGCCGGCTGCACGCTCGATGACGCCGCCCGGATCCTCGACTCGAGGAGATAGCAGCGGACACGTGATCAGCAGCGGACACGTGATCAAAGGGACGGTCACGCGCTCCGGATCGCAGCTCAAGTGGATGCTCTGGTACCTCAGGGACAATGAAGACACGCGCCGCCTAAGCGCCGATGATCGCGTCAATCAGCTGTGCCCACTGTGCCAGGTGGCGGTCGCCGACGTAATTCTCCCGGATGTACTCCTTGCCTGCCTTGCCCATGAGCCTTGCGTCGTCCGGGCTGTCGAGCAGTTGCCGCACCGCCGACCCGAACGCGGCCAGATCGGCCGGGTCGGGCAGCAGGATGCCGGTGCCGTCCACGACCTGGTCCAGTATTCCGCCGACGGCCGAGCCGACCACCGGGCGTCCCTTCCACATGCCTTCGGCCACGGTCAGCCCGAATCCCTCGGCGAGGCTCTTCTGCACGATCACCTGCGCATGACGCTGGATCGCGTTGACCATCGCCGCGTTCTCCTCGACGTCATCAAGCGGCAACGTCACCAGCAGCACCCGCGCGCGGGCGGTTGCGGGCAGGTCCCTCCACTGCGCCAGGCATTCAGCCAGGACCAGGGCACCCTCAGGATCATCGGCAACCTCGCTCATCATGGGGCCGACGAGCATCAGGTACCCGGCGCCGCCGGGCACCACGTGCTCGGCGAAGCCGCGCATGACACCGGACATGTCCTTGAGCCGGTCCCAGCGCGAGACCTGCACGGCAACAGGATCGGCCGGGCCGGGCCAGACCTCGCCCGTCACCAGCCCGGCGCGGGTGACTTCCCCGACCGTCCCGTCGCGGCGCGTGAAACGCCCCGGCACCCGGGGCGGCTGGCCGTCCAAGACCCCGATGGTGGCCAGGATCGCCTGTACCGTGGCGGCGTCGAGTTGCTCGTTCTTCGCGGAGAGCGGGTCGATGGACGGCGGGATGATCCAGGCTTGTTCCGGGGAAATCCACGACGGCACGTACTGCCGCCGGGTGAAAACGAAGGCGTGCACGGGCGCCAGATATGGCCGCAGGAAATCCCATGCCGCGCGGGTCGCGTCGTTCTGCCAGCCCACGCCGATGTGGCAGCGCCACACCACCCGCGCGCCGGCCCGGACCAGGGGTGCCGTCAGGCCGGCGGTCTGCGGGTCATGCAGCAGCACGATATCGCCCGGCCGCACCTGCCTGAGCAGCTCGTCCGCATTTGCGGCGAGGACCTGCGCGTAGTGGCTGGCGTCGGCGCTGCTCAGCGGCCCGGCGTCCGCGGCCTGGCCGTGAATCTGATTATGCAGCCTCTTGGTGAGCGCGAAGAAGTCCGGATCACCGCCGATCACCGTCCAGCGGACCGCGATGTCCAGGCCCCCGACGTACCCCACTAGCACCTGCAGCATCTCAGCGACCCCGCCGCCCACCGCGGTCGAATTGACGTTCCAGATGGTCCGCGGGCCGAGCCTGTCCCGGAACCGGGCGGCCGCGGTGATCAGCCGCGCGTATCGCGCGGTCCCGATGACCGGCTCGAGTACGGCGACCGGTATCCCGGGCACAGAGACTTCTTGCAGCCGCCCGGGCGGCTGCGGCCCGGTCGGGAGCCGGACGGCGCGGCCGACTGAAGGAGGCGGCATCGCGTTGGTTGTGGCGTCTGGTGCCATTGGTTCGGTCACGGGGATTACTTTCCATCACGAATGCAACGGGTTCGCTGCGCCGTTAACCGGTTCCCTCGCGTCCGGAATCTCGCGGCTTTTCCGTATCTTCCAGTACTCAAGTCCTTATCTTACACATTTGACATAATAAACTAGTAGCTTTTTCCAGAAGTCTGATGCGCCTTGA
>Ga0187887_10002708_pt1 | contig 14053 bp, 9 predicted proteins | sample June2016WEW_7_10_FD_132977 | JGI IMG/M metagenome (GOLD analysis project Ga0187887, IMG submission 132977) | Peatland microbial communities from SPRUCE experiment site at the Marcell Experimental Forest, Minnesota, USA - June2016WEW_7_10 | ecosystem: Environmental > Terrestrial > Soil > Wetlands...
CAAGGCAAAGTGCCCGCTGTCGACGAAGTGAATCTCTGCATCGGGCACGTCCTTCTTGAATGCGTCGGCGCCTGCCGGCAGGAAAATAGGATCATTCTTACCCCAGACCGCGAGAACAGGGGGATGCACCCTCCGCAGCATCTCGTGCCACAGGGGGTACTGCTTCACGTTGTTCTGGTAATCGTAGAAAAGCGCAAGCTGGATCTGAGCATTCCCCGGCCGGTCCAGTGTCATCTGATCAAAAGTGTAGCTGTCGGGACTAACATCCTCGGGATTGCGGAACCCCTGAGTGTACTGGAACTTCGTGGTCTCGAGAGTGAGCAAACCGAGGATCTTCTTTTCCGTCTCTGGGTTCTTCTCCTTCCAATAGGGCGCGATCGATTCGGCCCAGAACGGGCTCAAGCCCTCTTCGTAGGCGTTGCCGTTCTGGCTGATGATGGCCTGAATCCGCTCCGGATGCTTTAGGAAAAGCCGAAAGCCCACTGGCGATCCGTAGTCCTGAATGTAGATGCTGTATCGGGTTAGGCCAATGGAATCCAGGAAGTGATCCATCACGTTGGCCAGGTGGTCAAAGGTGTAATCGAACTCCTCGACGGTGGGCTGATCGCTATAACCAAAGCCCGGCATGTCGGCCGCGATCACGTGGTAGTTCACCGCGAGTTTCGGAATCAGGTCGCGATACATATGAGAAGACGAAGGAAAGCCGTGCAAAAGAACGATGGTCGGCTGCGACGGCGATCCCGCTTCCCGGTAAAAGAGGTTGAGGCCGTCAACCCGATGAGTCTTATAGCGCACCCGGGTCGTATCGTTACTGGTGTCGCTGGCAAAAGCTGAGGCCGTTAAAGCAGTCATCATAAGAACTCCTATTCCAATTCCAAGAACGCATCTCCGTACTGATTTCATTGATTTCTTATTCCTTCTTCGAGTCGTTTAATCCGGACGCTCCCGAAGTCTGTTGCCTTGGCTGGACCACAAATGGCCCCGTACCGTTAAAGCTTGCATTGGCACCGTTTCAGGCAAACACTTGGACGTTCTTAGCATCAGATTGCATAACCGATAAAAAGTTTCATTAACGGTGTATAATTGTACGAAGCTTATAATGGCCTCGGCTAAGAAAATTCACACTTCTGATGGGGAAGGCGGCTTTCTGTTCGTTGGCAACCAGTTGGCTCTTGATTTCCTGAACACGCGTCCTGCCCAGAACGGTGAACCCAAGGAATTGCTCACTAATTTCAGTGCGCTCTTAGGTTGGTTTCAAGCAGCTGAGCTAATAACTGCTCGCGACGTAGTCTACCTTCAGCGAAAGTGGGGGAAGTCCATTCGAGCTCAGCGGACGGTAGAGGCCATGCGTCGATTGAGGGAGACGCTGAGGAGGGAGATCCTCGCTTGGGAATACAGCGGTGCAGTTCATCACTCCACCGTAGCTGAACTAAACAGAATAATGGCGGAGCATCCCATGCGTGCCAAGCTGAAGACGGCCGGAAGTTCGTCCGCTACAGAGCTTTGGTTCGACGCTGGCCAACCAGAAGACTTGTTCGCGCCCCTGGCGCATAGCACGGCGAGATTGTTCTCTGATGTCGATCGGCGCCGCGTCCGCAAATGCGATCACTGCGTACTGCACTTCCACGACACCAGCAAGAAGGGGACGCGACGCTGGTGCAGCATGCGACTGTGCGGGAACCGCCTCAAGGTGGCAGCCTACGCATCCCGTCAACGCATGAGTGGAAGACGAATGACCAGACGCTAACCATCTCGATGGAGTCCGGGACCCGGAACTCTGACGGAGTCTGAAACTCCATGGCACCCGGATGGGAATTTGCCCGAGAAGGATATCTTCAATGCTGGGCTGGGTGGCTGCGGTCATGGCAATAGTGTCCCCATCACAGCCCAGGCCGGCGGCAATCCAGAGGACATCGAGCTCGGTCACCGGCTTACTGTTCTCAGTCCCGAACGCCATCCGTTGCTCCGTGGACGACGTCATAAGCCTTCGGTTCTGGAAGAGAAAGCGCCCTCGCTACCCGAGCTTCGGAGCCCAGCCGGGCGACCAAACCTGTATGTCATGCCCACACTCGCAAAGGACCCGCCCGCAACATGTGTCCTTCAGCGATCGAAACTGTAACGTAAAGCGAATCGCGCCTGAACCGGTTCGACGGGGTGGTTAGGGTTCACTCAGGTGAGATTTCTCATGCCTACCATCTACGGTCCGATTGCCAGCGCTTAGAGGTCGATCCCGTCGAGGATGGGACTCTACTTTGTTGGCAAACCGGGGGAAAGGTCGGCAGGGGTTGTTGCGTCCTGCTATAGCAGCTTCGCGTACTCGGCTTTCGCTTCTTCTTAGAATGGGTAAAATCTTGCAGGCGGATCGAAACCAGGTCTGAGTCCAATAAAACTCAGAATCGGCGGCCCCATTCATGCTGCCTCCGAGCTATTGCCGCAGGAAAGCGATATCAGACCCGATATCGCAGGTAACAGCCACTCCAGCGCATGTAACATACGACGCCCGTCCGATTTGTGCCTATATTATTGTGCCTATACAACGGCAAACCGCGGAACCGCGGCCGCTGACTTCCGCGACACCCGTTTCTGGATAGCTTCCCGCTGTCCGACCAGCCAGGAGTCGACCCTACTGGCGGTTGCGTTTCAGCGGCTTGCCAATCGCGAGGAGGAAGATGGCGCTCTTGTCTTTTGCGTGCGGTGAAAAAAAGTTAATCACATCATCGTCAAAGAAGGTCAGCCCGGTCGCACCCAGGTGCTGAGCATACGCAGCAAGGTAGAGCCGGCCGCCGATTGCGCCCGCCTCTAGCTGGACGGCCCGGTAGCCGCGGTTCCCGTATCGCTCGAGAATGCCTTCTAAATCGGCGAGAAAGAAGATGTCCACGCAGGCGTCCGCCGGCAGTTCCTGCTCCAGACCAAGATGATGGGCCTCGGCACGGAATTTCCCCTCTTTCAAAAGCTCTAGAGTGTTCCGCTCACGCCCGAAGAAGTAAGCTCCCGGCTTGAGCCCCTGGACTGCATGTACGATCAGGTAAAGATCGTTGAGCTGCGCGCCCGGAGGCTTAAGGAAGTCAGCCGGAAGTCCGCGCGTGGCGTAGTCCAAAATCGTGGAAAGTTCTGCCAGTGTGATGGATGCCGCCTTATCGAACGTTCGGGTAGAGCCGCGGCGCAGGATCACCTGCTCGATCGTGTCCTTCGGTTGTTCTTTTTCCGACAGGCGCTGGAGGCGAACTGCCTCGCCCGCCGGAGCGGAAGATGGAAAGAGCGGTGGCTTCCCCCGCCACTGAGTTACTTCCTCTACGGACTGAAGCGAAGACGCGTCGTGCATCTCAAGCATGGCGGGGTATTCGACCTCGTGCTGTGAAAGCTGCACCGTCTCTAGGCCAAGCGCCGGAGCCTCTCTCGGTTCTGGCAGCGAACTCTCCGCTGTGCGCCCGATCGGTACGAGGCACAAGGCAACCTCACGCCGCGTATCCAGATCGAGGAGGCGATTCACCTCGGCATCCACGAACCCGAGCACGACCTCGGCCGGCAGCCCGGAAGCCGCAGAAACGGCCAGCATATTCGCCAGCAGCGTTCCGTTGTCCCAACCGAAATGGCGATAGGTGCGCGCCTGGTACTTCCAGGCGTTCCGCCAGTACGTTCCGGTGCAGATGATCGTCGCGGGCGCAAGAGCCACCGCGATTCCCATCGCCGTCGCCTGAGCCAGGTTTCCGCGAAAATCACCTTTTCGCAGAAGCCGTAGAGACACATCCGCCGGATTGAAGTGATACACGCCCGCATCCAAGCCCGGGAGATCACACGTCACAATGTACAGTTCGATCTCGTAGAGAGCTCCCGTGCAAGCTGCGGCGCGAAAGTAGATTTCTCCACTTGGATATGCACGCTCTTTGGTAATCCCTGCCGAGAAATAAAGCAGGCGCGCTAGATCCTTGAGGCCTGGAACCGAATCAGCTTGCGACGAAGGCACCGGTTCTGAGATTGCCGAGAGCGCGGCCACTCCTGTTTGCGGCACGTCCCGCGGCAATGCAAGCGGTTCTATCTTTGGATAGATTTTGAAAGGCGCCGGCCGATTCGCCCAGTCTAGGAAGTGAGGATGGTTACGAATACTCCAGTAGGAGTGCTTCGTGCCATCGTGATACTTCCAAGCTGTCTGGATTTCACGGTTGTTCATGGGCTGCTACGCCAGACTAGCACCTGCCGGCACCGCGGGGTGCAATGAGCCTTGTCACTGTGAACTGTGAAACGCGGACTCCGACGACGTTGTCCCGAAGTCCGCTTCGGGGAAATCATGCAGTGATCCGTTGATCTCCCCTAAGCCCGTTTCTGGATAACTTCCCGTTTGCCGACAAACCGCCCGGAACCGCGGTCGCTGACTTCCGCGAAACCCGTTTCTGAATAACTTCCGTTTGGCCGACTACACGCCCAGAATCATTGACGCCTGTATCTTCTTAGTCATCCCTTCATCCAAGACGTGTATATGAATTCTTGTATTCACTGCAAAATTTGCACTGCCTCGGTTGAGATTGACTGAAGAGGGCCAAGCCTGACCGAAGAGTGCCAAGATTCACTGTTGGCCGCCTTGGGCGATATTCGGCCTTCTTCATCACCGTGCCTTCGCGGCCTGGGAAAAGGCTTCTCGACCGCGAGCCACTGCCCTACGTGGCCGATCTACTCCGCCGAATTCTCGAACTTCTCAATCTCAATAGGGAAGCCCCACTCAAGCCGCCAAGCGAGCCATGACTCAGCGCTACACAATGATTGCGTGCGTGTGCGTAGAGTTTACGAACTTTGGGCGTGGTCGCCCAGCACGCTATCCGAGTCCGACTGTTGTGGGTAAGATCTGACCAGCGGAGTTGCTGCCTAGTGGATGGTCCAAGAGAGTATTTTGTCCAAGTCCGGGATCTGGCGGTTACGTACTATGGTGGACCCGGCGACGTGATTCGCGCCCTGGATGGCGTCAGTATTGATGTTCGCGCCGGAGAAATTGTCGGGATACTGGGAGAGTCGGGTTGCGGGAAAAGCACGCTGGCTAGCGCACTGCTCCGGTTGCTCGCGCCGCACGCGAGATGCGAGCGGGGGACGATTCTGGTTCGCGGTCGCGACTTGTTGAATCTGTCCCAGCCGGAACTGCGTTACATTCGCGGTCGGGAAATATCTCTGATCCCGCAGGATCCGGCTCTAGCGCTCAATCCTGTGATGACGGTCGGTTCGCAGGTCGGCGAAGTGTTGTGCGCGCACTTGCCACTCAATGCCAGGCAACGCCGGACCCGAGTCATGGAATTGCTTCAAGAGGTTGGTTTCGATCTCCCACAGGAAATCTACTCCGCCTATCCCCATCAACTCAGCGGCGGGCAGCGCCAGCGGATCGCTTTTGCGCAGGCGGTTGCGTGCCGGCCAGCGCTCTTGATCGCCGACGAACCTACTAGCAAACTCGACGCGACCCTCCAAGCGGAGATTATCGCGCTTCTGTCGCAGATTCGACAGCAACACGGGACGGCGATTCTGGTAATCAGCCACGATCCCGCATTGTTTGCCGGATTCGCCGATCGCATCGCAGTGATGTATGCCGGCCGCATCGTGGAGGTCGGTGCCAGCGCCGAGATTCTCGGGCGGCCCTTGCACCCTTATACGCAGGGGCTGGTGCGGATCGCGACCTCTTCGGTGGTCACGGAATCGCGTGCGCGGGTCCGGCTTCCAGCGATCGAGGGTGAATCCCCCGATCCGACCTGCATCCCGATCGGATGCCGGTTTGAGCCGCGCTGCTCCGAACGGATGGAAGTCTGTTCATGCCGATATCCGCCTGAGTTTATACCCGAGCCCTCACGACCCGTGAACTGTTTCAAATATGGGGAGTAACTTGGCGACCTATTCATCTTCATTGACTGACCAAGCGCCCATTGAGCGCATGCTACGAGTGAACGGACTGTCCAAGCAATACGTCCGGGGTGGTCTCTGGCGGAAACGCACGCTCGTGTCCGCGGCGACCCGCGTCGATTTCGAGATCCAACGCGGGCAAACACTGGCGCTGGTCGGAGAGTCGGGATCGGGAAAGTCCACGGTGGCACGATGCGTGACCCGCCTGGAGAGGCCGGACTCGGGCCAAGTACTGTTCGAGGGAACGGACTTGGCACAACTCCATTCGCGCGAACTGGCTCCCTTTCGCTCCGGCATCCAGATGGTGTTCCAGGATGCGGTTACCTCGATGAACCCACGCTTTTCGGCACTGGACGTCATCGAGGAGCCTCTGCTGATCGATCATCAACGCGGAAACAGCGACCAAGGTGGCCACAATCGACAGAGTCGTCACGATCTCGCCTGCGCCCTGATGGTGGAAGTTGGGCTTTCTCCCGATTGGGTGCACCGATCGAGCCTTCACTTCAGCGGCGGCCAGCGCCAGCGGCTTGCGCTCGCGCGAGCACTCACCTTGCGCCCGCGGCTTCTGGTTCTGGATGAAGCACTTTCCGGACTGGACGTATCTACCCAAGCGCAAATTGCCAACCTGCTGCTCGACCTGCAAGCAGCGCACTCGCTGACTTATCTTCTGATCTCTCACGATCTAGCACTGGTGGCGCGGTTGGCGGACGTGATCGGAGTTATGTCCGGAGGGCGGACGGTGGAAGTGGGCCCAACCGGGCAGATCATCTCGAGTCCTAACCATCCGGCAACGCAGAAACTGCTGGCCTCGGCGAAGGCAGCCGCATCGAACCTCACGGCGATCACGGGGGAGTCGGCGTGAATTACATCGGACGCAGGCTGGTGCGTGCGATTCTTTTACTGATCGGGGTGTCGGCACTCTGTTTCCTGTTGACTGAAATGGCGCCGGGAAGTTTTTTTGACGAAATGCGGCTGAACCCGCAGATTTCGCCGCAAACCATCGCGGCTCTCCGCTCCCGCTACGGGTTGGACCAGCCGCTTATAGTGAGATACGGGCGCTGGATGAAGTCCGCCCTGCACGCCGACCTTGGATATTCCATCGCGTACAGCACTCCGGTGACGCCGCTGCTGTGGAGTCGCGCGAAAAATACACTGCTGCTTACGACCACGGCGTTGCTTCTGACCTGGATGATCGCGGTGCCATTGGGCGTGTGGACGGCTGCCCGGCGTGGCGGGTTGCTGGATAAGACGGTAAGCCTCGCGAGCGCATTTTTCGTTTCCGTTCCGGAGTTGGTGATTGCCGTGGCGCTGCTCGCGATCGTCGTTCGTTGGCGAATCCTGCCCGTCGGCGGAATGGTGTCTGCCGATTTCGAGGTCTTCTCTGCCGGGGCGAAATTGCAGGATGTCATACTCCACTTGGCGCTGCCGGTGTCCATCCTTGTGCTTTGCGAAACTGCCGTAATTGTCAGGCACGTTCGCGCCAGTGTTCTTGAGGTTCTGGGCGCTCGCTACATAGAAGTCGCGCGCGGATTCGGAACCAGCCCGACCCGACTCCTCTTCCGGCACGTGCTGCCGGTGGCCGCAAATCCCGCAGTTTCCCTTCTGGGATTTTCTCTGGCTGGGCTCCTCAGTGGATCCCTGATGGTCGAGATGGTTTGCGGTTGGCCCGGCCTGGGTCCGCTGCTTCTGGAAGCGACGCTATCCCGCGACTTATATCTGGTCATCGGGGGAATCATGTTTTCGGCCCTATTCACGGTGGGAGGGAATTTCGTCGCCGACGTAATGCTGCTCGCCTTAGACCCACGCATTCGCAGAGACGGAGACGGAGACAGGGCGGATGCGAGCTAAGACCGCCATCTTAGTTGCCGTGCTTGTCGGATTGCATCTCGTCCTGCTGTCCGCTGGTTTCTTTGCGCCGTACGATCCCACCACCCAGGACCGCGAGCTGCCGTATGCTCCGCCCACGCGACTGCATTTCGAGGATGATTCAGGGTTCCATCTGCGCCCGTTCGTGTACGCATGGACGAGCGTGCTGGATGGCAATTACTCCGGCAGCTATGAAGAAGACCGCAGCCACGAATATCCGGTGCATTTTGTTGTACAGGGACCGCGTTACAAGTTATTCGGTGTTTTTGAAACGAATGTGCATTGGTTCGGAGCTATCGAACCGGGTAGAGTCCTGCTCTTCGGAACCGATGGCTACGGGCGCGATGAATTTTCCCGCGTTCTGTTTGGTGGCCAGATTTCGGTTGCCGCCGGACTCACCGCCACTTTCATCGCGCTGCTGACCGGAAGTGTTCTCGGGATCATCGCGGGCTACTATGGGCGATGGGTTGACGAGACGCTGATGGGCGTGACCGAGCTGTTTCTCTCGTTACCCTGGCTCTATTTCCTCCTCGGAGTTCGGGCATTCTTGCCGCTGCATCTGAGCACGCTCCGCACCTTCTTTCTTCTGACCGGCGTGATCGGTCTAATTGGCTGGGCCCGTCCCGCCCGGCTGGTGCGGGGATTGGTGCTCAGCTCGCGAAACCGGAATTACGTTCTCGCGGCTCGCGGCTTTGGCGGATCCGACGTTTACCTTCTGCGACGGCACATTCTGCCTGAAACCTTTGGCGTGCTGCTCACTCAGGCGGCATTGTTGGTTCCGAAATATATTGCCGCCGAAGTAACACTCTCTTTCTTCGGCCTTGGAGTCAGTGAGCCGGTACCGAGCTGGGGCAACATGCTAAGTACGTTGCAGCAATACAGCGTCCTGATTTCCTATGGCTGGCTGTGGGCCCCGGCCTGCGCCGTTATCGTTACTTCCGTACTCTATAGTTACCTCGCCGATGTACTTCATTCCCAGTTAAAATCTCATTCAACCTAGAAAAATGTTCTGTGGGGTAAGGGGTCTTAATGAAGCTCATCCGCCTAACCCTACACGTGTGCCTGCTCACCGGAGCATGCTTTGCCGCGGCGCCCGTTCCGGATGCGGCCAAGCCAGGCGAAGAAATGGCGCGCATGGCTGACGTTTCCGGCCACTACGGCGGACACTTGACGATTGGACAACGCTCCGAACCTAAGACGCTCAACCCGGTTACTGTTACGGATGCGGTTTCACGCGAAGTGATTGGGCGTCTTATGGGTGATCTGATCGAGATCAACCGATCGACGCAGCAGACCGAGCCCGCCCTCGCTAAATCGTGGAAAATATCTCCTGATGGCCGCGCGTTTACGCTCCAACTCCGCAAGGGAATCCGGTTCTCCGATGGGCACCTGTTCGATGCGGACGATGTGGTTTTTTCCTTCAGCGTTTATATGGATGAAGCGGTGGACTCCCCGCAGCGAGATCTGCTGATCATCGACGGCAAGCCCATGGTCGTTACCAAACTGGATCAATACACGGTGCAGTTCGTGTTGCCGCGCCCTTATGCAGCCGCAGAAAGATTGTTCGATGGACTGGCGATGCTGCCGAAGCATCTGCTGGAAAAACAATATCGCGACGGCCATTTCGCACAGGCGTGGTCCCTGAATGTGCAACCCGCAGAAATCGCTGGATTGGGCCCGTTTCGCCTGAAGCAATACGTTCCTGGACAGCGCATAGTTGTGGAACGCAATCCTTATTACTGGAAGGTTGACCGCGAGAACCAGCGGCTGCCTTATCTGGACGAGCTCGTGTTTTTGTTCGTCGGCAGCGAAGACGCGCAAGTGATGCGCTTCGAGGCAGGTGAGACCGACATCGTAAGCCGCCTGAGCGCGGAAAATTACAACCTGCTTTCGCGGGAAAAATCCCACGCCGGTTCGCAGTTGGCGGATATGGGTCCGAGCCTCGAATACAACTTTTTGTTGTTTAACCTGAACGACCTCAGCGGAAAGAAGCTCGACCAGGTTGCCCGCAAGCAGGCGTGGTTTCGCGACCTGAGATTCCGCCAGGCGATTTCGGCGGCGGTGGATCGCGATTCCATCGTGCGCCTGGTCTATGGAGCCCGCGGCGCTGCTTTGTGGGGCAATGTGGGACCGGGGAACAAACTTTGGATCAACCAGAACATCCCGCATCCGCCACGCTCCGTCGAAACCGCGCGTCAGATCCTGAAGTCAGCGGGATATTCATGGAACTCCGCTGGCCAGTTGCTGGATGCGGCGGGGCGACCGGTCGAATTTTCGGTCATTACCAGTTCCTCGAACAGCCAGCGCATGAAAATGGCAACCCTGCTGCAGGACGACCTCTCACACCTCGGAATGCAGATTCATGTGGTTCCACTTGAATTTCGAGCGATGATCGACCGCGTGTTTCAGAGCTTTGATTACGACGCCGCAGTTATGGGGCTGGGCGGCGGAGATGCGGATCCAAATCCGGAGATGAACGTCTGGGCCTCCGCTGGGACCTCGCACCTGTGGCACCTGGGCGAGGTTCAACCCGCTTCCGATTGGGAGCGTGAACTTGATCAATTAATGCAACAACAGATGGTCACGCTCGACTATGCCAAGCGCAAGCAGTTATACGATCGCGCTCAAGAACTGATCGCGCAGAATCTGCCTTTCATCTTTCTGGGAACGCCCAACATCCTTGCCGGCGCGGATTCGCGGGTCGGCAACTTCCATCCGGCAGTGCTTGATCCTTACACGCTGTGGAATGCGGACGAACTTTACGTTCGCGGTCCGGCTCAGGAGAGCGCGGGAGTTCGCTGACTGGAACTACAATGACAGGAACGGCAGCAGGAAGGCAGAAGGAACAGCCGACGGATTCTTCCGATGAACGGCTGATTGGCCGTTGCCTGAAGGGCGACCAGGAAGCCTGGTCGACGCTGATCGACAAGTACAAGAACCTCATCTACTCGATTCCGATCAAGCTCGGCATGTATCAGGATGCGGGCGACATCTTTCAGTCCGTCTGTGTGGACCTGCTTTCCGAGCTGCCGCGCCTCCGCGAACAACGAGCCCTGCCGAAATGGCTGATGCAGACCTGTTATCACAAATGCCTCCATTACCAGCGCGCCGCTGACAGGTTGGTTGAACTTGCCCCCGAGGGCGCAGGCAGTGACAGCGCGCTCCCCGCCAGCAGCGCGAACGAACTTCCCGAGCACTTGCTGGCGCAACTCGAACAAGAACAGATCTTGCGCGATGCCATCGCGGAGTTACCCGAAAAGTGTGAGCGGATGGTCCGGCTGCTTTTTTTTGAAATTCCTCCGCGGCCCTACGAAGACATTGCGGAGGAGTTAGGTATGGCGACCGGGTCGATCGGAGCAATCCGAGGCCGCTGCCTGGCTTATCTCAAAAAGCAGCTGAAGAAGAGAGGTTTCTAGTCCCTATGAGCGTCCAGGCGGTTCGGAAGACCGAGGCAGACGCCATCATCAAACGCTTGCTCGCGCTTGACGATGCTTCGAGCCGGGCGCAGTTGGTCAGGCAACATCCGGCAATTACATGGGATGAAATCGTAAGCACGCTCAGCGAGAAAGTGTGGCAAGAGGTTCGCGTCGACACGCAGCGCGCCAAATACATAGCGGATGCAGCCCTGGATGTTGCCCAAACGCTGGGCACTCCAAGCCTGCTGGCCCGAAGTCTGCGCGCAAAAGCGAATGCGATGTACGCGCTCGACGAGCACGCGGAAGCGGTCCAGTTGCACGAGCGGGCAGTCGCTTTGTTTGACCAAACCGGCGAAAAAGCTGAACTTGCCCGGACTCTGAGCGGATCCATTCAGCCGTTGCTATTGCTGGGCCGGTACGATGAGGCGCTCGCAGCCGGAGAACGAGCGGGAGCGATCTTTCGACAACAAGGGAACACCCGCCGCCTGGCTCGATTGGAAATCAACATCGGGAACATTTATCACCGGCAGGATCGCTTCACCGAAGCGCTCGCATTCTACGAGCGCGCGTACCAGCAGATGCTGGCTCATGATGATGCTGAAGGGCTGGCGGCCGTCCTGAGCAACTTGTCGCTATGTCACATCTCCCTGAACGATTTTCCCAAGGCACTGGAACTGCACCAGGTAGCGCGCCGGCACTGCGAGCAGAAGGAGATGCCGATCCTGGTCGCCTATGCCGACTACAACATCGCCTACCTGTATTTCTTGCGCGGGGAGTACGGGCGTTCGATTCAAATGCTTCGGGATGCGTCCATCAGCGCCAAGAAAGCGAACGATGCCTATCAACTGGCGCTCTGCAATCTTGACCTTTCTGAAATCTATCTGGAATTAAATCTGAGCGCCGAGGCTGGCGAACTGGGAAGAGCGGCGAACGAAGCCTTTCACGAACTCGGCTTTGGTTATGAAGCTGCAAAAGCGTTGGGCTTCGCCGCCATTGCCGCCAGCCGCCAGGGGCAGCCGTTTGAGGCAGTCAAGCTGTTTGCGCAGTCAAAAGAAATGTTTGTGCGCGACCACAACCAGGTGTGGCCTTCGCTGATTGACCTGTACGAAGCCCTCGTCCTTTTCAAGGAGGGGAGACTGTTTGAGGCGCAGCGGCTTTGCGCGGCGGCGCTCGAGTTTTTTCGAGCATCGCCGATGCGCGGTAAGGCAGTGCTGGCCGGTCTCATGTCGGCGAGGGTTGCGTTGCGCCTGGGTGACGCTAAACTCGCAAAACAACACTGCGGGATAGCGCTAACCGAACTGGCGAATTTGGATTCGCCCACCCTCCTCTATCAGGCCGAGTTTCTGATGGGCGAAGTGGAGCGTGTAACCGGAAACGAAGATGCGGCCTACGAGTCGTACTGCCGTGCGCGCGTGGCCGTTGAGCGCTTGCGGAGCAGCCTTCGCGGAGAAGAGCTGAAGATCGCGTTCTTCGAGAACAAACTTGAAGTTTACGAGAGCCTGGTCGATATTTGCCTCCGCCGCCAGAACAGTTTCGAAGAAGCGTTCGCCTACATCGAACAAGCGAAATCGCGAACCCTTATGGATCTTCTCAACCAACCGGTACACGTTCCGACGGCCGCCGATCCTGGACAAAGCGAACTGGTGCGTTCGATCCGCAATCTTCGCGAAGAGCTGAATTGGTATTACAACCTGATCGAGCGCGAACAACTGCGGCCGGAGGAACGTTCGCGAGAGCGGGTCCAGCACCTCGAGCAACAGGCTCGATCGCGCGAGTCCGACCTGATGCGGGCGGTCAAAGAAGCCACGGTTGCGGAAGCGAACGAAGCAGGGCTGCAAGTTCCCGCCAGCATATCACTGGAGGAGATACGCTCCGCGCTTCCTGCCGATACCGCATTGGTGGAGTTCTTTTGCGCGCACGACCGCATTGTCGCAGCCGTACTAACCCGCGACCAGCTTTACATCTGTCCTATCACGTTGCAGTCACGAATCAAAAAGCTGTTGCAGCTTCTGCAATTTCAGATGTCGAAATTCCGCCTCGATCCCCAGTATGTAACCGCCTTCCGCCAGCCCCTGCTGGAATCGACCGAGGCGCACCTCAAGAGCCTGTATCGGGAGCTAGTCGCTCCCATCCGCCATCTGCTCGATGCCCGGCACATTGTTTTCGTGCAGCATGGGCTGCTGCACTACGTCCCCTTTCACGCTCTGCACGACGGCGAAACTTATCTGATCGACCGGTTTTCTATTTCCTACGCACCGAGTGCCAGCATTTATGCACACTGCCAAACGAAACCGGTCAATATCGATACCGCTGGCTATTCTCTAATTCTCGGCGTGCCGGATGAACGGACGCCCGCCATTCGCGCCGAGGTGGATGCGCTCGCTCACATCTTGCCGAAAGCCAAACTATTTCTGGGCGACGATGCCACCGAAGACGTGCTGCGAACCTACGGGCCGCAGAGCAAGACAGTACACATTGCGACGCATGGATACTTTCGTCAGGACAACCCTATGTTTTCCTCGATTCGATTGGGAACGTCCCATCTCAGTCTGTACGACATGGCCCACCTCCAATTGCCGGCCGAGTTAGTCGTGCTGAGCGGATGCGCCACCGGATTAAATGTGATCACGCCCGGCGACGAACTGGTGGGTTTGGTCCGAGGCTTGTTGCAGGCCGGAGCGCAGTCCCTGGTCTTGAGCCTATGGGATGTTGACGACGACAGCACGAAGGAATTCATGATCGAGTTCTATACCCAGCTCGAGCGAGGGCGCTCAATGGCGAAAGCCATGCAAACCGCATCGATCAGCCTGCGGGAGCGCCGTCCCCACCCCTACCATTGGGCTCCTTTCTTATTGATAGGAAAGGGTTAATGGACTAGCAATTATATTGCTCGCAGACTG
>Ga0187887_10002709_pt1 | contig 14052 bp, 10 predicted proteins | sample June2016WEW_7_10_FD_132977 | JGI IMG/M metagenome (GOLD analysis project Ga0187887, IMG submission 132977) | Peatland microbial communities from SPRUCE experiment site at the Marcell Experimental Forest, Minnesota, USA - June2016WEW_7_10 | ecosystem: Environmental > Terrestrial > Soil >...
CCGCCTCGTCACAATCGGAAACCTTCGGCGGACAACGCGGCCAGATTGATTTGGAATTCGAAAGCGTTTCGCAACGGGCCAGCGGCCTGGCCACGGAGATCGCGAGCCTGCGCGGGACCCTGGAGACGAAGCGCTCTGTCGAGAACGACACCAAGAAGCATCTCGATTCCATCCGTTCCGAATACGCCACGGCGCTGGGCAAGAAGGGCTCGCTCGAAGCCGTCATCGCCGAGCACGGTTATTCCACTGAGTCGGTGCGGCGCCTGTTTCAATCGGGCGCGATGCAGGGTGGAAATACTCCCGCTGGTGTGCTTGCCGATTTCCTCGAAGTCGAACCCCGCTATGAGCGCGTGGTCGAAGACTTCCTGCGCGACGAACTGAACTTCGTCGTGGTCAAGTCGTGGGACGCCGCCGACGAAGGCCTGCGCCTGCTGCGCTCCGACGTCAACGGGCGCGCCACATTCCTCGTGCATCCGGAGGACTCGCAAGCCAAGTTCTCGTTCGTCGCGGATGAAAGCCATCACTACGCTCCGCTGAACGACACGGTGCTCCCGCTCAAGAACTCGATTCGCGTGCTGAACGGGTTCGGCAAGTCGCTCGAAGTAATCCTGCCGAAGCTGGGCAACGGCTACATCGTGCCCGATCCGGCGGTGGCGCGCGAGCTCGCGCTCTCCAGCCCCGACGCGTTTTTCCTCTCCCAGACCGGCGAATGCTTTCACAATGTGACTGTTACCGGGGGCAAGCAACGCAGTGAGGGACCGCTTTCCATGAAGCGTGAGTTGCGTGATGTGCTGCGTCTGCTCGAAGAATTGGAGCGAGCTCTGCGCGAGAAGGAAATGCTGGCGCTCACCCTGGGGCGCGAGATCAAGGAGCACACCGCCCTGCTCGATCGCCTGGAAGAAGAAAAGCGCGAAGCCGAGAAGCAGGCGATGACCTCCGGACATTTGCTTAAGCAATTGGATAGCGAGATGTCGCGGGTGCGGGAACGGATTCGAATCTGCGAACGCGAAATGCAACGACTCGCGGCCGAACGGCAGGAGCAGGAAAGCCTGATCGAATCGCGGCAAGCGGAGCTGGCCACGATCGAGGAAGCGCGCGCCCAGTTCGAAATGCAGCTTACAGCCGGGCAAGAGCGCCTCACCGCGCTGCGCGGTCAGCGAGACATTGCCGCTGAAACCACTTCGCAGCGCGCCGCTCGCGTGGCCACCCTCGAAGAGCGCCACCGTTCGGCGACCACACTGCTTCAGCGCATCGAGACGCTCGTTGCCGAGATGCGGGAGCGGGCGGGCGCTTTGCAAATCCAAATGGAATCGGCGAGCGCCGAAATCGCGCAACGGCAAGACGAGAACGTGCAATTGGCCGAACAATTTCTTCAGTTCGAAGCCGAGCGCAACGCTGGAGAAGCGCGCGAAGGCTTGCTGCAGCTCGAGTCTGAGCAAGTGCGGGTGCGCCTCGCAGAAATTGAAGAGCTTCTGCGCAACACGCGTCAGCAGCTCGATCTGGCTCGCGACCGCCGGGGTGAGCTCTCGGCCACGGCTGCCAAGCTGCAATCCGACCTGCAACACCTCGCCGACACCTGCCTGAACGAACTGGGCATCGAACGCCCGGTGCTGATGGCCGAAGCGACTTCCGGCACTACGATTCCGCTGGTTACCGGGGATGAGCTTGCGGCCGAAGATCAGGCCCACCGCGAAATGCGCGCCCGACTGGACGCCATGGGCCCGGTCAACATGATGGCTCTCGAAGAGTACAAGGAAACGGCGGAGCGCCACCAGTTCCTCGGAACGCAAAGGAAAGACCTGATCGAAGCCATCGAAAACACCGCGGCCACCATTCGCGAGATCGATCAAGTCTCGCGGCAGAAATTTGAAGAAGCGTTCCACAAGATTAACGAGAACTTCCAGGCCACGTTCCGCAAGCTGTTCGGCGGCGGACACGGCTTCATGCGGCTGACCGACCTGGAAAACAGCGCGGAGAGCGGCATTGACGTGGTGGCATCGCCTCCCGGAAAGAAACTGCAGAACGTGCTTCTGCTCTCCGGTGGCGAAAAGGCGCTCACAGCACTGGCGCTGCTGGTCGGCATCTTCCAGTACACGCCCAGTCCGTTCTGCATTCTCGACGAAGTCGATGCTCCGCTCGACGAAGCCAACATCGCGCGCTTCACCGAACTGGTGCGCGAGCTGAGCGTCCAGACCCAGTTCATCCTGATCACGCACAGCAAGCGGACCATGAGCATTGCCCCCGTGCTCTACGGCGTGACCATGCAGGAGCCGGGTGTGTCGAAGCTCGTGTCGGTGAGGTTCAGGGCGGCGTAACTTATGCCTCAGCCCGGAAAAGAAACCCGCGAATTGAGCAATCTAGAACAGTGGCAAATTGAAGAAATCGAGAAGAGTATAGCCGAGGCGGATCGGGGCGAGTTTGCCAGCGATGAGGAAGCCGAGCAGTTACTAAAACGATGGACGCGCTTTTGTCCCAGAGGCAATTGCTGATTCCGGACGCGCTCGGGAAGGCGTAATGGGGTCAGCTCCCGAGTTGCCGACCATTCGGGAGTTGTCGCACAGTGGATCGGAACGAATATGCAATGGGGCGATCCTTGGAAAATGAAGTCTACTTTTGGCCGGAGAGTTCGGCAGCATGCGCCGCGCCCTGCACCGCCCCGCGCCGCCCGGGGGAATTTGCGAGCGCCGTTTCAAATTCCTTCAGTGCTAGAGCCGGGTGATTCTGCTCCAGGAGCAAGTAGCCGAGCTGTTCGCGGGCCGGAACAATCGGCCCCGGGGTCGCCGGGACCTTCTCGATTGCGTCCTCATCGTCGGCGGACGCGCGCATCAAAGCTGCGGCTTCATCCGGTTTCCTGTCCGCATGGGCGGCCCACGCCGTGACTTCGCGCTTCAGAATTCCCACCTGAGTGGCCCAATAGTCGTTGCCTGACGTGCGGAGCTGCTCTTCGATCTGCCGCAACTTATCAATTTCCACGCGCGCCTCGGCGGCGCTGCCACTCCGAGCGAGTCCCAGGCCCCGAGCCCAAACCGCAATTGCGACGACATGAGGCGGAGCTCCTGTGGGAGGAACGATGCTAGCAGCGTCGGCCCATTGACCCCGCTCAACCACGTAGCGAACCGGCATCGCATTAGAGGCGTACGCTATCTTGAAATCGCCTGCGTTCACCTTTGACATGCCTTCGAGTTGCTGAATAACTTGAGCTGCGTCTTTGTCGCGCCCACTCTGCAGATAGGCATACACCAGATAATCCATGGCGTGCAGCTCTTCTCCCGTGTCGCCCTGCTGGTGCGCCGCTTCCCTTGCCGCCAGGTTGGAGGTGATAGAGTCTTCCCATAAGCCGAGTCGCGTGAATATATGCGATGGCATGTGCAATGCGTGCGGCGCTGAGGGTGCGATCCGGGTGTAGGCTTTCGCCGCCGGGAGACCTTTTGGTGCGAGTTCTGCATTGTCGTAAGCATGAATGAGGTAATGAGGGATTCCCGGGTGCTGCGGGTAGGTGCGATCAAGCGGCTCGAGCAGATCGGCCGCCTGTTTCTGCTTCGCATGGGTGCTGTCGGCAAGGGATGCGTTCGCCAGAAGTGCGAGCGCGTAAAACACCTGAGCTTCGACATCTTTCCTGTTCTCTGAAGCGAGCTCGCTCATCGCGTGCTCGTAGTTCGCTGCTCGCGTGTGGTATGGAACGGTGACAGCGTCTTGGTAGATCAAGGCTAGCGCATTGATGAACTGGCGCTCGCGTTCGGAACCCGCCCCGATCTGCTGTGCCCGCTGGATTTCCTTTTGCGCAATCAAAATTGTCGCGGGCACAATGGGCGGTTCCCAAAGCTGGTGAAAGTACGCCATGGCCATTCCCCAATGTGCCATCGCACACCGCGGGTCCGATTCCCCCACGCCCTGGAATGCATTCTCGGCGGCGGTGTAGGCGAAAGAGTGAAGCAACGCTACAGCTCGGTTGAACTGCTCCTGAACGGCGGGTGCGCAAGAAATCGGAAACGATACTTTTCCCAGTTTCTCAGGTGCACTGTGGCTGTGTGTCTCTTGTGCTGGAGACACGGGAAAGACGAACAGCAGGGTAAGGCATATTCTCCACAGGTGGGACATCCCTGTCTCCATAGGCACGCCACACTTTTACGACATCCGAATTCTACATTGGAGCTAGCGAAACAATCCCCTCCGCTTCAGGCTTGAGTCTCGACGATGGCTCCCGAGTTACGGGCTAACTGGAAACTGACCCACTGCCTGGAAAAACCTGCATTGACAGGTCGGCAGCATTTTGCTTTCTTTACCCCAGAAGGCGTGGGATTTTTTCCAGAGCCTTCCTCAGCTTTTCCACATCACGCCCTCTTGAAAACAAGCGCCAGACAAGGCTTCTAGCTTACACTCAAACTGTCAACACTTTTCGGCGTGACGTCGTTTGGCGTAACCCGGCGTGTGTGATTCTAATCGTTGACAAATTCCCCACGCCAGCTAGAATACGCAAAGTTTTTCCCGGTGAATTAATAGATGAGCCCCGAAATTCTAGATTCCGTTCTCCTGCGAACGGACTACTCCGAATTGCAGTTGCACGCCAGCGGCAAGGTCCGTGACGTGTACTGCCTCGACAGTGACCACCTGCTGTTCGTGGCCACCGACCGCATCTCAGCCTTCGACTACGTTTTGGCTACCGGCATTCCCCAAAAGGGCCGCGTTCTGACGCAGATCTCGCTGTTCTGGTTTGACTTTCTCAAAGACATCGTCCCCAACCATTTCGTCACTGCCGACGTGAACCGCTACCCGGCGGCGATTCGCAAGCACGCGGACGAACTCCGCGGCCGCTCCATGATGGTGATGCGGGCCGAAATGTGTCCGGTCGAGTGCGTGGCGCGCGGCTATCTTTCCGGCTCCGGATGGAAGGAGTACAAAGCGACGGGCATGGTTTGCGGCATCAAGCTTCCGCCCGGATTGAAGGAATCCGACCGGCTGCCGGAGCCCCTGTTCACGCCCGCGACCAAAGCGACAACCGGACACGACATCAACATTTCATTTGAAGAGATGTGCCAGCTGGTCGATCCCGAATTGAGCCGCCAGCTTCGCGACATCACGTTGCGTATTTACAAGAAAGCCGCGGATTATGCGCGGCAGCGCGGCATCATCATCGCCGACACAAAGTTTGAGTTTGGACAGACCGCCAAGGGCATCACGCTGGCGGATGAAGTTCTCACACCGGATTCCTCGCGCTTCTGGCCGGCCGACACCTACCAACCGGGCAAGGCGCAGGATTCCTACGATAAGCAGTATGTACGGGACTACCTCGAAGAAATTCGCTGGAACAAACAACCGCCCGCGCCGGCCCTCCCCCAAGAAGTGGCGCGGCGGACAAGCGAAAAGTACCTCGAGGCATACCGTCAGTTAACGGGACGCGAGTTGGAGATTTAGGCGGCGTGCGCTGGTGTCATTGAATTCGACCATTGCATTCGGATCCTGTGAACTTCGAATCTCTGAACCATGAGCATTGCAGACTGGATCATCCTCGGCTTTCTGGTGTTCTCTGTGACTGCGGCGGCCCTTGAAGGCTTCTTCCACGAAGCCTTCAAGCTGGCTGGCTTGGTTGTGGGATACCTGCTGGCTGCCTGGCAGTATCATCGCCTGGCGGATTGGTTCGCGCCTTATTTGAAATCGCCGTGGTTAGGTGAGATCGTCGGTTTCCTGATCATTTTTTTCGTGGTCCTGATCATAGCCGGCATTGCCGGACGGATCGCGCGTTCGGTGATGAAGAAAGCTGGTCTGAGCGCGATTGACCGGTTCCTGGGGGCGGTCCTGGGTTTGTTGAAGGGCGCCTTGGTGGTGGCGGTAGTGCTCACCGCCATGGCGGCTTTTGCCCCCGCTGCGAAGTGGCTGGATGGGTCCGAGTTGGCTCCATATTTCCTGGTAGGCGGAAGGGCAGCGGTCTGGCTCGCACCGTCGGAATTGCGCCACCGTTTCTACCAGGGCTTGGATTACATGCGGCAGGTACATTCGATTAAGGACACAATTCAGCCGCCATCATCCGGGCCGGCGAAGTAGTTCGGTTAGGGCTGGTTTCGTAGATGGTTTTGGGTAGGGCTCGGATTTAGCCAAGCCGCCCAGAGCTAATGCAGGACGAGGGCTTTAGCCCCTGAGAGTTTTAAGTTGTGAAGGTGCGGAAACGAGGCGGCAGGTGAAAGATCAACTGGAAGCACTCATACTTCAGATGTGCAGAAGCAATATCCTCTATTCGGAAGCAGTCCGTGAGTTTAAGAAGCGCTTTATCGTGACCGTGCTCGAAGAGAACAGGGGTAATCAGTGCAAAGCGGCGCGGCAATTAGGCATGCACCGGAACACGCTGAGCCGGACCATGCAGGAGCTCAAGATTGATGTTCGTCCGTTGCGCGCCGGCGCCAAGCGTCCGCCGCGGAGCGCACGTCCTCTCACGCTGGAAAGAAAACAGGTGCGCTAAACGACACGCGGCTCCCGGATTTTTCCGAGCCCAGGGTTTTCCTGAGACCTGCCACTGACGCCTGAGCCTCAGTGTGCAGCCGGCCTCTTGTGGGCTGGCGGCGCCGCTTTCACCAGCAAGGCCCCGTCGCCCATGGTCATCACAAACGGCTTCGCCACGTAGGAGACCGGCGTTCCCTGGAACTGGAAGTCCGTATCCTCCTTCGGCATCAGCTTCGCCGGGATCGCTGCCGACATGGTCAAATCGATGTCCGCACGCTTGGCATCGACATCGTCCGAACTGCCAGCCAGCAGCAGCTTGGTTGCGGTCTTGTCTGAGGTGTCGATACTGATAATGTGGGCCTGCATCTGCAATGGCTTCCCCTTCAGCACGGTCCACACCTTGAGGGCGTCTTCGGGCGTGCCGTCGGAAAGCACCATTTGCCACTCCGCGAAGTTCATCTCCTCAACTTTCTTGCTCTTGACCAAGGCCGCCGCCTGCTCGGCTGGAGTCGGCGGCACATACTGCTTGATCGTGAAATTGGCCGGCGGCAGAGTTGTGGTGGCCGTCATCGCCAACAAATCGCTCCAGCCCTCTTCGCTGCCGTGGTATTTGTTGTATCTGCTCTTGCCGAACTTGGCGATCTGATCCTTGCCCGCACCCTGCGCCAGATTGGAAGCGCGCGCGATGAAGAAAAGTCCATCCACGATGTTTTCACCGGGTCCCGGCTCCAGGTAAGCGCGCCCCAGGTCATAGACGTTGAGCAGGTTAGCCGGATCCGCTTCCACCGCAGCCCGCAAATACTTCTGCGCCTTCGTGTAGTCGTTCCCCTTGGCTTGCAGGGTAGTCGAGAAAGCGCCGACCCCAACCGCGCCGTTGAAGATCGTCGCCGTTCCATCCTTCAGTTTCTGAAAATCCGCGTCCGACGTGCCTTCCGGCTTGGCCGCGGTGGGCAGACACTGCAAGCCTTTTTCGCCGAACTGGCCCGCCTCCGCAAAATTCTGTTGCGCGTTCTTGGTGTAGGCCAGCAGGGCCAACGCCCGGAGATTGCATGGGTTCACGACCAGAACCTTTTGCGCCGTGTCCAGCATCTTGGTCTGATCGAGCCGCTGCTCGTCGGGCGTCTTCGCCTGGCCGAGCATCTGCTGATAGGCGCCCATCAAAAGCTCCAGCGCGTCTTCCTTCATCACGCTGTTGGGATACTGGGTCACAAACGCTTCCAAGCCGCTTACTTTGGCCGTGGCTTCGGTTTGCTGCGCGGCGCCCACGTAGGCGTTATACTCCGCGGGGTCCTTGATCTCTTTTTTCGGGGCAGGTTTCTGGGGCGCTGCGGGAGACGCCGCAGGTTGGGCGGGCGCGGCGGCGGTTTGAGCGACGGCGGTAATCGCGGCTACCAGCAACATCGCGAGAACAATCTTCTTCATTACGGTGGCTCCTTGACTCTTCGGGAAAAATTTGGAGTTGACATCTTGCCCGATTCCCATCCAAACCTGGTGTCGGGTTTGCACCATGAACCAGTCTTTCATTTACACAATTTACATTCGCGCTGACTGGTCCCGAAAATCATGGGCCGCCTGTCGATATGCCGCGGCTTAACATTATTCCGGTGAGCGGATTATAAGGATGTAATCTCGCTAAGGCAAGCGGCTTGCCCGCCAAATCGCTCCTGCGAGGTTAGATGCAGAAGAGCGCAGACCAGTTGGGATTGTGCCCCGCCGTGGCACGTGGGGACTCGCTCTCGGCAATCAGGCGGAACGAGGTCATCGGGAATTCAGTGGGGCGAGCTAGATGGTCGCGCGCTGAAGTGAAAGTCCGGCGCGTCGTTTGAACGTCGGCGGCTGGACGTTGACTAAAGAAAAATGGCTGGCAGCGCAGTGCTGCCAGCCGCTGAAACTTCTTTCTATCTAGAGTTCCTTACCGGTGTCCCCCACCGTGGCCTCCGCCACCGTGACCGCCGCCACCGTGGAAGCCGCCGCCTCCACCACCGTGGAAGCCACCGCCGCGGGATCCGCCGCCATGGAAGCCACCTCCGCCGCCTCGGCCAAAGCCACCGTGGGCAAAGCTACCACCGCGGGCAAAGCCGCCATGGCCATAGCCACCGCGTCCGTAACCTCCGTATCCGTAGCCACCGCGTCCGTAACCCCAGGCTCCTCGGCCATAGCCCCAGCCTCCTCGGCCCCAGCCGCCGCCCCAGCCCCAACCATACCAGGGGCCGGCGCCGATAAACACTCCGCCGTTAAACCACTCCGGACCGTAGTAGCCGTAGGGTGCGCAGGCATACGGAGAATAATCGTAGTACCCGTACTCACACGCCGGCGGCCCGTCAACGTAGCCCGGTCCTACTCCGATGGCAACTCCTACTTGCGCCTGCGCGAAGGCAAGCGGCAACATCAGGACTGCCAGCAACGCTAAATATCTCAGGTAACGCATATGGACCTCCTTTTCCTAGGTCCGCCGAAACTTTGACCGGATCCAGAAACTTTCTAGTGACTGTGGTCTTCGTGGTTGCCTTTTTGCTCTTCAACCGTGGACCAGGTCTCTACCTACTTGGAACACAGAAGGGGAAGAAAAGTTGCAAGAAAGGGGGTGGTTGATTTCAGCCATCCTGGTTAAATTCAGCCACTTACGTGGGATGGAGCGGGTGGAAGTGTTGGTTTCGCCTGGAAAACGGCTGGATTGAGAATTCGTGCGATTTCAGTCCTTAAACAGATTGTCAAACGCCGCGCGCGCGTCATTCGGACGCTGACTGCCTTTACTGGAAGTTTCCTTTTCGACCATCACGCGGATGGAATAGAGCGAACAGTCGTTGCGTTTGTCTTTGGGAGAGATTCTGGCGGGAATCGGCTGATTGCATTCGAAGCGGCTCGAGGGATCAAAGTGCTCGCACTGTTTGCAGGCGTGCAGAGCGAACCCACACTTCGGGCATTGCCCCATCGGATCCGTGGGATTCTGCAGCAGCGCTCCGCATTCCGCGCAACGCGACACCGTCCGCGTTCCCGGCATGTTGATGGGGCGCGGCCCGAAGGTATTTTCTTTCTTCTGGGCCGACGGCTTCTCGAACTCTTTTTTCGGTCCCGCTCCGGAATCCTGGTACCCGCGTTGCCGATACTTGCGGTCGGACAAAAGTGCCTCCTGCAAACCGCATCATTCTCCGCCTTTGGCGCGTTTGGCACAAGAGTTTCTTTGCTTACCGGAAGAGCGTGTTGGTGGAGAGCCGGGCGTTCCCGCCCGGCTGGACGGGCGAGGCGCCCGTCCCTCCACCGTTGGACTCATCCGGGGCGCGGTGAATTGTCTTTTCACATATCACGGTGCTACCATCCGTTACAGAGAATTGAGGAGGCAGTTATGGCGGATCATGATGGCAATGGCTTTTTGTGGTTTCTGGCGGGTCTCGGTGTCGGAGCGGTAGTCGGTGTGTTGTACGCGCCGCGCTCGGGCGATGAAATGCGTGACGTAATTCGCTCCAAGGCGCAGGAAGGCGGCGAACGGGTGCGTCAGCAGGCTCGTCGGGCGCGCGAACAGGCGGGTGACTGGGTGGATCGTGGACGCGATGTGCTCAACCAGCAGAAAGAACAGTTCCGCAACGCTTACGAGGCGGGACGCCAGGCATATAACGAGACAACCGCGGCCGAGCCGCCCAAAAGTATCTAGCGGCGACAGCGAAGATTGTGACCACCCCCACCCATTCGCAAAAACGCGAATGAGTGGGGCACCCGCAGCAGGAGCAGCTATGAATGACAATCTCCTAATATTTTTCATTGCGGTGACCGCTGGCGCAGTCGTGATCCAGGCTGGAATTTTGATCGGCCTTTACCTCGCGGTCCGCAAGAGCACGGCGAAGATGGAGGCTCTCGCCATCGAAGTGAAAAGCAAGGCTCTGCCCACGATGGAAACGGTTCAGAGCATGCTGGTGGAGATACGCCCGAAGATCGACGTCATAACGACCAACCTCTCGGAGTCCAGCACCCTGGTGCGCAATCAACTCGGTCGCCTCGACGCCACGCTCACCGATGCGCTTGACCGCACCAGGCTGCAAGTCATCCGCGCCGATGAACTGCTGAACCGCACCATGGACAAGGTCGAAGAGACCAGCGAAGTCGTGCACAAAACCGTGATCTCTCCCTTGCGCCAGGTCAACGGACTGATGGCCGCGATCAGCACCGGAGTGGAAGTCTTTCTCGGCCAGAAAAGGCGCCATCCGAAAAACGGCGCGGGCGTCCCGCAAGACGAGATGTTCATTTAATGGAGCGCCGGGCGTCCCCGCGCGGCTGGACGGGCGAGACGCCCGTCCCTCCACTCGTGCTTTATTCTTCGCCGCCGCCCCGCACCCGCTCACTTCTCACATCGGGCACGAAGATGGAATGGACGTTTTGTTCCGCGGCTAGCTTCTGAAAGCTTGCGATATCCGCATTCCGCACCTGATCCCAGCCTGCCAGTAATTCATCGGTCTGCTTTTTCAGCTTGTCGAATTCCTGGTACTGGGATGCGGTGGGAGCAGAGTCGGCAAAACCCGCCACTGCCATGGAAAGAAATGCCAGCTTCGCATCGATGCCCGGAGCATAGGCAAGAGAATCTTCGCTGGCGCTGATTTTGAAATTGATCAACGGATCGCGAACCGCAATCAGCTTGGCATCCAGCGCCTTCGCGCCATCGAACAGGGCTTTCGTGGAAGCGCCCGGTATCAGGCGCTTCTTAAGCCCGTCCAACTGCTCACGGACATCCTGTATTTGGTTCACCGCGTCGTAGACGCGATTCAACTGGTCGCGCACGTCCATCTCGAACTTGAACTGCTTCTCCAGATCGCTCCCGGAAATAGTAACTCGCGGATCAAGCTTCACTTCGAACGGGGCGGTTACGCTCTTGCCATTGGAGGTCAAGCGCACCCGATAGTTACCCGGCAGCGCCAGTGGCCCGCGCGCGCCGTCACTGTATTCCCACAGAAAATAGCCGGGGACGCGGTTCGCCTCCTGGTAATGCAGATCCCACACGAAACGATTCAAACCATCTTCCAAGTTGACTTGCTTTTCCGGCTTCTTGTCGTCGGGGTCGAGCGGTTCATCGAGCGGCTCAGCTTTATTGCTGGAATACTTTCGGATTACGCTGCCCGCCGCGTCCAGGATTTCGATTTTCACTTCCTGCTTCAATTCCGGCTTCGGTACTTGCTTCAGATAGAAATAAATCACCGCGCCGTTGGGCGGATTTTTCCCGGCAAAGGCCAAGCGCGCCGAAGCATCTCCAGCATCTTCGGTATGGGTGTGCACGCGATACGCTGTCGCGGGCTGGTAGAGATGCACGTCTTCCCCGGCAACTGAATCGGCGAACTGGCGCAAGGGAGAGACATCATCAAGGATCCAAAACGAGCGCCCATGCGTTGCCAATACCAGGTCGTCGTTCTTAATCACCAGGTCGTGGACCGGCGTAATCGGCAGGTTGATTTGCAGCGGGCGCCAATGCGCGCCGTCGTCGAACGAGACAAACACGCCGCGCTCTGTGCCCGCATAGAGCAAGCCTTTTTTCTTCGGGTCTTCTCGAACGGCGCGCACAAAAACTCCATCCGGAATGCCGGTTGTGATCCGGTTCCAGGTCGCGCCGTAGTCGCTGGTCTTGTAGATGTAGGGGGCGAGATCGTCATTCTGATGGCGGTCAACCGCGACATACGCTGTGCCGGCATCATGCGGAGACGCTTCAATCAAACTGATGCGGCTCCATTCCGCAAGATCGACGTTCTTGGGCGTTACGTTGGTCCAATTGTTCCCTTCATCGCGCGTGATCTGGATCAACCCGTCGTCCGTGCCCACCCAGATCAGGCCTTTCGCCAGGGGCGAGGGAGCAATCGAAAAAACGGTGTCGTAATATTCGGTGCCGGTATCGTCAACTGTGATCGGCCCGCCCGAAGGCTGTTGCTTCGATTTGTCATTGCGCGTCAGATCGCCGCTGATCGCTTCCCAGTGTGTTCCGCCGTCGGTGGTTTTGAAAACGCGCTCGCCTCCGTAGTAAAGCGTGTTCGGGTCATGCGGAGAAATCACGATGGGCGCCGTCCACTGAAAACGGTGCTCGAGTATGGCCGCGCCGCTCGCATCGCTAAGTTCAGGCGAAACGGCAATGTCCTGGACCTGGTTCGTGCGCCGGTCGAAGCGCGTGATGTTGCCCTGATAGTCGCCGGCATACACAATGTTCGGGTCGGGAGGATAGGGCGCAATATATCCGGCTTCGCCGCCCCCGACCTCATACCAACTGTCGCGGCCAATCGCGGCGTCATCGCTGCGGCTAGCAATCGCCACGGTGGAATTATCCTGCTGTGCGCCGTATACGTAGTAAGGCGTCCGCGTGTCGGTGATGACGTGGTAAAACTGCGCGGTCGGCTGGTTGTCCTGGCGTGTCCACGATTTGCCCCCATCGAGGCTGACGGTGACGCCGCCGTCGTCCGAGGCAATCATGCGTTTTGTATTCTTCGGATCGATCCACAGACCGTGATTGTCGCCGTGCGGAACCTTCACCTTATTGAAGCTGCGGCCGCCGTCGGTGGACTTGAAGAACTCCACATCCAACACGTACACGGTATTGGCGTCCTGCGGATCGGCGATGATGTGCATGTAGTACCAGGCCCGCTGAAATAATCCGTGGCTGCCATTTACCAGATCCCAAGTCTCGCCGCCGTCGTCGGAGCGATAAAGTCCACCCCCTTCCTTGGCCTCGATAAGCGCGTATACGCGCTCGGAGTTCGCCGCTACCGCCAGCCCGATGCGGCCGTAGGGCCCTTTCGGAAGGCCGTGCTCTTGCTCCTGGAGCCGTTTCCAGGTGGCGCCGCCATCCGTCGAGCGATACACTCCGCTGCCCGGCCCGCCGCTGGAGAGCGACCAGGGAAAGCGCCGCGTCTCCCACAGCGAGGCAAATAAAATGTTGGCATTCTGCGGATCGAAAACCACATCGATCGCTCCTGTGCTCTCGTCTTTGTAGAGAACCTTGTCCCAGGTCTTGCCGCCGTCAGTGGTCCGGAAAACGCCTCGCTCCGTGTTCGGGCCAAAGGGGTGACCGAGCGCCGCGACAAAAACGATATCGGGATTGCGCGGGTTCACGATCACTTTGCCAATCGCGCGCGAATCCTTGAGGCCAACGTTCTTCCAGGATTTTCCCGCGTCCACCGACTTCCAGACACCGTCACCTTGGCCGATGTTTCCGCGAATGCAGCCTTCGCCGGTCCCTACATAAACGATGTTTGGGTCGGAGGCAGCGACCGCGATACTGCCGATGGAAGGAGCTCCATCCTTGTCAAAAACCGGGGACCAGGTGTTGGCGCCGTCGGTGGATTTCCACACGCCGCCGCCGGTCGCGCCGAAATAGTAGGTGGTCGGGTCGCCGGGAATCCCAGCCGCGGTAAGCGATCGGCTTCCACGAAAAGGGCCGATCGAACGGTACTTCATGCCCTTGAACAGCGGATCGCCTTCTTCCTTGCCGTCTTTAGCCGAAGGCGCGGGCGCGGCGGCCGCGGCTTTTTGCGCGGCATCCAACTTGCGATTCCGCTCCTTTTGCTGGGAGAAAGTTGGCGTGGCTGAAAACAGGATGACCAAGGCAAGCAAGGCAACGCGCACATGCACTTTTTGAATCGTGAACTGGATCATGAG
>Ga0187887_10002710_pt1 | contig 14048 bp, 10 predicted proteins | sample June2016WEW_7_10_FD_132977 | JGI IMG/M metagenome (GOLD analysis project Ga0187887, IMG submission 132977) | Peatland microbial communities from SPRUCE experiment site at the Marcell Experimental Forest, Minnesota, USA - June2016WEW_7_10 | ecosystem: Environmental > Terrestrial > Soil >...
CCACCGGAAACCGGGCTGCTTCCCATCAGACGCACGGCTTTGATGGTCAGGGTCATCCAGTTGGGCGCCGAACCGTCCGGCCAAAGCTCGCGCAAAGGGCGGGCCACGCCGTTGAGATCGGGGTGCCAAACGCGCTCATCCCAGGTACGCGATCCCATCGGGAAATCGGGATAGTCGCGGATCACATCGAGAGTCGATTGCAGAATGCGATGCTTCCAGGGCTGCGCATACTGGGGCATGAAGAGCACGTGGCTGCGGTCCTCATAGCGAACTTCGTGAATGAACTCGGTAAAGCTTGAGGCCTGCGAAAGGTTCAGAGTCGCATTCGGTTCGAGGCCATGGCGGTCGCCACCGGAAATCAGCAGCTTGTTCCACTGCTGGGCGAGCCGCTTGACGCTGCGGTTTTCTTCCCAGGGGCGAAGCCCGTTGAGCTCGAAGGCGTGCATGAACTCATGATTGGCTCCGAGAAAATCCTGGACCCTTTGCGCCGCTTTGTCATCGCCAATCAAATAGAGATCCCACACAGGGTGGTTGAAAACGATCAGCACATTCGGCAGAGCATGCAGAGCGGCCAGGATTTCAGTGAGCCGCCTTTCGTCCGGTTTGGCGGTGTATTCGGCGAAGGTCTTCATCCAGGCAGCACCGGAGTCGCTGGGCAGATTGTGGATGCCGAAGTGGAAGGCCTGATCGCCTCCGAAAGGCGCGCTCCACTCGACCGAGACTGGAATGTGACGAGCGGCAGCAACGGTACGCAGCAGCATAGGAGCGGCAATGGTGTCGTGGTCGGTAATGGAAACCAGCGGCATCAGGCCCAGCTTTTTTTCGATCTGGCCGCTTTCTACGTCGAAAGCAATACGGGGCGTCAGCGGCGGCGTCCAGTAAGCCGCGGCGTAATTGACGGGAATCTGGTGGCGTTCCCGAGATTTCCTCTCGCTCCTGGCCAGAATGGGACGCAGCAGCGGATATTGATTGCCCAGGTTGGCCAGGAAATCGAGCGTTTCCTTCGACTGGTTGGTGTGACTGTGCAGGGAAACCGCGGTCGAATAGTTTCCAGCAGCGTCAGGTTCCTTCCAGAGATAGGAGATGCGGCGCAGACCGGCCATGGAAAACCTCCCGAGGTCGTGCTACTGCCACCACTATCCGATATGCACCATGAACGGGGCATTACGGAAGCAAGAATGGTGGGTCAAATCGCCGTGCGTATCCGGAAAGGTAACGTTACTCCCCTGGATGCTACTTCGTACAAGTGACTGCAAATCAAGATACTTCTGGCCCGGGACCGTGTGCTGACCCTGCGGTAACCAAAATAGAACGATCGAAGCAGCGACCGTTACGATTCTTCAACGCCGCGTCTGCGCGATGTCGGGCAGGTCAGTGACCTCGGCAGACTCTGGCTCCAGATGATTGCGCATGAGACCGTCGCGGAGAATCTCGAAGGCCTGATCGGTGGAGTCCGCAACCTGGAACAAATCGCAATCGCGCGGAGAAATGGTGCCTTTGTCGACGAGAACGTCGAGATTGATCACCTCTTGCCAGTAAGACGATCCGTAGAGGACGACGGTGATCTTCTTGGCGAGCTTCTGGGTTTGCGAGAGGGTCAGGATTTCAAACATCTCGTCGAGGGTTCCGAAGCCTCCGGGAAAAACCACCAGCGCCTTGGCCAAATATGCGAACCAGTACTTGCGCATGAAGAAGTAATGGAACTCGAAGTTGAGCGCCGGCGTGATGAAACGGTTGGGCATCTGCTCAAAGGGCAAGCGGATGTTGAGACCAATCGTTTTGCCACCCGCTTCCCAGGCGCCACGATTGGCGGCTTCCATGATGCCAGGGCCACCGCCGGAAGTGACGACGAAGCGATTGCGGCGGGACTTGAGATCCTTCGCCCAATGCGTGAGCATGTAGGCCAGGCGACGAGCGTCCTCGTAATAATGCGCCATTTCGACGGCGGATTCAGCGCGGCGCAGGCGCAGTTCGCTTGAAGTTCCCTGCTCGATGTCATCGGCTCGAGCGGGTTGCTCTTCTTCGGGAGCGGGCTGGCTGGAGCCGGTGTTTTCCAGCAGCTCGAGTTCGCGGCTCGCTTCATCGAGGGCGCGGAAGCGCGCGGAGCCGAAGAAGACGACGGTGTCCTGGATGCGCTCGCGGCGGAAGCGGGCGAGCGGCTCGGAGTATTCCGCGAGGATGCGGAGAATGCGGCCGTCCGGACTGTTGAGGAAGCCGTCGTTCTCGTAGGCCAGCGCGGCCCTTTCCAGCGGATTCGGCAGCTTGCGGGGCATCTCAGCTTTCTTTGTAATGGATGGCTTCGGAAATAGCGATCCAGAGATTGAGCAGGCCGAGACCGGAAACCAGGCCACGCACCGCGCCGCTCTCCATGAAGTGGGAAACGTGCGCGTAGTAGAGGAAAAAGCGGTTGAAGGCCCAGACATGGGTCCACGGCAGAAAAACCAGAATGAGGCCGATGTAGAGGCGGACGATGACTCGCAAAAACAAGTCGGCGCGGTGCAGCCAGTGGGCTGTGTGGTGAGGAGGAACCGGAGTCGCGGTGGAGCTGGCAGGCGGAGGCGCCGGAGCGGGAGAAATAACGTTGGGCGAATGCGACATAGGCGCGAAGCGCGGGGACGCGCGCAGACGCGCGCGAAACGACTTAACCTCACAGTACCACAGGCGATTCTGAAGGCTGGATGGAGGGGTGGGGGTACCCCCCTTGGGGTTTGCGGAGCGGTGACTGATTTTGCGCGGGTTGGCCGGGGCTGGCGAGTTCGACAAGGCGGAAGCGATCCAGGGCCAATCAGATACGAGGCGTCCGAGTTTGCTGCAAGGACGGCCGAGTTTGATGCATCCTCGGCCGAGTTGGGCTTCGATGATTGCATCGCGGTCAGTTGCGAGGCGGCCGGGTTGGTTACAAGGACGGCCGAGATTGACGGCCTCTCGGCCGAGTTTGTTACAAGGCCGGCCGAGTGTGCTTCAGAGTAGGCCGAGTTGAGGGGGAAGATGGAGGCAAGGAACAGGAGCCCAGGCGGATGCGCTTCGCGCAATTCGGCGTTCCGCGCAACGGGCAGCGCAACCCAGTGTGGTGTTCGCACGGCTTCTCCTTTCCTCTCCAGACGCAGAAAAGCCCCGCCGGAAGCGAGGCTTTTTCTTTTCTTACTCTATAAGTTCAGAATATCACATTGAGAGGGGTAAATCGGCCAAAATTCTTTTAATAGTAAGTGGCGTGTTATCACCATAAGTTACTTTGGGTAAGTGGTGGAAACTTGACAAGAAAACAGCGTTCAGCGTTCAGGGCTCAGCGTTCAGGAAAAGCATCTCAGAGTTGCTTGTCAGGAAGGTTTGGTTCGGCGTTCTGGAGTCGCTTGGCGGGTTACTCGTCGTGGAGGACGGCTGTGGGATCGACGCGGGCTGCAGCGATAAGCGGCGCGACGGAGACCGGCAGGGCGACGAGCGCCGCGCTCGTCGCTTATTGGTTCGCGACAACGCCCAGCCGGGTCAGCATATCCCTGGAAAAGTCATCATAGTCTCCCGGGTCGTAGCCAAGCCGCCACCACACCGATGTTCCGCTGCGGTCCAGGATCCAGGTCTGCGGAATACCCCCACCCGGCAGATTCATTGCGTCATCGATCGCGCCGTCGTTCACGATCGGCAACACGGGGAAGGTATAGCCTTTTTCCTTGAGAAACGGTCCAACCACTCCCGGGTCGTCGTCGGAGACGAAGGTCAATATCTGGATATCGTTACGGTTCTTCACCTGCTCATAAAGCTTCTCCAGATTCGGCAGCTCCATCAGGCATCCCTCACACCACGTGGCCCACACGTCGATCAGCACCGATTTGCCATTCAGCTCTTTCAGCCGCCACGTCTTTCCTGCAAGGTCAGTCAGCTCGAAGTCCGGAATGGATTTTTTTGGTTTCTCCCACGGTCCCGCGGCCACGATGGTCTTATCCGCGGCCGGAATCCTGCTCCAGGTCTCCCAGGCCGTCTCTGTTCCGCCCTGCTGTTTCCATAACGCATGGGCTTCATTGGCTAAATCATCTCGAACCCTGCCCTCGAAGGGCTTGGGAGCCTCCAGCCGGGTCTGCAATGCCATTTGATACCAGGCGAGCGCGTCGATCCTGTTGCCGGTCAACAGCGCAAAGCGCGCTTGATTGGTCCAGTATCCCTCCAACAGCTTCTTATTCTCCGGCGGCGGAGCTTCCACCGCAGCGCGCAGCTCCGCCGCGATTTCCGGCTTGTCTGCTTCGATGGCCGCCTTCAGCATCCACCCGTTCACGTCCTGATCCGATTCCAACTGTTCGTCGCGCTTCTCCTTCCTCTGCTCATCGGTAAGATCGTCGCTTATTGCGAAGATCGGCCAATCGTTCTTAGAGCTTGACGTCGCCTGTTTCACCAGGTCGATGACCCGGTCCGGTTCCAGGCCCCGCTCTACCAGAACTCCAGCTGCCTGCAGGTAGTACCATCCCCAGCTTGGCCCCTCCCAGGTCTCCATCGCGCGCAGAAAGGCATCCACCGCCGCAATGGTGTCTTTTTCCGGAATCGTACCGATCTGCACCGCCTTGAACCAGGCTTCGCGCTGCAGATAGCTGTCGTCCGGATAGTCGCGAATCCATCCCTGCAAAGCCTCCGCATATTCCTTCCGATGTCGATCCCACGCGGCGGCATCCTTCTGGTCCTGGGGCTCCGGGTGAGCTTTATCCCATCGGTCGCTGACAATGTGGTACGCCTGATTGGAGTGAGGACATTCCGCGATCAGCCCGTCCTCCAGTGCTGCGATCTTTTCCTTCGGAGCACCGCTGCGCTGGTAGCCGTCGATCAGCAGAGCCTGCCACTCCGCATCTCCCTCGGGATGGATCTTCTCGATCCTCGCCAGGTCCTGGGCAATCTGGTGGCGCTCCGCCTCGTATTCCTGGGGTTTGCGTATCTGGAATTCAAGAGTCCATAGAGTGCTGTAGCTCTTCAACTGCTTCGGATCCGTCTCTTTTTCAAGCTTCGCCCGCAGCGCTACGTCCCTGGCCGCTTCTACCTTCGGCTGCAACAAAGGCTCCGCCCCGGGAAGCAAATATTGCGCATACGGATCGGAGGACGCAGGGCAAATCGCAAAAAATGCGTCGATATTCTCCTTCGCTTTGGCCGGGTCCGCACGTTTTCCATCGGAGTAGATAATGGCCAGGTCCCTTGCTGCCCATGGAAACTCCGCGGCCTCCGCCCTGGCCGACTGCAGCAGGCGAATGCTCTCCGGCGTATCGACCCTGTTGAGCACCTCGCTGGCCAGCAGAAGAGCCAGCGGGTCGTCCGGATGTTCCTTCCCCATTTTGATCCAGGCTTCGCTCAGTTCCGCGTACTCCTCCGGAGAGAATCGAAAGAAGAGGTCTCGCAACCTGGTGTACGGCTCAAGCTCACGGGGATATTTGGATATCAGCGCTTCCAGCGTCCTGCGTTGCAGCGGAAAACGGTCGGCAAAGGGCATCCTGTCCAGCAGCTTCGCATCTAGTTCCCGGTCGATCACGTTCTGAACGTCTGGATTGATTTCGCACCCGGGGAGGCGCGACGAGGATTGGGCATGGAGACCAGGCAATAAGCCAGGGAGAAGAACCAAGAGCGGTGTTAACAACGAAAGCGAACGGTGCATTGTCCACACTCTTCCAATAAGGTTCACAGCCTGGGAGCGACCAGGAGGTGATTATAGGCGCGGCAGGTCCGCTTCCCGAACAGGCAGGGTGAGGCAAATGGGAGATAAGGTAAGCGCTGACCCTTGAGCCGGTTTGTCTAAGGGAGGCGGGACAGGGATGGAGTTCCATTTTGGTTCAGAGACAGTACGAAGGAGTTGAAGGCCGGAATTTAGTCATAACGGGTGCTCCCTTTCCGGGGATAGACTTCTTGCTGTGGGGTGAACCTGGCCGGGCGCTAGTTTTGCCGGGGGGTTTTGTTTTGCCGTCGCCAGCCGGCGTGATCCTGGCTACACGGCGGGCGATTCTGGCTACTCCGCGTGGAGAGCTTCGGTGGGGTTGACGGAGGCGGCGCGACGCGCGGGCAGAAAGCTGGCGAGGAGTGCAGCGGCCGCGAGCGTGATGGCGACAGCGGCGAGAGTCTGCACATCCCAGGAGTGAACCTGGAAGAGCAGCTTGCGCATGAGGATGGTCGCTGCCAGAGAACAGAGGAGTCCGGCGGCGATTCCTGCGAGCGTGAGCCATCCGGCTTCGCGCAGGATGAGACGGTAGACGGCGCTGCGCTGCGCGCCAAGGGCCATGCGGACGCCGATTTCGCGAGTGCGCTGGCTGACCGAATAGGCGATGACTCCATAGAGACCAACGACACTGAGCAGAAGAGCAAGCGAGGCGAAGCCTCCGACGACCCAGGCGGAGGAACGATGGAGCGCAGCGGAAGGGGAGTCGTGGAGGCGCTGGCTCATGGTGATGGGGTCGTAGACGGCGAGGCCGGGATCGATGGAGTGAATGGCGGCTGCGGCTGAGGCGAGGACCGAGTTCTCGTTCTGGCTGGTGCGGAGGACCGCGAAATAGTCGTTCTCGGTGTCCTGATTCAGGGGGCGGTACATCGCGGCCTTGGCAGGGTCGTCGAGCTGGCCTTCCTGGAGGTCGTCGATGACGCCGACGATCTCCATGAGCGATTTTTGATTTCCCTCGATGTAGATGCGGAGGCCAAGGGGATTTTCGCCGGGGAAATAGGCATTGGCCATCTGGCGATTGATGACCACGACAAAGGGGTGGGACTGATCCTCGTCGTCGGAAAAGTAGCGGCCGCGGAGGAGGCGGGTTTTGAGGGTGGAGAAATACGTGGCGCTGACGTCGCGGACGAGGACCTCGTTGTGCTCGACGGGCCAGACGCGACCTTCGATGCGGAAGTTCGAGGATCCATCGCCATCGCCAAGGGGCAGGTCACTGGCGAGAGCGGCGGACTGGACGCCGGGAAGCGCCTGGAGGCGATCCTCGAGCTGGCGGGCAAGATTGACTCTGTCAGGGTCTTTTGCATAGGCGCCGGAAGTAGCCGCGACATGGAGAGTGGCGAGGTGGTCGGTGACCAGTCCGGTATCGACGTGCAGGAGGCGGTAGAAACTTTTGCCGAGCAGGCCTGCGCCGACGAGGAGCACGACGGCCATGGTGAGCTCGACGACGACGAGGTTGGACCCGAAGCGACGCCAGACGGTGCCGGAGGAGCCGCGTGAATCCTGCGAGAGGCTGGAACGCAGATCGGCGAGTGAGACGCGGAGAGCGGGCAGCAGGGAGAAGACGAATCCCGCGGCGAGGGCCACGAACGCGGCGAAGGCGAGGACACGGACATTGAGGCCGATCTGGCGCAGGTACGGCATGGTGGCCAGGAAATCTTTGGGAAGGAAGCCGGGCAGGAGGCGGATGACGAGGCCGGCGAGGGCGACGCCGAGGACGGCAGCCGAAGCCGCAAGGACAACGCCTTCGGTGACGAACTGGCGGATGAGGCGAACACGCGATGCGCCCAGCGCGCCGCGGACGGCCATCTCGCGACGGCGGCGTTCAGAGCGGACGAGCAGGAGGCTCGAAACGTTGACGGCGGCGATGAGGAGCAGCAGGGCGGCTCCGGCGAGGAGAACGAGAAGGATGGGGCGAACGTCGCCGAGGACGACCTGGGTGAGCGGCATCATAAAGGCGCCACGGCCATGATCGGCGTCGGGATATTGCTGCGTCAGCTCGAGGCCGATTCTCTGCACGTCGGCCAGGGCCGCGGAAAAGGAAACGCCGGAACGAAGGCGAGCGACACCAAGAAAGTTGTGGCAGGCGCGCACTTTTTCGCAGTCGCCGATTGGGTCTATGGCTGCCCAGAAGTCAGCGGGCTCAGCCGGAGCGAAATGAAAGTCGCGGGGAAGAACGCCGACGATGGTGGCCGGGCGATCATCGAGGACAACGGTTCGACCCAGCACATCATCGCGGCCGGCATAGCGCCGCTGCCAGGCGGAGTAGCTGATGAGAGTGACCCAGGGAGCGGAAGGCCGGTCGTCGGTGGGGCGGAAATCGCGGCCGAGGACGGGTGTGACGCCCAGGGTGCGGAAGAATCCGGCAGTGACGCGGGCGCCGTCAGCAGGCCGGGGACCGTCCGGTGTCCGCAGCATGAAGCCCCAGGCACCGTAGACGTCGAGGGACTGGAAGACGGAGTTGCGTTGCTGGTAATCGAGGTAGTCGAGGTATGACAGGTGAAAGCGCGGGCCGAGGGTGTTGGTTTCGTAAAGGACGACGAGCCGGGAGGGGTTCTGATACGGCAGAGGGCGGATAAGCGCGGCGTCGACGAAGCTGAAGATGGCGACGCTGGCGGCGATGCCGAGGGTGAGAATCAGAATGGAGGTGAGGGCGAAGCCGGGATTCTTGCGGAACTGGCGGAGGGCGAAGCGAAGGTCCTGCCACAGGGATTCCGCGGCCGACTCCCAGCCGGCGGACCAGACCTTTTGCCGGACGGTTTCTGAGCTGCCGACTTCGGCGCGAGCGGCGCGGAGGGCTTCGTCGCGGGACAAGCCGCGGCGGATTTTTTCTTCGACGGAGGCGTCGAGGAAGGTCTGCAGCTCAGCCTGGATTTCGGCATTGCGCTGGTTGCGGCGAAGGAGTGCGCGGATTCCACCCATCATGTTTCCGAACATAGCAACTTATTCTCCCGTCAGGCTTCGAGAATCCGGTTGATAGCGGCAGTTTGGCGCCCCCACTGCTGGCGCTCTTCGCGGAGGGCTTTGCGGCCGGTTTCGGTGAGCATGTAATAACGGGCGCGGCGATTGTTTTCGGTGGCACGCCATTCGCCTTTGATCCGGCCGGCGCGTTCCATGCGGCTGAGCGCAGGCAGCAACGATCCTGGATTGACGCGGAAGACGCCGCTACTGACCTGCTCGATGCGCAGCGCGATGCCGTAGCCGTGCATCGGCTCGAGGGCAAGGGTCTTGAGGACCAGCATTTCCAGGGTTCCCTGGACAAGGTCACGGGAGCGATCGTTCATGGTGGGCGGCTCCTCCAGATAATCAAGAGGTGTAGCGCGTTCTCCTTTAGATTGTCAAGAGGAGAGTGACGGGCGGGAAACGAGCGAGAGGCGAGCGAAGGGCGAGTGAACGACGAGCAAGAAACGAGTGAGAAGCGAGGGGAAAGCGAGCGAGGCTGCGCGTCGCCCTATTCGGTGCGCAGGGCTTTGGCGGGGTCGATGGAGGCGGCGCGGCGGGCGGGGATGAGGCCCGCGACAGACGCGGCCACGACCAGGGTGGCAATAGCGAGGATCAGGATCGTGGGGTTGATCCCCTTGATTTCGTAGAGTTGCGCCTCGACGTAGCGCACCGTGAGATACGCGGTGGGGATGCCGATGGCGAGGCCGAGGACGGTTTGAATCATGGCGCCGCGCATGACCATGGCGATGACGCGGAGGCGCTCGGCGCCGAGCGCCATGCGGATGCCGATTTCGCTGGTCTGGCGGGCGACGGTGTACGCGGTGACGCCGTAGAGGCCGATGGTGGCGAGGAGCAGAGCCAGCGCGCCGAAGAGGGTGGTGAGGCGGGCGACCATGCGGTCTTCAGTGAAGCGGTCCGCGATCTGCTCGTCGAAGGTCTGGAATTTGACGATGGCGAGATTGGGATTGATGGAGGCGAGGGTTTGGCGGGCGATGGACTCCATGTCCGGCATGGGGCGCGCGGTCTGAATGACGAGCGCGCCGGCGTAGAGGGAGATGTCCTGGTCGATGGGACCCTTGTTGCTGAGCGGGCGCTGCAGCATGGGGGTGAAATACATGCGGTGGTCTTTCCACTGCACGGCGGTGTAGGCGGTGTCGTCGACGACGCCGACGATTTCATAGTCGAGGGTGGACTTGGGAGAGCCGAAGTGCTGGCCGATGGGGTTGGTGCCCTTGGGGATTAAATCCTTGACGAAGGTTTGGTTGACGATGGCGACGATGGGGGCGGTGGCGGTGTCGTTTTCGGTGAAGGCGCGGCCGAGGAGGACGCGGGTGCCGACGGAGTCGAAGTAGCCGGCGGAGCCACGGACCCAGGAGGCGCCACGGACATCGGTCTGGCCGTGAATCTGGACGCCGTTGCCCCAGTTGTCGTCTTCCATGGGGGTGTAGGTGGCGATGCCGACGTGGACGACGCCGGGGACGGAGTGGAAGCGATCTTCAAAGGCCTGGTAGAGCGGGGCGAGCTGGGAGGGTTACGCCGGTACCGGAGCGGCGGCGGGCTGGTGTGGACTTGCGACCACAACTTAGACTATCGTCTACTTTGTGGACAGGCATACAACATCGTTACAGACCCGGAGGCGGCAGCAGACGCGCGGAGAGATTATCCGAGCGGCGTTTGAGCTGTTTGGGCGGCAGGGGTACGAAAACGTCTCGATGGACAGCGTGGCGGCGGCGGCCGGGGTTTCGCGGGCGACGCTGTTCAACTACTTTGCGCAAAAAGAGCTGATCCTGCGCGAGATTGCGGCGGCGCGGGTGGAGAAGCTGAAGAGCATCCTTGCGGAGTTTGGCGCGAGCGGGAAGGCTCCGAGCTTCGAGACGATTGTGGAGATGATTCTCCGACTTTGCGAGGAGAATGCGCGAATCGCGGGGAAATCGAAGAAGCTGCTGATCGAAATTGTCTTTCGGCAGGCGTCGCAGGGGGTGCTGCTGGTAGCGCGCGAGGAAGCGGTGCGGGCGCTGGCGGCATCGATCGCGCGCTTTCTGCGGCGGAAAAAGCAGGCGAGGCTGGTGGCGGAAACGGTGTTCGCGGTGTACATCGCGACGATGCTGGAGTGGCTGATGCGGGAGGGGGTTCCGCAGAAATGGCTGATGGAGAGGATGCGGGAGCGGCTGCTGATGCTGCGGGAGGGAGTGGCATGAAGCGGCGACTGATGATTGGCGGCGCGATTGCGGCAGTGGTGATTGCGGGGATCTGGATCGCGTTTGCGTGGACCGGATGGAAGAGCCGCGCGGAGTATTCGGGCACGGTGGAGACGCGGGAGATTCAGATCGGGTCGAAGATCGGCGGGAGGGTGACGGAGGTTGCGGTTGAGGAGGGCCAGTTAGTGAAGGCCGGGGCACCGCTGGTGCGGTTCGAGTGCGACGAGCTGAAGGCGCAGCGGGTGCAGGCGCAGGCAGCGGTGGAACAGGCGCAGGCGGATCTGGACAAGATGCTGCGCGGGAATCGTCCGGAGGAGATTGCGGAAGCGGAGGCGACGGCGCGGGCGAACAAGGCGGCGCTGGACGAGGCCCGGAACGGACCGCGGCGGGAGGAGATTGACCAGGCGCAGGCAGACCATGCTGCTGCGGCGGCGGATGCGACGAACGCGGAGATTTTCTACGAACGGATGAAGACGCTGGTGGAAAGCGACACGATTTCGAAGCAGCAATACGACGATGCGAAGGATAAGAAGGATGCGGCGGCGCAGCGGGCGGAGAGCGCGCGGCAGCGGCTGGCGATGCTGGAAGCGGGGACGCGCGTGGAGGACGTGAACGCTGCGGAGGCGCGCTACAAGCAGGCGGAGGCCGCAGCGGAGCTGATGCGGAAGGGATTTCGCCGTGAGGACATTGTGGCAGCGCGCGGGCGTTTGGCTGAGGCGCAGGGGCATGTGGCGGAGCTGGATGCGCAGCTGCGCGAGGCGGATCTGACCGCTCCGGCGGATGCGGTGGTGGAGGTGGTGAGCGTGCGGCCGGGGGATCTGGTTCCCGCGGGACGGATTGTGATGACGATGCTGGAGAGCTCCGAGCTGTGGGTAAAGGTCTATGTGCCGGAGACAGAGCTGGCGCGCGTGCATCTGGGGCAGCAGGCGACGGTGCGCGTGGACAGCTTTGGCGGGCGGGCATTTGCGGGGCACGTTGGGCAGATTGCGTCGGAGGCGGAGTTTTTACCGCGCAACGTGCAGACGAAGAGCGATCGCGAGCACGAAGTGTTTGGGGTGAAGGTGTACGTGGACAACGCGCAACAGGTGCTGAAGTCGGGGATGTCGGCGACGGTGAGGCTGGAATGACGGCGATTATCGTGGCCGAGCATCTGACGATCCGCTTTGGCCCGGTCACGGCGGTGAACGACGTGAGCTTCGAGGTGGCGAAGGGGGAGATTTTTGGATTTCTGGGGCCGAATGGATCGGGGAAGACGACGATCATCAAGGCGCTGTGCGGGCTGCTGACGCCGAGCGAGGGGACGGGCCGGATTCTCGGGATGGATATCCGGAAAGACGCGGCGGAAATTCGTCGCCATGTCGGTTACATGTCGCAGAAATTCGGATTGTATGAGGACCTGACGGTCGCGGAGAACCTTGCGTTCTATGCGGGGGTGTACGGGCTGGAGGGCGAGCGGGCGAAGGAGCGAACCCGGGATGTGCAGAAGCTGACGGGGATTGAGCCGTACATGAAGCGGCGCGCGGGGCAGCTTTCAGGCGGATGGAAGCAGCGGCTGGCGCTGGCGTGCGCGATTATCCATTCGCCGGAGGTGGTGTTTCTGGACGAGCCGACAGCAGGGATCGATCCGGTGGCGCGGCGGGCGTTGTGGGATTTGCTTTTTCAGCTTTCCGGGCAGGGCGTGACGTTCTTCGTGACCACCCACTACATGGATGAGGCGGAGCGTTGCGGACGGGTTGGGTACATCTATTTGTCGAAGCTGATCGCGATTGGGACGGTGGCGGAGCTGCAGCGGCTGCCGGAGGCGAATCCGGCGGGAACGTCGCGGGTGCAGATCGATACGGCGAATCCTGCGCAGATCCTCGATACGGTGCGGGCGATGGACGGCGTGCGAGAGGCGACGATCTTCGGGCGGTCGATTCACGCGCTGGTGGAGACGGATCGGATGGAGGCGCTGCGGGCACAACTGCCAGGGGCGCGGGTGGAGACGATTGAGCCTTCGCTTGAGGACGTATTTGTAACACTGACGTATCACATTATGGAGGCCGCGAAATGAGGCGGCTGTTTCGCGGGCTGGTGCCTGTTTGCCGGAAGGAATTTCTGCACATTGTGCGGGATCCGGGAACGCTGTTCTTCGCGCTGCTGATCCCGATTCTGCAGCTTTTCTTATTTGGATTTGCGGTAGACACGAACGTGCGGCAGATTCCGACGGTGGTGCTGGATGAGTCGCAGACGCAGGAGAGCCGGCAGTTGCTGGAGAGCTTTGCGGGGTCCGACGTGTTCGCGCTGCGCATTTTTGCCACGTCGCCGGAAGGGATGTACGAGGCGATCCGGTCAGGGAAGGCGCGGGCAGGGATTCAGATTCCGTTCGATTACGCGCGGCGGCTGCAGGACGGGACGACGGCGACGGTGCTGGTGTTGGTCGACGGGTCGGACTCATCGGTAGCAGGGCAGGCGATCAGCACGGCGACAGGCGTGGCGCTGCAGGGGTCGCTGGTGCGGGTGCTGCCCAACGGCATAATGCCGATTGAGGTGCGGCCGTCAGTGCTCTATAACCCGGCAACGCGGTCGGCGAATTTCTTTGTGCCGGGGCTGATTGCAATTCTGCTGCAGGTGATGACGATTTTGCTGATTGCGCTGAGCCTGGTGCGCGAGCGCGAGCGCGGCACGCTGGAGCAGCTGACGATGACGCCGGTGGCTCCGCTGGGGCTGATGGTGGGAAAGATGATTCCGTACGGAGTGCTGGCGTTTGGGGAGCTGTGCACGATTCTGGTGGTGATGCGGGTGGTGTTTCTGGTGCCGATTCACGGGAACGTGCTGCTGCTGCTGGCCCTGTCAGTGCCGTTTCTGCTCACTGTGCTGGGAATCGGGCTGGTGATTTCGACAAAGGCGCAGACGCAGGCTGAGGCGTTTCAGTTATCGATGGGGACGATTCTGCCGTCGGTGTTTTTGTCGGGCTACATTTTTCTGATTGACAATATGCCGCTGTTCTTTCGCGGCATCAGCCAGGTGATTCCTGCGACGTACTACATCCAGATTTTGCGCGGGATCATTTTGCGGGGAGCGGGGATCGGCGAGTTGTGGGTGCAGGCGCTGGTGCTGACGCTGATGGGATGCACGGCGATTCTGGTGGCGGCGCGAATGTTCGTGAGGCAGAGCGCGAGGTGAGAGAGGCAGCCGGTAGCCTGTAGCGGGTAGCCGGTAGCCGAGCGAGAGGCGAGCGAACTGCGAGCGTGAGG
>Ga0187887_10002711_pt1 | contig 14043 bp, 8 predicted proteins | sample June2016WEW_7_10_FD_132977 | JGI IMG/M metagenome (GOLD analysis project Ga0187887, IMG submission 132977) | Peatland microbial communities from SPRUCE experiment site at the Marcell Experimental Forest, Minnesota, USA - June2016WEW_7_10 | ecosystem: Environmental > Terrestrial > Soil > Wetlands...
ATGACCAGCATCGTCCCACACGATGGGTTCGCCGCGCCCATCCGGGATTACGAGCATACAGCCCTCATGATCGCAGAAAGTCGATAGGGGATCGACAAAGATCGCGCCGGCCGCCTTGAAGGCCTGATTGAGTTCGTCACTGCGTGCAAACATCGATGGATGTAGGAATGCCGAATTACGCTCCGACATGGTCGCGCCAGCTGAGTGCCAACCAAATGGAGCCATACGGAAGCTGCGCGCAAGTATCTTAGGTGGTGCAACCTTCCAAATTGGGAATTGACCGATCGCAACAATGCGCTTTACGCCCACTGCCTTTAGCTTATCGACCGTCCGTCGAATTGCATCAGAATCGACGCGTCCGACACCACCGGACCCATCATACAAATCCCAGCGACCCGCCAGTATGACGGTGTCCGGCTTAAGTTCGGTAATTTTTTCGATGACAAATTTGTTTATGAATGTGCAGTTCGGTATTCTGACGGTGACAAAATCCAAGATCGGGGGACAGCCCGATGCCGTGTATTGCGCCAGCTTATAAGTACCTCTCGCTTTCACGATCTCCCTGAGCCCAGGTACCAAGTGTGCCGCGTGTGAATCGCCCCACAATACAATTCTTGGGGTACCCGCCTTGCCGTCTCCGTCGCATTCGTCGGTAAATACTTCGACGCTCTTTCCTGGATCGATGAAACACCGGGAAACGCTATTCGCGACCACCGCCTCGCCCCGAAAATCTCTAACCCACTTTTGCACATCGGCAGGATAGCGCGCTGGGACACCAGCACATGCAAGGATTACTAGTCCGAGGCCCCCTACCACTCCCAAGACGACGCACGTGGCAATTGATTTAGTCCCCGTCGGCGCGCCAAACCGAATTGGCTTCTCGATAAACTTATATGTGAGCTCGGCCAGAATGAACGCTGCGATGATGCAGATTGTTCTGACAAAACGGCTCGGCTCCTCATAATCAAGGATGCGTGCGAACGACAGAATCGGCCAGTGCCAAAGATAAAGTGGGTAACTGATGAGACCAACGTGGACAAGCGCCCGATTACCAAGCAATCGCCGCCCAATGAACGTCATCTTGCCTACGGCAATCAACAAAGCACAGCCTAGCGTCGGCAGTAATGCCCATGTGCCGGGGAACGAGCTGTTCCCATTGATCAAAACCATCGCGGCACCAATCAATACAAGGCCGAGCGAAGCGACCGCCTCATTGGTCGGATCGCGATGGCGTAGGTACAGACGCTTGATCCGGTCGAAGATAGCTGCCCGAGCAATGACGGAGGTTAGTTCTGGTGGCGCGATCGCCACTATGCAACCCAGCATAAGCTCCCAAAACCGGCTGACGGGAAGAAAAAATGCTGCCGGCTGGTCCGTGGTGGTGAGTAGCAGATTGGAAAGAAAGGAACTAACCAGGATCGCGCTCGCAACAATGATTGGACCTCGTCGCCATTGCCAAGATAGAAGAAGCAACACCGGCCATACGATGTAGAACTGCTCCTCGACGCCCAGTGACCATAGATGCAGTAGGGGCTTTAAGGAGGCGTTGGTGTCAAAATACCCGGCTTCGTGCAGCGAGACGAGGTTTCCGACAAAGCCCGCACCTGCGGCGATATGCTTGCCGAGTTGCTGGTATTCGTCGGGAAAGAGGACCAGCCATCCACAACAGATGCATGCGATGAGCACCACGACCAAAGCCGGGAAAATGCGTCTAACCCGCCGTGCATAGAACTGCATAAAGCTGAATTCATTGCGCTCCAGACTCTCAATAAGAATGCTCGAGATTAAATAACCGGAAATCACAAAGAAGATGTCGACGCCGACGAAACCCCCTCTGACTTGTGTCGGAAAGCCGTGAAAGCCGACAACGGCCAAAACCGCAATTCCGCGCAACCCATCAATGTCTGACCGATAGGGCGTGTGCACCGGGGAGTTTCCGGACTTTTCGAACATTGTTCTCGGCCATTTATATTTCGCCGGTTCGTGCACGACAGAATCCATCACAACACCTTAATGGCCACTGGCATCGCTTCTTACACTCGACCTGATCCCGACACAGCCAACTCCGCGATGCCTGGACGCGATCGCACAGCCGCCGCGATCGCCGCGATGTGATATCTAGTTGATAGCAGATAAATGGATGATGTATCGCGATTGAGCCGAGGCTTCAATGTTCCGGTGCCTACCCGCACGAGAGGATGCTGCATTGCAGGCGACATGGTGCTCCGATGATTTCGGTGCAAGCCGCTATTCCGATCCACGAGGCAGGGGGCGCCGATCATTTTATTGTGTCGTTCCCTGACTTTGTTCTATCCTGATTTGCTGCCACCCCCCTCACGATAAGCGCTTCCTGATTTTTCTCGAGAGACTTAATCGGAATAGCCAAGGCATGCCGAAGCGTTGGGAAAGTCGCCATACTAGAAAAGGTCCAGCCACCGCGATGATCGTGGTTAATAAAAGCTGCCAGAATGGCGCGGCACCAAATATTCGCGACACGAACTCTCGTCCTACCGCCTGAAAGTACGGGTGTAAGATGTAGATCGCAAGTGACGCAACGCCGAGATTTGCTAAGACGCCCTCAGCAATTGGCTTATCGAGATATTGCACTAACCCGATCGATGCTAGGGAGCCCACGATGCCACAGAGGAGCCACACGGGCGTCCAAATAGTCCAGCCTAGTATGAGCGCAATGCCCAGTAAGACAAACGCTGCAATAGACAGCAGCAGTGGGCTCCAAGCATTCGTAACTCTGAGCTGATCTAGGACCGGTCGCAGCATTGCTCCAAAAAGGAGGAAAGGCAGAAATCGTGTCAACGCACCGAAAGGGCCCAGAGGAACGTTTTGCAAGGATAGACATGCAGCAATGCTTACGCTTAGTAGAATCCAAGCCGGAATGCGCGCAACTGGGATCAAAATAATTTGCATCACATACAAGGTCCACAAAAACCATGAAAGATCACCGGTAAGCGCCAGACCAAGCCTGGTCGTCCAGCCGACATCCGGTGGGGGGCTGCTCATGAATGCTATTGCGAATGGTAATACGGCGGTGCGTACAAGAAACTCCCAAAATAGATACGGCCATGCAATGGATTCCGTCCGCGATATGAGAGCATTCAGTGGATTGACCCGCATTGACTCAATGCAAAGTAGTCCTGAAATCATGAAGAATAGTGGCATGTGGAATAGGTAGATATAATCGTAGACGTGTTTGAAGAGGCCTTCGGAATCCAACCAACCTCGCGCCATCGTTCCCCCAAGAACGTGCCCAAATACTACGAGGATGATTGCAAGGCCCTTTGCAGAATCGATCCAAACTAGGCGTTCTATTACAGGCGATGATCCAGCCATAGATCGCCGAGATTGGGTCCGATCCGTCTGGATAGAAAAGTCCTTGTGATTGTACGAGCTCATCGCTTAGCTTAGCCTAACTTTTCGAACTATGCTCGACTTGGGGTTGCCGCTTTTGATGCCATGGTCCGCTCGCAGACAGCGCAGATGACGTCCGAGTCTTGAGACTCGGCGCTTCTAGCGGCGTGTGAGCCTAGGGTTTAGGTGCAAGAAAGCTCTATTTGCGATCGGCTAGGGGTCGAGTTCTACACTATGATGCGGGGGACCTAGTCTAGGTTGCCTGCTCCGCTTCCTTCGGACTCCGACAATTTCCTTATATGCGGAAAGCGGCATAGGTCGGCTGGTATCACTGCTAGCGATGACGCAAGCATGGATGCGCTCCTCGAGGCGAATCATTATCGCCTCGGAAACGCCCGCCTACAGCAGCGGGGTCGGCGCCCCATTCGTGCTTCGTGAGCTTCGACGAATGGAATTCCTTCGACGTCAGCGGCATATCGCAGGTTGCTGGCGCGCAAGCCATAGACAAGGGTTAGGTCGGAACCAGCGGTGACGATATTGTCCAGTCATGAACTTGTTAGGGATCCTATTCCGGCGAATGATTTTGACGTTCTATCTTTCGAGATGAATACCAATGTTTCCACGATCCACGGTAATTCTGTAGAAGCGCACGTCTGTTATTCCTGGCGCAAGATCCTTAATTTCGCTTGGATGTGCGCTTCTAGACTGCACGAGCATCTTTCGAACGAAGCTCAAATCGGGAAGCAAGGTCTCGTCAGCGACAGGCTTAGACCCATAGCCGACAACATAGTATCGGTTGAGATTGAAAGCAGCGCCAGGTGCGTCGGCAAGGTTTGTAAAGCGTCTTGAAGCAGTACCAAAATTGTTTCCGAGTGCCCAAACGTTGCCGGCGTTGACACCGGTCACCTTGACATCGGAATCGAGAGCCGACGACAATACCGTCGCATCGCACGACAAATTGCTGACTTCGATCGCATTGAGATTTGTCGGCACGGCGAGACCGCCCGACCCACCTGATGTCGCCATCCGCGAGCCTTCAAAGGTGACGGTGCTGTTATCCGAGACCCGGGCATACGTCGTGGCAGTGTTGGATTCGTACCAGGCGTCGCGCACGAGGAGGCGTGCTCCTCGACTGGCCTCGTAGCTAAGATAGTTGGCGCCGCTAGAACCGGCGAAGAGATTGGTTTGGCCGTATTGAGGCCTTCCCCGCTGCGCCAGCGGTCCGCCGACAACCTTGAGACCCACTCCGGTGGACGCAGGTGAAGTCGCGGTATAGGCGAGCTGGAAGTCGTGCAGTTCCACTAAAGCATAGTCTAGGCTGTCGACGAATATATTTGCCAATGACGATTGCAGCGCCGAAACCTGCTGCATGTAAATCCTGGAACCCGGTTGGTCGGCATTACGGATGTCAATTCCGGTCGCGCCCCGGGCGTTCAAGTTGAAATCCCGTAATATTACACGCGACGGACCCTGGAGGACGAGGGCTACTCCGGCTACACCGCCGCTAAAGTTCAGGGCTGTCTGCTCGCCGTCTCCCACCAGCTGCAAATCGCAGTCAGGTGGAATGATAATCGTTTGAAAGAGTTTATATGCGCCGTACGGCAAGTGAACGACAGGCCTTTGTCCGCAGTACGAAGCAGCTTGCTGAATCGCTTGTTGAATCTCCGCTGAGCTGGAGCCGGCCGCAACTTCGAAGACCTTTCTGTTGAACCTCGGAAGCACTCCGGGAAGATTTGGTGGCGTCTGGTTGATGGATGATGCTGAAACGACTTTGTCGTCGAGCGAGATTTGACGACCTTCGCCATTTGAATAACTGCCACACTGAATCGTACGGTCATGTGAGAAAGTGTTTCCGACTGAGATACAGTCAGCCGGGTCTTGCCCCATGATTTTAACCGCCGCTCCACTGGCATTAGGGGGACTGACAAACTTGTTGTCCGTCATAATAGTGGGGCCCATGTTCCCCTGGTAAATGGAGCAGCCACCGCAGTCGTTGTAACCACCAGATGAAAGCGTAATGATCGTATTACTCTGGAGTCTCGTGACAGCAGCGTTCGTGTAGTAGTATTGTTCATAGAGAAATTTATTGGAATTGATGGAGAAATTGTCGCGGAAATTGAAGTTTCCCGTGTTGAGAAGCGCCAGATCGGCGAACGTGGAACCTCGAAACACGTTATTAAACGCATGAAAATTGCCAGCACCAGGTATATTAGAAATCGCTGAGCCATTATTTTCAAATAGCGAATACCAGACCCACCAATCCAACGCGTTGAAGTTTTTTAATAGGATCCCCCATGCATTATTCGAAAACTTGGAACGCAGGACAGAACTTTCCGCGGCACCCAAACCAAATTGTCCGCCTTGAATGCCAATAGTGGCATCTTGAAACACATCGTCAGCATATTCGTTGCCCGTATCGAATTGTCGACCTTCGCTGTAGTCAGCAACTGACTGATCCACTAAGACGCCGGCAATTCCACTCCCGTCGAAGGTAATTCGATCGAAACGGCTGTAGGAAACACCATCGATATGAAGGAGCGTTCCCCCGTGCTCACCCGCCCATTTTAGAGTCGTCGTGGTCGGGTCCTCGCCGATCACACCAATGCTTTTGGCGCTCATGACTGTCATCGTTTTCGTGACACGATAAGTGCCGGCGGGAATGTAGAGCACGGGCGACTTATGTGCCGAGGTGCTTAAGGTTCTGAGCGCGGATTGAATGGCGTCGGTATCATCGGCTTTGCCGTCGCCCTTCGCACCATAGTCTCGCTTCAGATCGGTCCAACTGGCAAACGGGCCGACAAATTCATCGCCCCGTGCATCCGCCGCGAGTGGCAGTTTCGGTGGGTCCGCGTTGATATCGGCACACTGTGCTTGAACCGCTGACGTTGACACGGGCGGACTGGTTTCCCGGATCCCCGGATTTCCATCGGCGGAGTATGACTGCCTGGAGGCATTGTGAGCCCCGACCGCGCGGTTGATGGTTGGCATCGTCACGGCAGCCGGATCAGCAATCGACCGACCGTTAGGGACTGCGATGCATAAATTGACCTGGCGGGAGGATGGCCGAACTTCAACCGCGGTCGCGTCTATTGTCATCGCACTGTTGCAAACGATCGCCAGTCCTAGTGACAGCAATATGGCCAAAAGGAACTGCCGCCAGCTACCTGCCACGCGAATCATTTCTGTTCGGGCTTCCGCTGGACAACCCGGAGGAAGCACATGATTCAAATCCGTATTCAACTTCAACCGCACTCGCTAGGCATGCGGCTTTGCAACGATTGAATACACAGCATTTTCGTTGCGATTGATGATTTCAAAACCGTAGTTGTGATCACGCAGCAATTCCAACAATTCATCCTCGCTACTCCCAGACAGCTTCAGCTGCAGCGGGTGAATTTCGATAATAAAAGCCGGCCGGACAGAACGAAGGAGACGATCCGCCCCCTTTAGGGCTTCAACCTCAAATCCTTCTATATCGATTTTCACAAGTGTGGGTAGTGGCTTGATATCATTTAACAGCGTGTCGAGCTTGTGAACCACGACAGATTCTTTAACCACCGGAACATCAGGGTAATAATGGCGAGCGAGCTCTACAACCTCTTCAATGAACGAACCTGCACTAGTCGTCCCTTGAACCGACATCAGAGCTGAGCCGTCATTGTTTCCTATGCCGTATTGAAAGGCTCGAATTGACCTACTGTCCTCTATATTTTGACAAAGTAACTTAAACACATCGGGCGCAGGCTCGAAAGAAATTACGCTGCCATGCGGGCCCACAATACGAGCGGCCAGAAGACTGAACAGGCCGACGTTGGCTCCGACATCCCAGAACGTGTCCCCGGGCTTCAAATTGGGCCTCATCGTCCGAGCCATGTACGGCTCATAACTCAGATACAGCGATGTCCAGCACGGCTTCGCGAGCCACAACCAACACCCTTCATAGTACGTCGGCAATGTCCGATTAGATGCAAGGATGTGGGAGGCTATTGTGTTTGCGTATGTCAATACACGACGTCTCAGTCTCATGTGTGCGTACCCATTAAACCCAAAGCGTCCAGCTCGTAGACCCACCGTGTTCGTTTAGCTAGTCACGATCAGTATCATTCCCAAGCCGTTTGCCGCAAATCCTGGGCCACGAATCCAAATCTGTCCGTACAGATATACGCGTCGTGCATCAGCGATCTCGCACGCCGGCAGCTCCGGATTCGAGGCGACTCGTCTGTGGTGGCAAGAGTTCTTTAGTTTTTTTGCCAAGGGTTATCATCACGTTTAGTAGCTCTGTCGCATTTTTTTCTAGGTTAAATTGCTCCAAGAAGCAGCTTCTCGCATTTGAGGCCAACACCTGACGATTAGATTCTGACAGGCCGCACATGTATCCTAAGCCTTCAGCAATTCCATCGCTTTCATCCGTCACGACCCTCCCAGCGCCGCTCGATTGAACTTCGCGCCAAATGTTAACCTTGTTAGTTATCAAGACTGGCACGGAAAGCGCCATAGCTTCGGCAACTGCGATTCCGAAATTCTCTTGGTGTGAAGGCAACGCAAAGAACTCGGCTATCCGAAATGCCCCCCATTTCTCGTCCCCGTCGAGCATCCCGATCCAGTGCACTCTGTCCGCGACGCCAAGTTCTGTGGCAAGCTTGACGAGCCGTGGCGTTAGTCCAACATCGTCCGGGCCAACAATCAGCAAATCAAAGTCGGGGAATATGTGAGCTTGTCGAGAAAACGCCTCGATTAGCAAATCCAGCCCCTTCTTGGGGTGAATACGACTTAAGAACAATATCATCTTGCGGCCTTGAGTCTGGGGGAACCTCGCCAGAAACGCATCTTTTTGTCGTTTCGGGTCCCCCACTATATCTTGCGCTCCATAGGCAACCACGTATCCGGAGCGCATGTTAGGCAGGAACTCTTGGCTGGCCAATCGTCTCTCTTCTTCGCAGGCAAAGAATATCGCTCTGGCGTCACGAAGGACTTTGCGCTCGAAAAAGATCCAGAAAATTTTTCTAAGAAAATGATCGAACGGCTGGGCTTTCTTGAGCCATGGATCGAGCATGCCATGTGGACAAACGTAGTATGGAACCCGCAGTTTGCGGATCGCCCGCCAGGTGCCATACGAAGTATAGTTCCAGAGCCCGTTGAGTATAATTGCATCGTAGCTTTCGCCGTGTGCCTGGAGCCATTTTTTGAGATTAGGCGTAAATCCGTACCGCAATGGCGGAATAAAGCGCCGCACAAAATTATAGAAGCGCCCCTGATCGCCGAGAGCGAACGTGGTAACAGGTGATCGGCTAACACAGGGCGCATTCGGGGGATCCAGGCATAGAATGTGGCATTCGTGGCCACGTCGAGCCCACAATAAGGAGCACGAAAAAACGTGATCTGTGGTACCCCCTCCCCTCCGATCCACAGAGCCGATCACATTGAGTATCTTCACCGCAGATCCACCGTGCGAATCCCCATAATCGTTCGGCCGAGTTGCAGAACGAGGTCCGTAAGCGCTTCATCGTTGTTTGACAAAGTATTCCAATTCAGCAGCAAACCGTTTTCGAAAGGCGCTATAACAAAAGTGCTCGCGCCAGCGCCGTTGTCCCGCCGTCCCCATACGCTGCGCCAAGTCCCGATCGCGCAATAGCTCAATAATCGAATCACTAAGTTCATTTGCATGCGCAAGATCGACGTTAAGGCCAGTCTCGTTATGAATGTTCACTTCTGGGGCGGCATCGTGTACCGAGGCGATAACCGGGACCCCCCAGCGCATTGCCTCGATGTAAGCCAGACCAAAGCCCTCGCCGCGGCTGGGCATCGCAAATACCACTGCACGCTTCCAGAGCTCTGGCAACGATGATTCTGTCACGAAACCTAGAATATCGATGTATGCCGCTGCCGCGCTGGCCGCTGCCATGGATCGATGTCGCTCAAATGAGGGCCCGACTCCGGCGATAACCAGTCTGGCACCCGGGACGGCGTCGACAATGGTGGGCCATGCGTCGATTAGCTCCTTATGCCCCTTGTAAGCCGCATCATCAAGTCTGCCAAGGATCAGGACAATCGGCGGTCCGCCAAGCCCCGCCGGCTCCGCCGGAGGCTCATCTTCTGATGTGGCGAGCCAACACACCCGAGCAGACGAGAATACCTTATCATACTCCATTGCGTGCTGGCGTGTGAAATTAGTATTCGCGAGCATGACGTTCGCACGGTATGCGGCCCGAAGACGATCCGGCCGCAGTTGATCCCATACCTCAATGCCATGGACCCAGACCCCGAACGGGCGAGCTAACCTAGGCGGCCAAATATGGGCTCGTGCGGTGCCAAGTTGGTCATACAGCATGTGACTGCCTCGCAACGCCGCCCGCCCACACGCAAAAACAAACCTAGCTCGCGAGCCTCCGCATCCGCTCCACACCTTGCATTGTTGAAATCGCCCGCCCTCATCTTGAACAGACAAAAGCGACAATGGATACCCAGCCTCTATTGCAACGCGCGCCGTGAGTTCGCAAACGCGCGCAATACCGCCCTGCGATCCAAGAAAGCTTTGTGACGCCACTGTCAGCATACGAAATTATTGATCCGTCGTCTCGACCTCTGCCGGGCGTACGCTATCGAGAGACCTGAAAGGCGCAAACGGTCGCAATCGCTGGAAAACTGGGTAACAACATCGCACAAGCTGTACCGCGTCCGATTCTGCGCGGCGTGCATTAAGTCTTTAGGGCCCCGCTGACAGCCTGCCTATATTTGCTCAGGCAATAGCGTCGCACGGTGCCCGTATGCCTTTCGAATAACCAATAAATCATGGAGCAATACAGCAAAGTAACCAAACCGAGGGCTACAAAAACCGAATAACCGAGGAAGGATGCCTCAAACTTACTATTGCGAAGAACTACATTCACGACCAAGGCCATAAAGGGAAAATGGACCAGATACATGGTATAGGAGCAGTTTGCGAGGGCATGCGCCGATTTGCGATAGATCGCGCTATCCCCCTCATGTTGAGCCAAGACCAGTACCAAGACCGCCGCGGCCAGTCCAATGAAGGAGTCTTTCGCAATATCGGTACCGTAATTCCCCTTGCTGACGGCAAGCGAGAACAATAGAAACGCCATCGACGCTCCTAATGCGATGGACGTTCCGAGAGCCTTAGCAAACCAGCCTCGCTCATAGATGATATACGCGAACGCCCCGGCGAGCCAAATGAGGCCGGACAACGCCATATATTGGCCGACGAACAGACAGGTGCATACAAACAAAGCAAGATTGATCGGGGTAGACGACCAACTCCATCGTCGACTCACGGCGATGTACAAGAATGGAAACATTAAATAATACCAGAACTCGTTTGCCAGACTCCAAAGAGGCCCGTTAGAACCAAATATCGGCGCGGTGATCGTTTGAAGGAAGAACAGATTTTCCATAAACGTGGAGAAGTCGAGGTGTATCCCACCCGTCGCCAGGTTTGGTCCGGAGTTATATATCTCATAGAGCTGGCCACCGTAAAATTTCATTCCCGATGCGAAAATTCCAACTCGATCACAAAGCAACGTCAGCACCAGACACGGGATGAGGACGATCCACAGTCGTGTCACGCGCTTGATCAGATAAATCGGCCAGGAAAAGCCCTTCGTGCTGTCGTCAACAAGGATTGACCGCGTGATGAAAAAACCACTCAAGACAAAAAAGATCATTACAGCTTGATGACCGAAACCGGTGATAGCCCAGACAATTGTGTCGATCGGAGTATGACTATTGAGATCGCCGTAGGAAAGAAACACAAAGCTCCTTAAATGACCGATCAGCACAACGAGAGCTGCCAAGCCGCGAGCCATATCCAGATGAACGAAAGTTGGCGCTGGCTTGGTAAATGACGCGGTCGCGGACATAGCGCTTCCCTAGGCGAACTTGACAGACACTTGTAGCAGTGAGCGCGCCCTGCGGGACTGCTCAAAACGTAGTATCGTAGCACGCAATCCGGCTGTGGGGCTATTGCTTGACGTTGCTATCTAGTTAATGCCGTATATGCCCTTCGGAGCCCCAATTCGCAGGGTTTCTACGAGCGGTCTGCAAAGAACAGCGGGTACCAGCACTCACCGGTCCAGCATGGCACTGCCCGGCAGCCACATTTCGCATTCGTCCGATGGCGACGATCGTCATTTAACTAATAAGTACGTAGACGACGGAAAATGTCGTCGTTCACCAAATTGCTTAACTCCTTTGCCCGGCAAGCCCCCGATATTCGGTTGAGGGTCATATTCCGGAAAAGTAGCCTTTAATAGCTTTGGATCTCCGTAGTGGAGCAAACTCAGACTGATCAAGACTTCAAACCGCGTGCTATTTGCCAAGGTCGCAAACAACAATGCCGTTTCCATCGACTGTGTATACACGTGCTCGACATCACGCGGGAACATATATGGAAACATCACATCATGAATATGCACAAATACTCCCGGCTTCAGTCTAGGTAGGATCTCAAGATAAATCCTTGCGACATCTCCGCAACAGCGAACGGCGTGCGACGAATCGATTGACAGTAGATCGCCGGATTCCAAGCGGTCAAAAAACTCTAAATCGACGTCCTCAACGATGGCAGTCTGCAACTGGACCGGAAGCGAGCTCAAGAATTCTGACGGGTTGGGATCTATGCACGAGAGTTCATAGGAGCTACCGTTTTCTTTGCGGTTGGTTTCCAGGGCAGCGAGCATGCACCAGGTGGATATACCTGAACCGATCTCCACAATACGATGTGGACGGGTCTTGCGAATGAAGCCATGCAGAGCTTGCGCTTCGATGTAGCCAAAGCCCGGCCCTGCGTGATTTTCGACACCGTCCAGATATGTCTTGTTGCCGCGATACTCCGGTTCATAAGGCGCGATCCAATTCTTCAGAGTCTCACGCTGTTTTTTCGCATCCAGTGGCAGTTGCGATAAATCGACAGGGCGATTCCACCGATCACGGCTCTTTCTGAGCTGCCGCGTGGAAGCAAGCGGTACGTAATAGTGGACGGGAACGAAAAAGATATTGAAGAGTTGGCCGAATTCAAACAGCCGAACGCTGGCGTTTTTAATTGCGCCTTTCAAGACCTTCATCATGATGTTCCCGAACGTTGACTCATCGTCAGAATGACCGGCAGGAGCGGGATCTGGATGTGTTCCATATTTCTAATACCATAGGGAGCTGAGTTGATTCGTCTTATATCGAGAAGCACACAGCTGCTCAGAAAATCGAGGGCTTCTCGCTGGCCGGGCTCCGTACCGCTTATTTGACGCCTTCGACATAGAGGCTTTCGCCACTGCGCGCCTTTGTATCCAACGGACTTTCGCCTGTCGCGGACACACCATAGCTTTGCTGGATCACGCGAACAAAGCCCGCGTCTCGAAATCTCATCATCAAAGTCTCGACGTCGTACGCATATTTATGCTCTGCTCCTTGCCGAAATATTTCGTTAATGAATTCCATTTTGGTTCGGTAACTGCGGTTCAGCCAAAAATCACGATAGAGTCCATTCTCCTCGACGAGCGGTCGGAGAGGCGCGAATGCACTCCAATCGCATTGATATAGTCTCAGATATCGTCCCGCATCCGGAACGACTATCCGGACGACGCCTCCCGATCGCAAACAGCGATCACACTCGGCCAGAAATTTCAAGCCCGTCACAGGATCAAGGTGCTCGAACACGTGCTCCGCAAAGATTGAATCCACCGATTCATTGTCAAATGGCATCCCGCGCCGACAATCCCACCGAAACACTTCAGGGGGGCCATCCAAATCTATATTGATCCATCCCGCCGCAATGTTTGCTCCACACCCAATATTGAGCTTAAGATTGGTCTTACCCCGGAATTTTGAGCGGTCCCAAAGCCACGTTCTGAAATGCCTAATGGTTGCTCTTGTTTCGAACGAAGCCTGAGCGACGAGATCGCTGGGCCAAATTCGAGAAAGAAACCCTTTAAGCGCTTGCTTTCCCAATGCCATCGACCGCTACCTTTCGCATCCATCGGCTCGCAATTTCTACCGCCGAGCTGGGTTGCCGCTATGCCCATGCGGCACCGGTGGCGCCGTATGCCTATTGCCTGTTACTTCGGTCCAGACGCCCAACTAGCACCGCCCTCACCCGATCGCCAAATGCAAATCATGCTCAATGGCAGGGTTATAATGCAGCGTTGATGAACGGAGTTTTCGCACATAGAATTAGCGTCCACACTGCCCAATGCGGACTTTCTCTCTAGTTTCCGAATCAGAGTAAATGCAGAAGCCGCTCGAAACAGAGGCAAATGACATGCCGGGGCCCGCTCTTAGCGCTCAAAATCGCTTCTATTTTGTCGCATTTTTCAGCGTAGCGCTGATTTTGACTGTATTCGTGGCGTCATGGCACATTCCCTTTCGTATCGAGGGCGATACTGCATATGCTGCCAAGATCGCGCAGCAATACGTTGCCGGTTCCGCAGATTTCAATCGGATCACGCTGGTCGACCCCCGCGATCTCGCGAATGATTCAGAGACCTGGATCTATTGGTGGCCGCCCGGGATTGTCAGCACATTCATCATTTTCTTTAAGCTTGGCCTATCCGCGAGCGCTGCTGGTCGGCTATTGATGCTTGGTGCCGCACTCGCCGGTGGCATCGGCTGGGCACTGGTATCCGCTATGATCTTCGATAGGCGTATTGCGCTGGCGCTGGCGACGGTGCC
>Ga0187887_10002712_pt1 | contig 14032 bp, 19 predicted proteins | sample June2016WEW_7_10_FD_132977 | JGI IMG/M metagenome (GOLD analysis project Ga0187887, IMG submission 132977) | Peatland microbial communities from SPRUCE experiment site at the Marcell Experimental Forest, Minnesota, USA - June2016WEW_7_10 | ecosystem: Environmental > Terrestrial > Soil >...
GCCGTAAAGCCCGCGACGGTGAAATCCGGTACAGCCTCAATGAGTCGCGCCGCCGCCACACACGCTTCGTTGAGCTTTCCCAGGCGAACCGTCGAGGCCAGCTGTATGGCGTATCGAAGGCTGCGTGATCGCTGACCGACTGGCCCAGCCTGAAGGGCGCTGGCGCCATTTCGACCGCAGCGGGCTGCGCCGGCTGGTCTATCCTAATCCTTGGCGCGGCGTCCAAGAGGCGGCCGACGTGTTCAAGGTGGCGTCCTAGGACCGCTGGCTGGCGCCCTTGGACGACTGTTCAGTCATCTGCCTATTTTGCCAAGCCGGCGTTCGGCCGAAACGCCCAATGACGAGCGTCGGAAATCAGGCGGCCGCGGACCTTCGCCACGAAGCAGCAATGTGTCCGGAGATAGAAGCACAGCGGAAGACCCTGGACCGCCGCACTATTTTTTTGGACGAGGATCAGGGACTCTGCACATTTGGTGGTTGAGACGCATAGTATCTAGCGGCCTCATCGATCTCAGCGGGAGTCAACGAGCGCGCGACTTGCGCATTTGTTGACTGATGTCATTTGTAACGGGCGCCGCTCGCGTTGCAATTGGGTTTTGATGTACGCTTTGGGTTTTAAGTAGATCGAAAATATCTTCGATGGTCCAGTCTCCCAGCCGCCGTTCATGTCCGCTCATGCGCCGCCCACCCATCAGTATGAGGCGCCGCCAGCGCGCAATTCTTCCGGCACCTGGTCGATCGGGATGCCGGCGTTCAGCACAAGATAGCTGGCCAGCTGTTCGCGTTGCGCCTCGGTGAGCTTGATGCCCATGTGGCTCGGCTTGTGCCAGGTGCCAAGCCAGTGCTCCTTGGTACGGCTCTGCGTCACCACCACCGTGATAACGTGGCAGCCCATGCATTTCTCGAGCGCGAAGTCGCGTCCGTCCATAGGCAGCTTGGAGGCATCGGCCGGCATCTGGTTCGCCGGCAAGGGCATGTTGAACGAAAGATAATCCGCCAGGGTGAGCAGCTCCTTGTCGGTCAGAGACTGCAGCGTGGTGATTGCCGTGGCATGAGCCTTGAGATAGCTCACCCACTCATCTCGCGTGTGCTTGCCCGTCGCCAATGCTTTGACTTCATCCGCCGGCGGGTGGCTTGCGATGATGTTGGCCAGCAGAGTACGGCCACCGACCGGAATGAATGCAAACACGTCGTCGCTTTGGGCATTCAGCGACTGAGGCAGCCAAGCGGCAATCACCGCTGCGGCCGCTACTGCGAACAAAGGGATGAAGCGCATGATACGTTTCCTTGGGCGATGCGAGTCGGATGATGCGCGCTTGGTGCAGGGAGACGAGGTTACTCCGGCCCCTGTGCGAATGCGATGCCGGACTCCGCCTAAATGCCCAATTGCCCCTCATGGGGGTGCGCTACGCGCGCTTTTTTGGGGCCCAGCAGGGGGGAAGACGGAAACGGCCCTAGCGACAGTTTTTGGGCGTAGAAAATATGGTTGGCGCACAAGGACCTCCTTGGACCCGCTGATTAAGAGACTGATGCTTTCATAAAAAAATCAATGGCTTAGCTACAAAGCGCACGGCTTTGCGCGTAGCCACGATCAATGGCTTAGGATCAAATTGCAAAACGATCTGGCCAGCCCGCCTACGCCATGATCCCCGGACGGTGTTGACCCTTACGTGGGAGGACGTGGGGTCGCAGGTTCAAATCCTGCCACTCCGACCAGCTTCCCTGAAATGGCGATTACTACGGGGCCCGATATAGGAAACGAAACCCCATGTCGGCATTCGATCAGGCTGCTGTCGCAGGGCCGCTTCAGTTTTGTTGGGCCCTAAGCCTCTTCTTCCCACAATGAAGGAAGCTCGGAGGGCGGAATTGCCGAGTAATTGACCTCATATTCTCCTTTGCCGCGTTTTCGAAAAATCGCTGGTCCTATGTAGGTTTTCGGTGAGGTGTCTGGACAGAAATTGTACACGCGGCTTCGGACTGTCTCTTCTACCGTTTCAATCTCACGGTGATGCTCGCGCAAAGGCCGCTTCACCTCAGGATAGACATCAGAGAGTTGCGCTCGACCTCACTTGCTCTCAAACGCTGCGACAACGAACGCGACCATCGAGCTTTTTCGAGAAAGCTTCGGTCCACGGTCAACTGGTTCCATTTGTTATCCCCTGCCACTTTCGCTGCGACCTCAACTCCGGACATATCGCTGCCCTGCGCCAAGTGACCAGCGAAGCGTCAACTCGCATACTTCGCGGCGGTATGCTAGTCGACGCCAAGAGATTTCGCGATTGCATAAGGCGTTTTGCCTTTTGCAGTCGAGCCTGGTAATTTGCTGGTAAGGAGAGGAAGAGGGCTTCCCTACGCAGTTGCTCTGCCATCAATGAAACGAAGACAATATGCCGTAACTAAGAAAAGGCGTTCGAAGCGCGGTTCAGTCTATTGGAAAATTGAGCACGGTAGCCTTAAGCCTGACGGCACTTATTCGACGGCATTTCGCATTATTCAAAGTTACCGCACTGAAAAGGATGCTCGGGAAGAATGGAAATACGAAACTCATTGGACTGAGCATTCCAACAACAATTATTCAGCTCTTGTACGCGGGCGGCAGCTAGTGTCTGGTAAAATCCACGAGAAGTGCATTGAGGTTCGCTACAGTAAAGAGGGCGACCGTTAAAGAACATACCATGTGGCGAGGATTGGCCTTCGGTTGCAGCTCCGGTCGAGTTAGGCAAGCCCTAGCGCGCTCGGGGTGCTCCTGGGGTGCTTTGTAACCCTTTGATTTGACTATTCCGGTCCTTTGCCTCCCGTGGTCAAGCAAGGCACGCCTAGCACCCATCCGATCCTCCGGGACGAACTGCGGGCCCCACGGCCTCAATACCGCGGAAAACAAAGAAGAGCACGGCGGATGAGAAGTTTGGAATTACCTCGAATGTCGATTACCTGGCGGGATGACCTTGGGGGTCCACGACAGGTGGCACGTTCTGAGGTTGCCGTTTCGTCGGCTGCACTATTGTCGCAGGATCACCATCGGCGGTGCCTCCACGCTCGGAGGAAGCCGTACTCTGTGTGGGTCCGGGTCTTATATCGACTGGAAGCGTGGCCGGGTTGACCGACGTGAAGGCCGCGCCCCGTCCAGATTTGCCGGTATAGGCCATGAGCCCGTCCTTGGTCGAGACGATATCGCCTGGTCGCAAGGTAGGGTCGTTCTTTACATCAAATGAAGCATGGCCAAACGCATCCTTGCCGTTGCAGGTGCAGTTGGCCACCAGTTGCTTGCGGTACACGAACGCCGCGTCGAGATTGGCGTAGTGCTCGCCGTCATGGGCGACGGCGCCGCCAATCTCACTACCAAAAAAAACCTTGGTCTTGCTGTACGGACAAATTGCCCGGCAGGTTTCTGCCGGTGTGCCATTGACAATTTGCTCCAACGGGAAGTGATGGCCGTCGCACAGCCGTACGCAGAAGGCGACCGAATGGCCGGTACTGCCGCCACCCTCGTTGACGCTCTCCTGTCCCAGTGAAGCTGGTGCCACCCGTCCCAACCCCGCAGGCGGCGGGGAATGACTGGCCTCTGGCGCGGGCGCGGACCGCTGGAAGCCACCAAATAGAAAATCAAAAAAGCCCTGGGCAGATGCCGAGTCCAGCACCACCATGCTTGCTGCGGCGGAGAGCGCGCCGATAATGACGAACGCGCGCCCTTTCGAGTGCCTGCTGTGACGCCTGATCACCCGGCCACACCTCGCGCGTCCCTCAGCCAAGCCATCCCAGACGACTCCGAGCCCACCTGAATATTGGCGCTATCTCAGCTACCCTGCAAGCTAGACGCGAGGTGTACGCCTAGCTGCGTCTCCGGCAGTTCGGATATCGTTCGACGGCGATCCGACGCGTCCAGCGCCAACCCCGCAGCACCGACCTGGAGGCGTGCGCTTCACAGACCCCCGTCCTACCCGCCCAGCCACGCCGCGGCAAGGATCCAAACCTTCCAAAATCCGCGACGTGAATTTCCTCAGATCGCCGCAGCACAAGTCCGAGTGATTGAAGTGTCAACACTGAGTTACTACGAACGCGCAGAAGCAAGCCGCATGGCCCCGACAACGGCCAATACAACGATCAGTCCGGCGATAATGAGAACAGTAGGCTGCTCTGCGCTCACCCCAGCAAGCCTCAGTGCCGTCGCGAGCAGCACACCTGGGAAGACATGAGCGGGTGCCCATACAAGAGCGGACAAAACGTTGGCGATATAAAATTGCAGCGGTGACATTCTGAGGATGCCTGCTATCAAAGGAACAAAGGCTCGTACCACCGCTGTGAAGCGCGCCAGAAAGACACTTGCTGCGCCGAATCTGATGATAAATCTGTTACTGCGCTCTACAAACTTTGGATATCGATTCAACGGCCAAGAACAGAGAATCTGGCGATGATATCGCCGACCCAACCAGAAGGAGACACCATCGCCGACAATTGCTCCAACCGTCGCGGCAACAAGCATTAGCCAGGAATTCGCACCAGCTCCCGCCGCAAGTGCACTGATCGCGACGACGAGCGTCGAGCCAGGGACCACCGTACCGACCACCGGGATGGCTTCTGAAAGCGCTGCCAGGAAAATCGCGCTATATACGTAGTAAGGATGTGCCGAGACAAAGTTAATCATCGTCGACTAAAAGAGTGAAACCTGCCCTTTTCGCCCATCGTCCGATATTGCACCACGGCCACCATCCGGCTAGTCTTATCGCGCGGCCCGTTCACCTCTGGCCGCAAATCTCGCTTTAAGCCCCGGCGGCGTATTGGCTGGGGCTTTTTTTGTCGGCCCGCGCAAGTGCTATACTGCGCTGCATGAAAGTCGAAGAGATCGCCGAAGCTATTGCCAAGCTACCGCCGGATCAACTCGCCCGCTTCCGCCGCTGGTTCAACGCATTCGAGGCGGGCCGCGCCGACCATGCCAAGGAACTCGACTCCACCGCGACCAAACTTGGCCGCCTCGCTGGCCGCGCGTTTGCTGAATTAAAAAAGCGCGCCAACGAACCGTAACCGACGCCACCGGCCTGACCGCGATCTCCACCCGCACCGTCTTCGTCGAACCCGCGACTCGATGTGTCCTTTCCGCTAAGCCACCTAAGAACATCCATTTGTCGCAGCAACGCTGGCAGGCATCGCGCACATTTGCTGACTACCAGGCGCACCGATGCGCAAATGCAACACTTCAGAATATCTTCCGCTGACGGTCGCGTCATAAGTTAAGGGTAATGGAAGAGTGTCATGTGCCGTGAATTCGCGAGAGCGGTGGGCGAGCTGTGGCGGACTATCGGTGATGCGTTCAGCCCCTATCGACCGGAATTGCACTATATGCGCGGTGCTGGCCCGAAATGTCGGGTCAAGCATCAGGCATCCTAGCGACGACTGCGCTACCTCTCGCGCAAATAGAGCAAACGTTCGCGGCTACAAGGAAGCTCCGGTCATAGGCCGGGGCTTTTTGTTATCGCTCGCTCGACATCACGTCACGGATTCTGGAGGGTTTGGCTCGGTGTGGTTGAGCGGTGGGAATGCTTTGCCACACCTGCAAATCGATGACGATACAAACGCAGACGGCGCCGAGCCTAACAGTCGTCATCAGGCTTGCCGATGTGATGCTGCGCATAGAGATCATGACCAAGCTTGGCAATTAGATCGAGCTGAGTCTCCAAAAAGTCAATGTGCTCCTCCTCATCGCGCATTAGGCCCTCGAACAAGTCGCGAGTCACATAATCCTTGTGCGAGTGGCAGTGAGTCGCCGCCTCTTCGTAGAGTGCACGTGCATCTAATTCCGCTTGCAGGTCACGCTCGATTGCCTCTTTCACTGTGCGGCCGATATGCAGCTTCCCAAGTGCCTGCATATTTGGAGCGCCGTCGAGGAAGATGATACGTTCGATAATCTTATCGGCGTGCTGCATCTCTTCAATTGATTCGTTGCGCCATTTCTTGGCGAGTGTCTTGTAGCCCCAATTGTCGAGGAGACGATAATGCAGCCAATATTGATTCACTGCGGTGAGCTCGTGACGGAGCGCCTTATTGAGGTACTCGACAACCTTGGGAGCGCCTCTCATGTTAGTTACTCCTGCTGCCGAACGAATTCGTAGTTCGGAAAGCTATGCGAAAGCATCCTTGACTCTAAAGCTTCATCGGCAGCATAGCTATCGGCCCGTTTCGCAAGCGTCCGCGTCGCGCCGCCAGCGACAATAACCGCCGGATCTGAGGGCCATCTTTCGAATTCTTGGCCAACTGCCGCTGCGCGATGGCCCGCGGCGGTCGATATTCGACTCACAGCTCTGGTACGTAATACCGATGTTTCAGCGGCCTTATGTGTGGCAGGAAACGGAGTGGGCGACACTTTGGGAAGACGTCATTGAAAAGGCAGAACTACAGCTCCGACAGGTACGATCAAATACTCACTATCGCCCGCGAGCGCGTCCCCCAGGAAATCGCAAAAGCGGTAAACGGCCCCGAGACTGCAGAACGATGTCGCTGAAGGAGCTTGACCCACTTCACACCCCTTAATTGAATTGTGCTATCTTTTGAACATTCGGAGGATAACATGCTCAGGCCCATGGTCGTTGCCACGGCAGTGCTTGCCATAGCTGGCTCTTCGATTGTGCATGCACAACAGCGTTCCGACGAGGATGCTCTCCGGTCGGAGCAGCATTACCAGCCAAGCGCAGACGATATAAAGGCATTCACCGACGCTCGCATCGCTGCTCTCCGGGCTGGCCTCCAGCTTACGCCGGACCAGGAAAAGAACTGGCCGCCGTTCGAGCAGGCCTTACGCGACCTGGTCAAGCTGCATCAACAGCCCAAGCAGGAGCGAGAGGCTGGTGGTGAGCAGCAGCACCCGAGCAATCCTTTCGAGCAGTTGCAGCGTAGGGCCGACGCCTTGTTAAATTTCGGTTTCGGCCTAAAACAACTCGCCGAAGTGGGCACCCCGCTTTATCAGAGCCTTAGCGACGCGCAGAAACGCCGATTCGCGTTTCTTGCACACATTCTGCGGCCGCATTGGATGGGCGGCGGCATGGGGGAGGAACACCATGGGTTTGAAAACCGTCGGCGCGGCGGACCGCACGGCATGATGGACTGGGATGGCGAGCGGCGCGGTATGATGGGTCCCGATAGTGATGACGACTCGAACAATCGTTAAGTGGTCGCCAACAACTGCCGGGAGCATGGCCGCCCGCTGCACCTCACATCGCCGCCCAGTTTTGCGGGCCGGGAAGCGTCGCCCGGCTGATATTCGGGCATCAACGCACTCGCGAATATCCAGTGACATGCCGTGACGGGCAAAAACTGCCGCTTTGGAACGATTTTCTAGCTGCGTCAGCCTGTCGGGGCCTCAGCAATTATTGAGGTCACAGCGAGAAAGGTGCGCAGGAAATTTTTGTTGGAATATTAAAGCCAATGTTTTCACACAGCCGTAAAGGTCCATCGAACCATCGCGGACTTTCGCTGATCGTCCGCCTTTTGTGTCTCCCAAGAAGGAAACGCCTGCTCGCATGATCCCGGCAAAGGCAGGCGGACGGTCCCAATCACTACCAGCCCGGAAATGAACTGCGTGTTTCGCGTTCGTCTCAAAATGTTTCGAGCCGTCGCAGATGGATCGCACCAATTCGAAAATGTCCGGATTAGCTTGTTTCAGCTTCCTCCAGACATCTTTTTCACCGGCATTTTTCAGATAGTCTATGATGTGAAAAACGACGATGCAGGCTAGATACGCCCGACGGCGGGATCGCCTCTCATCACGAAACTCTCTGACTGTAGGCTGAACGATTTCATTGACGTACTCGGCTGGCGTCATGGCAAGTGACCTCCAAAGACGCTATTCAATATAACCGGGAGGACAGATAATGAAACGTCGGATGTGCGTCGTCGCAACAGGCGCAGCACTGTGCTTCATCACAGGTTGTTATCCCAGCTATCAAATGAAAACCCTCACGACGCTGCTACTCGCGACGGTGCTCAGCGGTCCGGCTTGGGCCAAAGAGAAATGCACTTCGGAGTGCCATCTGTTTACAGCGTGGGCCATGGCACGACTGTGTCCCAATCTCACGCTCATTCACACGCCGGAGACCGATGCGACCTATAGAGAATTTTTAGACCCTCGCTCGCGCGGAATGCGGCAGCTAATGGCTGATGCGTTGCGACAGGTGCAACAGGACATTGTCATCGATCCCAAACACGCCTGCCATCCTATGGGCCCCGGAGAGACCAGTGATGTTGAATGCACGGGCACTGAGGATGACGAGGGTACGGTCTGTCAATACGTCAAGGAGAAAGGAACGAAATGACGGGGTTAGCCGAGTTTAATGACCAGTTGGCAGAAGAGATGATGTCCTAATGAACGTGTCGGTAGATAGAGATATTGCTTGGTTCTTCCGCATTCACTAACACCAAGACTTCCTTGCCCAGTACCTTCATCAAGCGCCAGACCGTCTTTATCTCAACACCTGCCGCAGAGTCGGGGCAGTGCCAATTCACTTCGTAAGCCGACCCTTCCTCATTGGCTACTTTGAGATTGGTGAACTTACAAGCAGGAGGAGAAGAACCGAAGAGTACACCATCAGCGGCCACCGTCATCTTCATCGGATTGGCCCCAGCATCAATCCATTGGCCTCGAAACTGGTTAGGAATTTCTACGGTGGCCGCTAATCCTGCGAACCCGAACCCGGCTGCAAGGCACAGTGCTGCTGCTCCTGTTGCCACGAACATGCTGCTCTTCATGATCTGTCCTTCACCAACGATCCAACGGGGAGTTTTCGACGAGACTGCAAAGGCTCAACGTGATCGCACTCTGCGATATATGGTGACTATCGGCGGCTGGTTTGTATATGTCTCGTCAACTTTTGGCTCCGAATTTTCATTTACGTGTCTTAGAAGGATGGTTGCATCAATCAAAAAAAATATCCTGACCGACCCGGAGCGTTGTCAAAGTTTCCTTGGTGTAGATGGTGTCGCTCTCGTCGTCACACACGCTATTTGCTGTGACCGAAGGCAAGCTCATCGAAGGATCGTTTGCTTGCGATTGTAACTCCGTCAATGTGCACAACAGGTCGCGAGCTTCTATCGTGTTTTTTCCCTTGAGCAGCTTTATTGTCATTAGCCGATCATCGGCGCTTAGCGGCTTACTGTTACAAGTTCGCGGTCATTTGGCCGCAAAATGCTCCAACGCCACTTCCACGTGAGTCCGCTTTGCCCCCAACAGCCGACATTTGGTTGCAGCGCAATATCCGTCGCTTAGGGCCAATCGCCGACATCGCGACCCTCCCTCCGCCGCCTTAGTTTGCGGGTTTGGTGCCAAGTACGTTGTAAGCCGCCAGCGGACGCCGGATGCCCTTGAGCACGAACTCGCCCACCGGCTCGACCGTGACGGCATTCTCAACCGCCATCAGCACACGGGGGCTTATTAGGATTTGACCGGGCTTGGCCTCATCGCAGAGCCGAGAAGCGACGTTTGATACCGTCCCGATGGCAGCATAGTCGAAGCGTCCTTCAAAGCCGATGGTGCCGAGCGTGGCAAATCCGTGCGCCATGCCGATGCCGAAGCCAATGTCGTGTCCCAGACGCCGCCATTTCTCGGTCAATGCTCCAATTGCGTCACGCATTTCGAGCGCCATCAGCACCGCCTGTAGAGCTGGCTTCTCGACTGGCACTGGATCGTTAAACACCACCATCACGCCATCCCCGGCATAGCGCTCAAGCGTGCCGCTGTACTTGATGATGATTTCGCCGATGGCTGCATGGTAGTCGCGCAGGAGTGCCATGACGTCTTCCGGGTCTGAACTTTCGGAGAAGCCGGTGAAGCCGCGTAGGTCGCAGAACAGCGCGGTAATTTCCCGGCGATGGCTTTCGAGTTGCTTCTCCGTCCCGGACGCGACGATTAGATCAGCTACTTGCGGAGGAAGGAAACGTCGCAGTCGGCCCATGCGTTCGATTTCGCCGACTTGGTCGGAGACACGTTGTTCCAGATGCTGATTGAGCTTCTCAACCTCTTCTGTTCTTTGCCGCAGTTCGTTGAGCAGCCGCGCGTTCTCGATAGCGATGACCGCCTGGTCGGCAAAGGTCTGCACCAGCTCCAGCTGCCGATCGGTAAAAGCCTCGACGCGCTTGCGCGCGAGGACGAAGTTGCCGACCGGTTTGCCCTCTCGCATGAGCGGAATGCCCAATGCGGTTCTCACATCAGCGCGCCCTCTCATCGCCGAGAAATAAGCCGGGTCCGCCGTCACGTCGAGAACTTGCACCGGGCGGCGCTCTGCAACCGCGCGGTATCCGACAAGCGGAGACTTCGGATCGACGGGAACCGGTCCTGCCGCGCGCCACGCATCTGCGTACTCCTGAGGGAACCCGAAGGAGGCGGCGAAACGGTAAAGGTCCCCCTCGCGGCGATAGATTGCGGCCTGATCTGCACCGCAGAGTCTTGCTGCCGTCTCGCATACGTTCACCAGCGCGGACTCAAGATCGAACGCCGAGCGACTGATGACCTTCAGCACATCGGCGGTCGCGGTCCGCTGCTGAAGCAGTTCGTCGCGTTCGGCGGTGCGTTCAACGAGCTTGCGCTGGAGTTCTGCGATTGTCTGCTGAGGATCGGTTGCCGCGTCGTTCAGTGTCTCGGTCATTTCGCTTTACGCCGTATTTGCTCCGGGAACGCGAGAACAAGGTAGCCAATAGGTCAATCGGCCCTAGTGGTCAAATCCTAGTAATATTCCGAGCTGTGCCAAGCGCTGCGTCGCAGCAAATCTAGGCGTCGATGTCGCAGATGGGTCATTCACGACCGATGCGTTCGGTACCCGTGCCGATCAATGTCCGTTGTTACTCCAATAACGACATTATTCTTTGGCGCAGCGAAGTGACGCTAAGGGCCAATAAGCGACATGGAGCATTGCAGAGGTCGGCAAAACAAAAAGCCGCCCGAAGGCGGCACCTCAACTCAAACCTGATGATAAGTGGATCAGGCGGCCATCAACGCTGGGTTTGATTTTCGACGATAAGCCATGAAGCCAATACCGGCGAAGCCGAGTATCTTAGTCGGGCTGGATTGCAACGCGGAAAGCTATCTGGGTTTTGCCATCGAAAACCTCAAGGAGATGACCGCAGTACAGGCAATTTGAACTCGCCGTTTGTCCCTTCCACGGAGGTCAACTCAATACGATAGTAGCCAGCATTACACCTGGAACAGGTGACATCCGACTTCCTCACGACCGGACCTGCACCGGGGGTGACCCATCCGGCCTTTCAGGACCGAGACTGCGCTCGATTGCTGGCGCTGTATATGGATTCATCGAGGCATCGAGCGCGTCAGGCTTGTTGTGGGCGGCCACTGGTCGTACGTTCAGCCTTGGCGCAGGGGGCCGGCCCGCTGACCGCACGGTGCGGCCCTGGCGGAGTCGGTGGGGGCCGAAGGGGAAGCCATGAAGTTTTCGCGGCGAGACGGTTGAGAGGGGACGCGACAGTGCTCGAAGATGTGGGCAAGATGGACGGATATCTGCTCTTGGCAGACGTCTCGGGGTACACGAAGTTCTTGACGGGCACCGAACTCGAACATTCTCACGCGATCGTCACCGAACTGACCAAGCTGATCCGGGCCCGGCTCGTGCCACCGATGCGCTTCGTCAAGCTCGAAGGCGACGCCGTGTTTTGTTTCGCTGGTGTCGACGCGTTCCCTGATGGCGAACGGCTCCTCGAACTGGTCGAGTCCTGCTACTTCGATTACACCAGCCGCCTGCTGGACATGACGAGGTCCACGACGTGTGCGTGTGATGCGTGCCGGGCGATCGGCGGGCTCGGTCTCAAGTTCGTGGTCCACTTCGGGACGTTCATCGTGGATCGAGACGAGGACGGCCGGGTTGACCTGGCTGGAGCTGACGTCATTCTGGCCCACCGGCTGTTGAAGAACACGGTGATCGAGTCCGGCGGGCCGAAGGCGTACGGTTTCTTCTCTGCCTCATGCTTCGCCCGCTCTTCCCATGAGATCAAGCTTCCCCTTCACACCGAGTCCTACGACTCATTCGGCGAGGTGACGGGCTTGGTCCAGGATCTTGCCACAGTGGCCGGTCGGCGTCGCGACGCCCAGCGCGTCAGGGTGTCGAGCGAAGACGCTGACCTGGAAGTGATCCGCGTTCTCGACGCGCCGCCCTCGGTTGTGTGGCAGTACTACGTGCAGCCGCAACGGCGGGCCGAATGGTCGATAGAAGTGAACGAGACCTCGGTCACCTTCACCCCAAACGAGAAGGGCCGCCTCGGTATCGGGGCATCGAGCCATTGCGCCCACGCGGTCGGTGGCGATGCGCTCCGTGAGTACCTGGACTGGCGTCCGTATGAGTACTTCACGTCGCGGCTGACGCCGCTCCCTCCCAAGCCGATCTCGCCCGTCCCCTGGATCGAGACTTTCAGCTTCGACGACCTCGGAGACGGCCGCACCAAGTTCCGGTGGACGGTTCGCTGCATCGATCGCTCTGATGAGTCGCTGGCCATGTTCAAGTCGATGAAGACTGCCATCGGAGCGAGAGAGGCGAGTCGAGCACCCGCGACCCCGACGCTGATCTCCGGGGCCATTGACGCTGGTGCTGAGGTGTTCGGACTGGCCAACAAGGTCAACGACTGATCCGATGAACTCGTCCGAAAAGCGGCAAGTGATTACAAGCTGCATCATGTGCCACACTTGATGTGATCTCTGTTTCCTTGGCTTGAGTGTTGTTTTCGGTAGGTCGCCCATGCGTCGGCGGCGAGAAGGAGTTTCGGCCTGACTACCGGGCAGGCGTCATTGCCACCCGGCCAGACGCCCGCGCCACGACGGCGCGGGAACTCAACTTTCAACTCCGGGCCTGCTCGGCGGCTTCGCGTTCTTGCCGAAGCCGTTCCTGCTCGGCGTAGTAACGGCCAACGCGTTCATGCTCCGCTTGCGCGGCAGCAGCATGCTCGTCACGCGCCTTGCGTGGCTTTTGCATATGTCACATATAGTTCGTCGAGAACCTAATCCGGCAAGCCTGCCTGACGCAGTGCGGCTCGCATTTTCGCCGCAACAACTGGTTCGCGGAACGCGATAAGCGCAGGCCATACCCTGCAAGCAACAATCATAGCTGTCGAGACTCTCAGTCGGCTTACGCTTCGCCGCGCGTCGCAAGAGCTTAGCCGGGTTAGCTGCACGCTGCCCGTGCTGCATTGCACCGACGACTCGCAGCAAACGGTCGAGAAGGGTCAATCACGTCATTTCGAGCGTGCGCCAGCCACGGTCGCTATACCCCTAACAGCGGACATTCGCTTGCGCTGCAATATCTGTCGTTAAGGGCCAATAAGTGACATTAGGCAGTATTATCCTCGGATGATTGCGGACAATATGGCGTTGGCTTCCCTCCGGGATGCTGCGCCGACGTGGGTTCTCGATCCGGACGAACGAGGTCCAGTCGCGGTAAAGCGCATAATCAGCGGCCACCTTGGCTAAGTCATGCCGGGCTGCAAGATTCGGACAAATGTGGACCGATCAACGCCGCCCATGGCTCACGTACAAAAACGTCGTGTGTGTCATCTTGTCGATCGGCAACCAGATGGCCGCAAGACTCTACACATCATGAGTCATCCGCATCGTGCCGGCGTGCTGCTCGGCGAACATTGTTCACTCCGTGTTCATGTTCATTCGGGTTTTTAGGGGTTGCAACGCTTTTCTATGACGGGATCGCAGACGACGGAATGCCGGAGGCATGATGCGAAATCCCATAATAGGCTTGTTGGCCCTCAGTTTCATCACAGTATTATTGGTTGCCTTTGCCTCCGACTCGGCGCGGGCTCAGAATTGTCCGGGAAGTCCCGACGCACTTGGAACGAGCCGTGTGCTCACTATCGATCCACGGGAATATCCCCGCATCGGGGCCATGGAGCATGCGGCGGCGCTCCCGCTGACCGATAGGGAAGTCGTACTCACTTTCGACGACGGTCCAGTGCCGCGCTATTCCAATCAGGTTCTCGACATTCTCGCCGCTCAATGCGTGAAGGCGACGTTCTTTCTCGTGGGTGAAATGGCTCGCGCGCA
>Ga0187887_10002716_pt1 | contig 14024 bp, 10 predicted proteins | sample June2016WEW_7_10_FD_132977 | JGI IMG/M metagenome (GOLD analysis project Ga0187887, IMG submission 132977) | Peatland microbial communities from SPRUCE experiment site at the Marcell Experimental Forest, Minnesota, USA - June2016WEW_7_10 | ecosystem: Environmental > Terrestrial > Soil >...
CCCGCACTGAGCGTTCGCTAACGCTAACCGTGAATCTTCGGCTGGAAAGCTCCACCGCAAGAGCCATTGGGGTGGAGTTTATTGTTTTGGAAGACGGCCTTGCAGCCCCCGCGGGGACTAAGCCCCCGCTCTTAGCACTCGCCGATTTCCCGACCCCACCGAGAAAGTCGCGCCTTGCCATGACGCGCTTAGCTGCCTGACGCCGGCGCCCGTTTCCAGCGCCAGCGCCCGGGCCCGTCGCCGCGACCGCAATCGCTCGGCGTCATACTGTGATGATTGCTAATTAATTGTATTCGCCTCAGGACGTCCGGTGATCCGCTCATCCTCTTGGCGAACGGGCCCAAACTGGCGCTCCCAGAGGTCACCGGTGCCGGTCGCTTTCAGAGAGCGCGCATATCTGAACTCGTCGTCATCGAGCATCGGAACTCCGGTTTTGCAACGCCAGCGCGTCCACATGAGACAGCAAGCGCCGGCAGCCTTCGTGGAAAGTCTCCGGCTCAGTTAGCAGGCTGAGCACCAGGAACGCCTCCGATTCAAAATCATAGAAGAAGCCGGGCTGGACCAGAACGTTGTCCTTGTCCAGGAGTTCGAGCGCCCACTCCTCCTCGCGGCGGATGCGCGGCACCTGCAGCGTGGCATACCAGCCGCCTTCGACGGCCAGGGTGCGGCAGGGGGAGTCGGCGGCGATCGCGGATGCGAGCCACGCCAGATTGGTGCGCACGCGCGCGGCGATCTGCTTCTGAATGCCTCTGCCCAGTTCCAGCAGGCGTGGGGCGGCTTGCTGCACGGGAGCGCTTACGGAAAGATAGGTGTCGGCGATCCACTCCAGCTTGTCCTTGGCTTCGGCGCGCGCGGCCGGGGGGCCAGAAATCACGATCCATCCAAGCTTCATTTGCGGCAGCCCGGCGATCTTGGATAGGCCGCTCATCGAGAAGGCCAGCGTTTCGGTGGTGGCGGCCAGGGTGCATACGCGTTGCGCGTCTTCGGCGAAGGCATAGTCGGCGAAGACTTCGTCCGAGATGAGCGGGAGTCCGAGCGACTGGAGGAAGCGCAGTTCGTCGCGCTTGAGGAACGATCCGGTCGGATTGTTCGGGTTCACCAGCACGATGGCCCGCGTGCGAGGGGTGATGGCGGCAGCCAGGGCGTGGCAATCGATCGACCAGCCGCCGTGATAGACCAGCGGATACGAAACCACGCGCAGCGATTCCATGGTCGCGAGAAACTCGAACAGCGGATAAGATGGCCGCGGCACCAGCACCTCATCGCCCGGATCGGCCAGCAGCTTAAAAAGGTAGGCGTAGGCTTCGCTGGTGCTGGCGGTGAGCAGGACGCGGTCTGGCTCGACGGTGTGCCCGGCTTCGGCGTAGTATCGGCAGACGGCTTCGCGCGCGGCCAGCGATCCGGCGGGCTGCGGATCGTAGCGCAAGGCGCGCGGGTCGGCCAGCGCTTGCACGATCTCCTCGGGATACGCAAGACCGGCGTGGGTGGGGTTCGATTCGGTCAGGTCCAGGATGGGATCAATGCCGGCGATGCCCGCGCGGCGCTTATCGGCGAGCAGGCGCGTCAGGCGGTTGGGAGACGGGTCCCAGTGAAATCGAGACGAAAACATGGTTTGATAGGCTTTGATTATATGGCTTTTCATGGGGTGGATTACCTTCACATCGATTCTTTGTTCAATGAGGAAGAACTGCTGGTGCGGCAGACGGCGCGTCAATTCGTGGACGAACGCGTGCTGCCGGCCATTCGCGACTGCTATCGCGATGCGCGCTTCCCCAGCGATCTGGTGCCGGAAATGGGGCGCCTGGGCTTCTTCGGCGCCAACCTGGAGGGTTACGGCTGCGCGGGCCTGAACAACGTGGAGTACGGGCTGATCATGCAGGAACTGGAGCGCGGCGATTCCGGCGTGCGCAGTTTCGTGAGCGTGCAGGGCGCGCTGGTGATGTACCCGATCTTCACTTACGGCTCCGACGAACAGAAGCAGCAATGGCTGCCGCGCCTGCAGAGCGGGGAAGCGGTGGGCTGTTTCGGACTCACCCAGCCGGACTTCGGGTCCAACCCCGCCGGCATGCGGACCACCGCGCGGCGCGATGGCGGCGATTGGATTCTGAACGGCGAGAAGACCTGGATCACCAGCGGTACCCTGGCCGATGTGGCCATCGTTTGGGCACGCGCGGAGGAAGGCATTCGCGGGTTTCTGGTGGAGAAGCGCACGCCGGGATACACGTCGTCGGACATTCACGGGAAGTGGTCGATGCGCGCGTCGGTGACATCCAGCCTGTCGCTGGCAGACTGCCGCGTTCCGTCGAGCGCCATGCTGCCGGGGGCAAGGGGCCTGAAGGGTCCGCTGGGCTGTCTGACGCAAGCGCGCTTCGGGATCGGTTGGGGCGTGCTGGGCGCGGCCATGGATTGCTATGAGACGGCCCGCCAATACACCATCCTGCGCAAACAATTCGACGGCCGGCCCATCGCGTCGCATCAGCTTGTGCAGGAGAAACTGGCCTGGATGATCACCGAAATCACCAAGGCGCAATTGCTGGCGGTGCAAGCCGGCAGGTTGAAAGATCAAAAGAAGCTGGAGCCGGCGCACGTCTCCATGCTGAAGCGGAATAACGTGGCGATGGCGCTGGAGTGCGCGCGGCTCAGCCGGGACCTGCTGGGCGCCAATGGAATCACCGACGAGTATCCCATCATGCGGCACTTATGTAATCTGGAGACTGTCAAAACTTACGAAGGAACCGATCATATCCACACGCTGGTGATTGGAGAAAGAGTGACTGGGATCGCCGCGTACAAATAGAACCATGCTTCTCTACGCCCTTACGATCCTGGTGAGCGCGTTCCTGCTGTTCCAGGTACAACCGGTCATTGCCCGCATTATCTTGCCATGGTTTGGCGGGTCGGCAGCGGTGTGGACCACCTGCCTGTTGTTCTTTCAGTCTGTTTTGTTGCTGGGGTATTTGTACTCGCACTGGCTGTACCGGAAGCTGCGGCCGCGCGCCCAGGCGGTGGCGCATATCGGGCTATTGACGGCGAGCATGGCAGTCTTGCCGATCTGGCCGGCGGCGTCCTGGAAGCCCACCGGCGGCGACGACCCGACGCTGCGCATCCTGCTGTTGCTGGCGGTAACGGTGGGATTGCCGTATTTCCTGCTTTCGACCACCGGGCCGCTGTTACAGGCATGGTACGCGCGCCGGCATCTGGGAGCGATGCCTTACCGGCTTTACGCGCTATCGAATGCCGGCTCGATGTTCGCGCTGATCAGTTACCCGGTGCTGTTCGAGCCATGGCTGGGCACGCGCCACCAGGCGGTGAGTTGGTCGGCCGCATACGGCGTGTTCGTGATCCTGTGCGCCTGCACCGCGTGGCTGGGACGCGAGACCGCGGCGGCGCCGGCTGAGCTGGCGCCGGACGACCAGGAACCCGCGCGCCGGACCCTCTTCTGGGTTGCGCTGCCCGCCTGCGCGTCGGTCCTGTTATTGGCCGTCACCAATCACCTGACGCAGAACGTGGCGGCGATACCTTTTCTCTGGATACTCCCGCTGAGCATCTACTTACTCAGCTTCATACTCTGTTTTGAAAGCGAGGGGTGGTACCGGCGCACGGTGTTTCTGGGATTGTTCGCGGTAGCGGTGGGCGGCATGGCCTATGCGCTTTCACCGGAGTTCCAAAACAACCCGGTCAAGGTGATGATCCCATTCTTCTCCGTGGGACTGTTCATCTGCTGCATGGTTTGCCATGGGGAATTGGCGCGCATGAAGCCGCACCCCGGCCGGCTGACGTCCTTCTACGTCATGATTGCGCTGGGCGGCGCGCTGGGAGGAGTCTTCGTGGCGCTGATCGCGCCGCGCGTGTTTTCCGGATTCTATGAGTTGCCGGTAGGCCTCGCGGCATGCGCCATTGTGGTTCTGATGGTGTGGCGCGCCGATCCGGAAAGCGGCCTGGGAGGCAATTGGAGGCGGCCGGCGCCACTGGCAGCCGGGCTCATGGCTTTGGCTGTGACGGGCTATCTGGGATTCGTAATCCACGAGCGCGGCAAAGGTGCGCGGGTGATGGCGCGAAACTTCTATGGCGGCTTGAAAGTGATGGACGAGACGGCCGACGACGATAGCGGCGAACCGGTCCGCAGGCTGATGCACGGCACCATCACGCACGGCGAGCAGTTCCTGAATCCAAAGTTCCAGGACCGGTCCACCACTTACTACGGTCCGCACTCCGGCGTGGGCCGCGCCATACGGCAGGATCAGGAAAGCGGTCCGGTGCGCGTGGGCGTGATCGGATTGGGAACCGGGACGCTAGCCGCTTACGGGCGCGCGGGCGACTATTTCCGGTTCTACGAAATCAATCCGCTGGTGTTGCGGCTGGCCCAAACGCAGTTCACATTTCTCAAGATCTGCAAGGCCCGGCTGGACGTGGCGATGGGGGACGCGCGGCTCTCGTTGGAGCGGGAAGCGCCCGAGGACTTCGACGTGCTGGCGGTGGACGCGTTTTCAAGCGACGCCATCCCGGTGCACCTGCTCACGCGGGAGGCGTTTGTTCTGTACTTCAGGCATTTGAAGCCGGAGGGAGTGCTGGCGGTACACGTGTCGAACAAGCACCTGGATTTGACTCCGGTGGTCAAGCTGGCGGCCCGGTCGCTGCAAAAGGACGCACGGCTGATCGACACCGAGGATGAGGAGCATGACGTGTTCGGGTCCACCTGGGTGCTGGTGACGGCCAGTGCGAGCTTCTTCGATGGACCGCTGATGCGCACGGTGGCGGCGGCGGTGCCGCTGCCGCGAAAGGTGCGGATGTGGACGGACGACTATAGCAACCTCTTTCAGATATTGAAATAGTGGAGGGCGGCAAAGATTGGCCGCCCTCCAAGCACGGAGGTGAATAAGCGCACAAGGCGGCGGACCCATTGTTGGGAGGCGGTATAACTAATTGGCGCTTTGGTGTATCATTCGAAGTGCGAAGGATTATATGAAGATGCGCGGATTTCCAGTTCTGAAGCTCTGTTTATGTCTGGTTGCGGTTGCGGCTGTTGCCGCGGCTAGCACTACGCCGCCGTCACTGTCGGCGTCGCCGGGCGCGGTCACTTTTCAATACAGCCCAGGGGAACAGCAGCCTCTGCCGGTGTTCGTGACGGTGATTGCCAGCGATGGAAGCTCGCCGGCAATTAGTGTGGTGCTGACGCAGCCCACTGGAGCCGCCGCCGCGCTCTTTCCCGAGCCGTCGGTCGACGGCGAAACGATCCAGGTGGGATACAACGTGAACACACTCCTGGCGCTGCTGAACCAGCCGGGCGCATATAGGGCCAGCCTGACCGTCACCGCCGCCGGTTTTCCTACCCCTTTGACTATCCCCCTGACGTTCGTCGTCGGCACCGCCGTATCGATCGGCGCTACGCCCTCGTCGCTGAGTTTCAGCGCGCCATCCGTGTTGACCCCCCAAACCGTCGCGCTCTCCAGCAACGATGGCGCCCAGATCAGTTTCCAGGTGGCCTCGGACTCGACGTGGTTGAGCGTGACGGCGAGCGTGAGCTATACGCCTTCGGTTCTCACGATCACGGTGAATGCCGTCAACCTGACGACCGGCATATATCAGGGCAACATCACGGTCACTCCCTCGACCGGCGGCACACTGACAATTCCCGTAACTCTCCAAATCGGCACGAACACTTTGGTGGCCAGCCCGACTTCTCTGGCATTCGTCTATACGCTGGGCGGGACCGCGCCCGCGCCGGAGACAGTTGAACTCTCCAGTCTGGTGCCCAACGACACTTATGCCGCCCAAGCCACGAGCAGCGGAAACTGGCTGCTGTTGAATGGAGTGACAACGGTAATATCGGGCACGCTGGACGCCAGTCTGATTGTGACGGTGAATCCGGCGGGTTTGGCGGCTGGCAGCTACCAGGGCGCCATCACCGCGACCGATGCAGACGGCGGCACCCAGACGGTCACAGTCACGCTGCTGGTTAGTAATATATCGACCGTCGCCAACCCAACATCGTTAGTGTTTGTGGCGCAAGCCGGGATACCAGCTCTTCCCGCCTCGCAGTTGGTTTTAGTGAACGGCCCTCCCAGCTCCACGTACACGGCCACGGTCACCCCTACCGGAGGATGGCTTTCCATTTCCGCGGCCAGCGGCTCGACTCCCGCCCAACTAACCGTTAGCGCCAATCCAGGGGCTCTGGCGGCAGGCACGTACACCGGCACAGTGCAGATCGACTTTGACACGCACATCCAGAACATCCAGGTTACTTTCATCGTTTCCGCGAACCCGGTGCTCACCACTTCTCCCGGCTCGTTCATTGACAATTACTACGGAGGGGATCCGCTTCTGGCGCCGCTGACTCTCGAGGTGAATGTCAGCAGCGGCGCACCGCAACCGTTTACCATCGGGTCCGGAGTGCCGGCTTGGCTTCAGGTCAGTTCGGGCAATCTCCCACTGGAGACATTGACGACGCTGAAAGCGACCCTGGCGGCGAATACCCTGTCCACCGGCACGTACCTGGCGCAGATCATCCTGATACCGACGGCGGTGGGCGGGGTTCCAGTGGTGGTTCCAGTTTTGCTTACGGTAGAGAACGCGACACCGATCGTGGCGAACGTCGCCTCGCTTAGTTTCAGCGGCGGCGCAGGCACTGGGCCGCAGAATACGACAGTTCAGGTTACGGCGGCCTCGCCCACTTCCTTCACCGCCAGCACCAGCACAGTCAGCGGGGGCAGTTGGCTCTCCGTCTCCCCCGCCAGCGGCAATGCCAGCGTGGCCAACACACCGCTCACGGTCACTGCCGACGCCACCAACCTGGCCAAGGGAACCTATCAAGGCGCCGTTACGCTGACTACTGCCGTCGGCGTGGAAACGCAGATTCCAGTCACGTTTACGGTAACCGCTCCGAGTGGCCCGGTTACCATCACCCCATCCACGCTCGCATTTGCTTATACCCTGGGTGGAGCGCTGCCGGCGGCGCAGAGCCTGCAGATCACCGGCACGCAGAGTTTCACGGCCGGCGCCAGCACCAGCGGCGGAGGCACGTGGCTGGCGGTGACCCCGGCGTCGGGAACCGGGAACGCCGCATTAAGTGTGTCCGTCAATCCGGCCAATCTCTCTGCCGGCGCGTATAACGGGACGATTACCGTGACTCCCACGGGCGGTTTGGCGCAGACCGTCGCCGTGACGCTGACCGTCGCGGTAGCGGGATCGCTGACCCTCACGTCAAGCCCGCCGGTGTTCACCTACACCGTCGGCGAAGCTGTTCCGGCCGCGCAGACTTTGTCGGTCGTCTCCACGGGGCAGGCGGTCACATTCACGGTCGCCGCCGCCAGCAGCGGGTGGCTTTCGGTGACACCCACCTCCGCAACCACGCCGGCTAATCTTTCGGTTTCAGTGAATCCCGCGAATCTGGGACCCGGCTCGTATACCGGCTCGGTGGCTCTGAGCGCCGACGGCGGAACACTGCAACTGAACGTTAGCGTCACTCTTACTGTGGTGGCTCCATTCCCGGTCATCGTCGGGGTGGTTAACGCGGCCAGCTACCAGACCGGCGGCATTTCGCCGGGCGAGATCGTAACGGTATTCGGCACTTCGCTGGGGCCTGCCACAGGTGTGTCGGCCGCTATCGACAGCCACGGATACATCGAGACCACCCTCGCCAATGTACAACTGACGTTTAACGGATACCCGGCACCGATATTGTATGTGGGCGCCGGGCAAATCAACGCCATCGCCCCCTATGAACTGGCCGGCGCCTCGGACGTCTCGGTGGAGGCGACGTTTGGCAACGCCCGATCCAATGAGGTGACCTATCCGGTGGTTGCGAGCGCTCCAGGTGTGTTCAGCGACAACGCCACGGGTCAGGGCGGAGGCGCCATTTTGGACGTACACTATAACCTGGTCTCGGCGAGCAACCCGGTGAGCGGCGGCGCGGTGATCCAGATCTTCGCCACGGGACAGGGCCAGACTAAGCCCGGCGGGGTGGACGGGCTGATCGAGCCGTTGACCTTGCCGCTGCCCGCCCCGCTGCTAAGCCCTGGAGTGACGATCGGCGGCGTGACGGCGACGATTCAATACGCCGGCGCGGCGCCTGGCCTGGTGGCTGGCGCGCTACAGATAAACGCATACATTCCCGACGGACTCCCTTCGGGGCCCGCTGCGCTGGTGGTGTCGTTTGGCGGCGTCGATTATAGCCAGCCGGGCATCACGGTAGCGATCCAGTAGGACGACGGGCGGATTCGATATGCAAAGGGCGGGTCCTGGAGGACCCGCGCAGACCGGGAGGTCCGCCCCACGAAACGCCGGGGCTCTGCTAAGATGGTACGTAACCTCCCCGGCATTTCAAAGCTCATGAAATTTGGCGTTATTGTCTTTCCCGGCAGTAATTGCGATCACGACGCCTGGTTTGCGGTGAACCGGAACCTGGGCCATCGGGCTGAATTCATCTGGCACGATTCGGCAAGTCTCGGCGACATCGATGCGGCGATCCTTCCTGGCGGCTTTGCTTATGGCGACTATCTGCGGTGCGGCGCTATCGCCAAGTTCTCGCCGGTGATGGCGGCCGTGCGCAAGTTCGCGGCGGATGGCGGCCTGGTGCTGGGAATCTGCAACGGCTTCCAGATCCTGGTTGAAGCCGGGCTGCTTCCCGGCGCGCTGATGCGCAACCGCAACTTGAAATTCATCTGTCGCGAAGTGCGGCTGCGCACCGAGACGCTGGACTCGCCATTCACCGCCGCGGCGGAGCCGGGCCAGATCCTGCGTATGCCCATCGCCCACGGGGAAGGCTGCTACGTGGCCGACGAGCGCACGCTCGACGAACTGGAGGCCGAGGACCGCGTCGCCTTCCGCTACGTGGATAACCCCAACGGCTCCATGCGGGACATTGCCGGGGTCCTAAATGCCCGGCGCAACGTGATGGGCATGATGCCGCATCCCGAGCGGGCCACCGAGCCGCTGATGGGGTCGAGCGACGGATTGGTGGTCTTCCGGTCCATGCTGATAGCCGGGGTGACAGCCGCGGCGATGGCTGGCGAGCCGGCGGCGCTGCGGATATGAGCGCGGTCGCCATCACTCCCGATCTCATCGCCCAGCACCAGCTCACCGCTTCTGAATACGACAAGATCGTGGAGATTCTGGGCCGCGAGCCGAGTTATACCGAACTGGGCGTGTTCAGCGTGATGTGGAGCGAACACTGCTCCTACAAGAGCTCGCGCCTGCACCTGAAGAAGCTGCCCACGCGCGGCAAGCTGGTGGTGCAGGGTCCCGGCGAGAACGCGGGCATTATCGATGTGGGCGGCGGCTATGTGATCGCGTTCAAGATCGAATCGCACAACCACCCCAGCTTCATCGAACCGTTTCAGGGCGCGGCTACAGGAGTGGGCGGCATTCTGCGCGATATTTTCACCATGGGCGCGCGGCCCATCGCGGTGCTCGATTCACTGCGCTTCGGCCCGCTGGACGATCCGCAGAACGGCGCGCGCAACCGCCGCATTCTGGAGGGCGTGGTGGCGGGCATCGCGCATTACGGCAACTGCTTCGGCGTGCCGACGGTGGGCGGCGAGTGCATTTTCGAGGCTTGTTACAACGGGAATCCGCTGGTGAATGTCTTCGCGCTGGGCGTGGCGAAGAAGGAAGACATTTTCTATGCGAGCGCCGCGGGCGTTGGCAACCCGGTGATTTACGTGGGCGCCAAGACCGGCCGCGACGGCATCCACGGCGCGTCCATGGCATCGGCCGAGTTCACGGAAGAATCCAAGCAGAAGCGGCCCAACGTGCAGGTGGGCGACCCATTCTTGGAAAAGCTGCTGCTGGAGGCGTGCCTGGAAGCCATGCAGACAGGCGCGATCGTGGCCATACAAGACATGGGCGCGGCGGGGCTCACGTGCTCGACCTGCGAGATGGGCAGCCGCGGCGGCACCGGCATCGAGATCGAATTGGACCTGGTGCCGCAGCGCGAAACCGGCATGACGCCGTACGAAATCATGCTCTCGGAATCGCAGGAGCGCATGCTGCTGGTGGCCGCGAAGGGCAGGGAAGACGAAGTCTTCGAGGTTTTCCGCAAGTGGGGCTTGGATGCCGTGACCATCGGCGCGGTCACGGGAGATGGGTTGCTGCGCGTGAAACAACACGGCGGTACCGTCGCCGAAATCCCCAATCGGGAACTTGCGGATGAAGCGCCGCTTTACGATCGGCCGCATACGGAATCGCCCCCTCGCCCCCTCGCCCCTTCGCCCGCTCGGCCCGTAGCCGATCCAACACAGGCTCTGAAGAAACTACTGGCGTCGTCCGATATTTGCTCCAAGCGGTATATCTGGGAGCAGTACGACTACATGGTCCGCACCAACACCATCGCGGGGCCGGGCGCGGATGCAGCGGTGGTACGCATCAAGGAAAACGGCGTGTCGGTGGCCATGTCGCTGGATGGCAACAGCCGCTACTGCTACCTCTCGCCGCGCGAAGGCGCCATGCTGGCGGTGGCCGAGTGCTGCCGCAACCTCGCGACCGTGGGCGCGCAGCCGGTGGCCGCCACGAATTGCCTGAATTTCGGAAATCCCGAGCGGCCCGAAATCATGGGCCAGCTTGTGGACGCCATCGAGGGCATGTCGGAAGCCTGCCGGTTCTTCGAGACCCCCATCACGGGCGGCAACGTCAGCCTGTATAACGAAACGCTGGGCGATGGCATCTGGCCCACGCCGGTGATCGGCATCGTGGGACTGATGCAGACCGCTGCACCGGTGACGCGCGACTTCAAGGTTCCCGGCCGGCCGATCGTTCTGTTGGGCGGCATTGGCGCATGCGACGAGGTCCATTTCGGCGGTACGCAATATGCGAAGACGATCCTGAACCAGCTTTGGGGCCTGCCTCCGGCGCTCGACATGGACTACGGGAAGCGGGTGCACGACGCCATGCGCGAAATCGTCGCGGCGGGCCTGGCGGAATCGGCGCATGACGTGAGCGACGGCGGTCTGGCGGTGGCCGCCGCGGAATGCTGTCAGGGAGGCGTGGGCGCGGCTTTGCATTTTGAGTCGGACCTGAGCCCAGAGTTTCTGTTGTTCCACGAAGGGCCCTCGCGCATTCTGGTCTCGACGGCAAAGGCGGATGCGGTAGTGGAAATCGCCACGCGGCATGGAGTCGCGGCGCCGCGCGTAGGCATCACCATGAACGGCGGGCTGACTGTCGGCAATCGCGGCGAGGTGCTGGTTTCGGCCACGATCGACAGCCTCAAAGCTGTTTACGAAGAGTCGCTCGAGAAGCAACTACGGTCATAACGGTCTTAAACACGGTCTTAAACAATGTTTGATAAATTCCACGATGAGTGCGGTGTAGTCGCCATTTATGGCCATCCCGAGGCTGCCAAGATGACCTACCTGGGCCTCTACGCGCTGCAGCATCGCGGCCAGGAAAGCGCGGGCATCTGTACCAGCGATGGCGCAGAGATCCACTGCGAAAAGTCGATGGGACACGTGGCGGATATCTTCACCACACGGGTGCTTGACGAACTGCCCGGCAAGCTGGCCATCGGCCACACACGCTACTCCACCGCGGGCGACACGGCGCTGCTGAACGCGCAGCCCTTTTCGGTGGCCTGCAACAAAGGGCGCGTCGCCGTGGCGCACAACGGCAACATTACCAACGCCATGGAATTGCGCGCGGAGCTGGAGCGGCGCGGCTCGATCTTCCAGGCCAACAGCGACACCGAAGTGATCCTGCACCTGGTGGCGCACTCGTCGGAACGCACGCTGGCGGGGGCTTTGCGCGACGCCTTGCTGCAGATCGAGGGCGCCTTCTCGCTGGTGTTCCTGGCCGAGGACCGCGTCATTGTGGCGCGCGACCCGCACGGGTTCCGGCCGCTGGCCGTGGGCCAGATGGAATTGAACGGCCACATCGCCTACGTCTTCGCGTCCGAGACCTGCGCATTCGATCTCATCGGCGCCGTTTATCTGCACGACGTGGAGCCGGGCGAAATGATCATCGTGGGTCCGGAGGGAGTGACTCGCGAGCGCTACGCGCCGGAGCGTCCGCTGGCGCAGTGCGCTTTCGAGCACGTCTATTTCTCGCGCCCGGATTCCATTGTGTTCGGCCGCCCGGTGCAGGAATCGCGGGAGATGCTGGGCCGCCTGCTGGCGCGCGAGCACCCCGCGGATGCGGACGTGGTGGTGCCGGTGCCGGACTCGGGCGTGGCCGCGGCGTTGGGATATTCCGCGGAGTCTGGGCTGCCGTTCCGGCATGGGCTGATCCGCAATCACTACGTGGGCCGCACGTTCATCGAGCCTTCCCAGGCGATTCGCGATTTCGGCGTGAAGCTGAAGCTCAACCCGGTGCGCTACCTGCTGGAGGGCAAGCGCGTGGTGCTGGTGGACGATTCCATCGTACGCGGCACGACCAGCCGCAAGATCGTGCGCATGATGCGGCAGGCGGGCGCGCGCGAGGTGCATTTGCGGATCTCGTGTCCACCTACGGTTTCGCCTTGCTTCTACGGCGTGGATACACCCACCAAGCGCGAACTCATCGCCGCTAATAATAATGTGGAAGGCATCCGGCGATTTGTGGAGGCGGACACGTTGGGGTACCTGTCGCTGGCTTCGCTGCGGGCGGCCGTGGGGGACAGCGAGAAGCATGAGTATTGTTACGCTTGTTATACGGGCAACTATCCGACGGAGTTAGTCAACATCGAGCAGTTGATGCATAGCTCGAAATAGCATTAGAAATGCGAACAGCGGCAAGAGCCACTCACAGTTTTTCCCTGGACCGCGAGATTCTGGCCGAAATCAAGCGCACGCGGGGCGCGCTATCTCAAAGTGAACGGGTGAACCGCTTGCTGCGCCTGGCACTGGATCCGGAGAGGCGCGCGGCGCTCGAGCGGGAGTCCGCAGATTTCTATGCGTCCTCGCCAGCGGACCGGACCGAGCGTCGCGCATTCGAGTCCGCCACCATTGAGTCTTTGGCGCGCGACTGACGCCCGTGCAAAGAACCAGCGTTCCGCCATGATGGTATCGAGATTCCCCTTGAGCACACCATGGTGGGCGGCCGGTGGGTGTTTGAATCGTAGGGGCGAATCGCGTGCCGGTTAGTAGGGGCAGCCGCGGAGTTTGGCCACTCCGCCCCAGAACTGCGCAACGCGCGCCCAGAGGTTGTCCGGCAAGCGCAGCGATGGGTCTTTGCGCTTCAGGGCCTGGACGGTCGCTGCCTGGCAGGAGCCCAGCGTGAAGCGATCGATATCGGGCACGCCTCCGACAGCGGCCGCCAGTACGTTGTAACCATCGGGAGTTGCGGCTCGCGGATTCGCGCCGCGCTCCAGCAGCAATTCGACGAGCGGCGTGTAGCCGTAGCCGGCGGCCATCATCAACGCGGTTTCACCGGAGCGGCCGCGGCTGTCCACCTGCGCGCCACCATCCAGCAGAGCTTGCGCGGCGCCTAACTGGTTCTTGTGGACGGCGTGCATCAGCGGCGTCCAATTGTTCACGCCGCCGCGCAGATTGGGGTCGGCGCCATGGCGGAGCAGGGTTTCGACCGAGAGCACTGCTCCGGCGCGTACGGACCGGATGAGGGCGGTGAGGCCGGCTGCATCTCTTTGATTGGGGTCCGCGGCGTGGGACAAAAGGGCCTCCTGGGCGTGATGTCGCGTGCAGCCCGACAGGAGCAGGACCGGGATCGAGAGCAGCAGTTTTAACGGCGGCATGTCAGCATCATACAGCATTGTGCTTTGCAATGTCAAGTACTCTTTAGCAGGCGTTTTGTGGGGCGGGCAATCCTGCCCGCAGCCGGCTTTCAGCCGGCCTTTGCGACCACGACGAGGCGCCGTGAAAGCAGGAGCCGCCTGAAAGGCGGCTGCGGCCATGATTGGCCGCCCCACGGTGCAACCGAACTGCCGGTATTCTATAAGGGACTATCTGTATGATGTACTAGCGCGTGAAACGGGTCGCCTTGCGGGCCGCGTGGCGCTCCAGCGCCAGCTCGATCAGACGATCCACCAGCGCGGCAAACCCAAGCCCGGTTTGCTCCCACATCTTGGGAAACATGCTGATGGAGGTGAAGCCCGGGATGGC
>Ga0187887_10002720_pt1 | contig 14009 bp, 14 predicted proteins | sample June2016WEW_7_10_FD_132977 | JGI IMG/M metagenome (GOLD analysis project Ga0187887, IMG submission 132977) | Peatland microbial communities from SPRUCE experiment site at the Marcell Experimental Forest, Minnesota, USA - June2016WEW_7_10 | ecosystem: Environmental > Terrestrial > Soil >...
ACGCATTGTTCGATACGGTGTTGCCGTCGCTACGGCCTCTGATCCGCACGCCTTGCGCGACATGGGTAAAGTAATTTCCGGTGATTTCGATCCCGGAGCTCGAATCGACGTAAATCGCGGCGGTGGTGATGAGCGTGCCATTCCGGGCATTGGTCGCCGCATCTGAGAACTTAAGACCTTGGATCGAAATGTTTTCAGCATCAAAAACGTTGATGATGCTCAAAGTGCCGGAAACGACCGCACCGGCACCATCAAAGCCGGCGAGCGCCTTGAAGTGCAATATGCCGGTCGCTTGATCGAAATACCACTCGCCCGGCTGGTCGAGCAGAAAGTGTGAGCCGGCTATGAAATAGCGGCTTCCTGGCCCAATATAGTGAGTGGCGGGTTTGTCGAAAGTGATGACGCATGTGGCTGTATCGACCGCGGCGATCTTTAGGACATAGCTTTCCCGGCTCTTGGCATCGAATAGGGTCACTGTTTGCCCGGTAACTGGCTCATGTCCGGCGAAAAAATCGGCCGGACGGTACGCCATCTGCTTCAATGGATTGCCGCCGCTCGGCAGCGGTTGAGCCCATAGCCAGCCGCCTTGAATTGGTTCGTCGGCTACCTTGCTTGGATATCGCGCCAGCGTTTGTCGTTGGCCATTGACAACAAGCTGTCCGACATCCGTGGTCGCTAGCCGAGTGCTCCAGATTCCGTTTGAATCAACGCTCCAGCTGGAAGCTGGGATAGCCGAACCGCCGCTGATGACGGGATTTGTACCCGGATATGCGGTGATCGTGTCGTCGGAATTGGCACCGGTAAGCGTAAGGCCTCTTCCGTTGAGATAATGAGTGCCGCCGAGGATATATGCCGTATCAGCTGCGGCATTGGCCGCCATAGCTCTAATGGCGGCCTCGATCGTTGCGAATGGAGAATTTGGGGTACGTCCCGACGCAGCATCGCTGCCAAGCGTGGAAACGTAAAACTCGGCCATGCCCCACCCGCGTCTCGATACAGTTAATCCGGAACTTGGTGACGGCGTGAAGGGAGATAAGGTCGCGTATCGTGGGGCGGTTCGACGCCTCCACTCCTCCCCCCAAAGTCAATATCCCCGACCTAGGAGAATGATATTATAGTTAATTAGTCCCGACCAGGGACATTTTCCGGCGCGAGGACGGGGTTTTCCGCGCAATGGCGGGGTCTTTAGGACGGCGGAGCGCGAGCGCCGTTCGGGGGTCTCTTGGAGCGCGATGTCGCGGGCTAATTTGGTGGTCATGCCCAAAAACTGAGCAATGATCAGTTCTTTAGGGTGTTTGTTGATCGAGGATGATCGTCTATGGCGCCGGCTCAATCAAAATAATAAAATCGACATCGATGGGAGTTCGACGTCTACGGGAGCCTGACGTGGAGACTTTCGTAATTTGGACTTTGATTATACTTGGTCCTTCCGTAGCCGCGCTCGCCTGGCTTGCTTGGCATTCGAATGCATCGAAGAATCGCGATGAATTCGGAGACGTAGAATAGACGTTCTGGGTCGATCAACCCGAACAGTTCGCAGTGCCACGATAGCTGATACTCCGGAAACGATCGCGATGGCGGCAACGAACGCCTAATAGGCGTTGATGTAAGCGCGTCTTGAAAACAGCGTAAGCAGAACGATCTTCATGTCGAGAAGAAACGACCAATTGTCGATATAGAATAAATCATGTTCGACGCGTCGCTGCATCTTCTCCAGCGTGTCGGTCACACCACGGTGGCCATTCACTTGCGCCCAGCCTGTGATACCAGGCTTAATGTTATGTCGCCGTGAAAACGGCAAAATTCGTCCTTCAAACATCTCGTTGTGCGCGGTCGCGTGGGGGCGTGGGCCGACAATCGACATGTTGCCGATGAGCACGTTGAACAGCTGAGGAAGTTCGTCGATATTGGTGCTGCGCAGCAGGCGCCCGATGTGGGTGACACGCGCATCCTTGGGCTTTGCCTGAACAAAGCAATCATCGTCCGTTACGAACATTGTCCGGAATTTGGCAACGTCAATGGTGGTATTGTTGTAACCGTGACGCTTTTGCCAGAAGATCACATTCCCGCGTGATTCCAGTTTTATTGCGATCGCAACGATTGCAAAGAGTGGCGCTAATAGAACCAGTCCTACGGTCGCTACGACGATGTCGAAAGCCCTCTTAATGGCCCGATCCAGCAAAGATAGCGGTGGCCGCGATACCTGAAGTGTCTTTAGGTCGCCCATTTCGGCTATTCGCGACGTGCCCAGAACATTGATGCTGCCCAGCGGCACAATGTGAACGTTGACTGGCAGCTCCGAAAGGAGACGAGCCAGTTCCGGCGCGGCAGGGAACTCCTTATGAGACGCAAGGATGACGATGTCGTCGGGATTGGCCGATCGGCAATATTTGATCATCCGGTGGATGGAATTGGTGTCCACCATAGCGCCGGCATCATGGCCAGCATCGGCGGTCTGGTATTCCGGAAACGGCAGCGATCCGACACTTTGGATTCCCGTCGTTCGTACCAAATCGGCGAATTGCGACCGATAATGCTCGTTGCCGATCAAAACGACGTGGCGCGCCTCGACCAACCCGGACTGCGTCGCCGACTGCAACCAAAAGTATGAGATCGTGCGTGTTAAGCAGACGCCGATGCTGACCGCGACGACTTGAAAAATGAATGCGCCGCGAGAATAGTCCTCGCTGATTTTCAGCAGAAAAAGCATGGACAGAAAAAATGAGAATGCAAGAGCCACCGCTCCAATGCCATTCCACAGCAGCACGTGTAGCGGCTGACGCTGGATCGCAGTGAAGTGTCGAAAACCAATCGAGATAATGCACACCAGTGTGGCGATGAAGAGCGCGGCCGGAACATAGGCGTCGGGCTGCAGGAGGAGAGGCGTATATCGATAGAACGCGCTCGAAAGATAGGCAGCTGATGCGACGCCTAGAAATTCCAAAAGCAGGATTTTCGCGTGAAAAGTAGCAAACCGCTTCGGCTTTGCCGAAAACGGTTGCGCTGCGCCTAATATGCGAGCACTTGCCCGGATCTCAGAAGAGTCACTGCTTACGGACATGGCTACTTACGCGACCCAGTGGGACGTATCCTAGTGGCGGGCATTGCAGGCATTTGTGCCAATATGTCGTTTATTCTTAGGGACGCCCAATTTCAAGCCGCCAGTGAGGCGGGAGCGGCCATTACGGTGCTTAGGTTAACTCCAGAGCCAAACCGACTAACATAGCAAAGTGTGTTATTTCAAATACTTAGTTCGAATGCGCGCATTGAATTGATGGCGTCTATATCGAAAGTTATAGGTCTGGAACACCGCCAGCTTTGCACAGGCGAGCTCACCACCGATGGCAGCATCGCGAATTCACAGGGGCTCTTGGTTGTGTGGAAAAAATGCCCGGATCTGATATTAACCAAGGCCAATGGGTCGCTGGGGGGCGCGTTATGGTCATCATCGAGCGGGACAAATGGTACTTTCTCGCTGAATGCGGAAACTGTGGCCGCGAAACTGTCCTTGGCGAATCGCCGGGTCCGCAACAAATTGCAAAACCAACGATTGGAACCTTCTCACAGGAATGCCCGCATTGCGGTCACAAACAGACTATTACACCTGAACAAGTTCAAACGTCTCAGGGAATATACATTTAACGACCAGAGGTCCCTCTTCAGTGGGACGGCAAGAGCTCAACGATCAATCGATTGTTCTTTCGTTTTCACGGTCCCGCAGTGGCTCGACCTACTCCGCGCACAACCAACTGCATCGGCGCTCACCACCGCTACCCGCCAGCGAGTGGGACTGACCGTATCTTCCCGCAACTTAAAAAGTGCGATCTCTCGGCGTTTTGAGCCAGTGGGGGTGGCGATATACTGAACCGGTCTGAACTCTGGTGCGGCGCGCATTAAGTCATCCATCTCGGCGGCCGGCAAGCAATGCAGGAGACAAAGCTCGACGACCAAGAGCGGCGATATGCTCTAATGTTGCAGCGTGTGGCGATCGGGCGAAGGGTAAGGAGGCTACGTACCAGTGGTACCTGTTTCGAATTATTGCCGCATGCGCTCTGGAGCGGTCATCTCCTTAGGCACCCTGATTTCGCTCATCCTACTACTATGCTTTGGACGGTTGTTTGGATGGGATGCGACCTGGCGCGCTTTTGGCGTTACTCCCTTGCAGCCCCCGTTCTTCGACATGCATGTAATTCTGGACTACGCCTCATGCGCGGCGAAAGGATTTGATGCGTATGTTCCCCATTCCTGCAATCAGGACAATTTCAATATTCCGCCGATCTGGCTGCGGCTCGGCTATCTCGGATTTGATGGGACCTATTCGAATTGGTTCTCGATCACGATAATAGCCGCCGCGCTTGCGGTGCTGGTCGCTTTGCTCAAGGGACGGTCCGCCGGCAATGGAGTCCTCGCACTGGCGGCTATTTTGTCGCCTTCGGTGATGATGGGCGTTGAGCGCGGCAATCTCGATTTGTTGATATTGGCGCTCGTGGGAGCGGCGGCATTAATATACGACGAGCGAAGCGTGGGACGAATTTCCTGGGCAGCCGCGGTAATCAGCGCCGCAAGTGCGTTGAAACTGTTTCCGATGTTTTGCGTCGCCATCGGAGTTCGTTGCAACCGGCGTGCGCTTTTATTTGTAAGCGTCGTGTCTGTACTTTCGCTGGTCTATCTGGCCGCCATTTTCGATGACGTCATAAGCATTCGCCGTAACGTGCCGACGACCTTCATTTTGTCGTATGGATACAAGGCTTTCTTTCTTGGGCTGGATCATTTGCGGACCGAAGCGGGACTTAAAGCATTCGATCTAGCTGACACGTGGCTGCCGATCACCGCAGCCATCTTTACCCTTATATTGTCTGCCGCAACGGCAGTGAGTAGTTTCCGCCGTGGGCGATCGTTCTGTAAGATCACGGGTGGCGTCGCCGGCACAGCGTTTCTATTTGGCGGTGGAATTTACTGTGGGACGTTTTTTTTGGGGACGAATTTCATTTACCGGCTGATGTTTTTGCTTCTGTGTCTGCCGCAGTTTCAAGATTGGCGAAGCGGGAAATCGGAAAGAGGGGCCCAGCTAGTCGAGCGGGTTCTTTACGCTACCGTGTTATCTACGCTGTGGTTGAATGGAAATGCGACTGGACATTCGAGTTTCTTGTTGGTGCCGCAGCTCATCAATTGGCTATTATTCTTTGGACTTGCAGTGGCGCTGATGTCCGCTTTTTTGAACGGCTTGCTCTCCAAGGCCCTCCAGGGAGGTTAGCCGTCACATGCCCTTGCGAAGGAGTTCGGGGTTTCGTAAATCGCGGGATGAATTGGCATTAAAATTGCGCGAATTTTTACCCATTGGTCTAAGGAGATTGCAGCAAAATTCGCCTAAAACGGCAGCCAATGAACTTGCAGGTGCCCCATGCGCGTCTTCTTTGACTACACAAACCACGACGAATCGCTCTATGACTATAAGGGGAATGAGTTCCCGAGCGATCACGCCGCGATCGAGTTCGCAGAAGAGATGGTGAATTTTCTGCGGGATAGCCTCACCGGCGCGTGGAATGGCTGGTCCATCGAGGTGCGTGCCGCGGATGGCAAAGCAATATCTTCGCTGCCAGTCGGCAACTCCACGCCAATAGTGGCCTAAGGACTATCGCCCCAGCACAAAATGCGAACGGTAGGCAAGTTTACCTTATATTACCCAGACAAAGTGCAGGGCGCTGTGCGCAAGGTAACCTAGCAGCGCTAACCAAATAAGCGTGAGCGTGAATCCCAGGCCAATGATCGCGATTGCCCAGCGGTCAAAGGTACTCGCGTTCTCGCTGGAGCGGTCGTTATCGTCGTTTCTTGCAAGCATTGGCTTTCACAATGTGATTTGCAGATTATCCCGTAAGCAATCATCAAAGATAGTCAAAGCCGAATTTAATAAACCATTAACGGTGAAATCCGCTATGCGCTCCAGCCCAAGTGACTGATAACCCCTTCATCTGGAGGATTCTCCAGCGACGGAGGAATTGTCTCGGCCGATAAACTTCTTGATCGCCGGACATTGGACAACAGCCGGGCACCACGCCGCCTTCTAGCTGGCGGGAATCGCGTTATGGCGGAGGGTATTTTGGCGCGGCTGGAGATTTTCAGCGGACGATAGGGGTCCCATTTGAGCGTCTGAAAAAAAGGAGGATACGGTAGGGGGTCGAGGCTCTTTTTTTCGGCGATGATGAAACCGCTCAGCACCGCGAAAAATCCTTAAACCGCGTCGGCGACAGTTCGGTATAGCGCACGGTGCGCTGAATGTTGCGAGGGCCTATAGGCTTGGAGGCTGCCCCTCTTCTCAAAAGCTACGTCCGTGCCAAGGCACTCGGCAAAGGGGCTAACGAAAGAGACCGTCGACTGAAGCGGCCATCACTCGGGAGAATATCGAGACCGATTGTCGTGACAGCTTGCATGGCTAGCTCCTCCGAATCGTGGGACCCTTATCGGCGCCTCCATCTTTTGTACTCTCGTGCCGGTGGAGGAGCCGCCCACTGCATCAAAAGCGGCCTCACACACCGCAGCAACCGCGCCTTTTTCCTCAGGCTAAACGACCGCGGAGGCCAAGTACGCTAAGGACGGGGCGAATTACGGTCACCGCGCCAGCGGCAAGCAAGTCAAAAGTATTATGACCAAGTCGATCGACGAAATTTTTGGCAGAAATCAAGCGCAGTAATTGCTGATGATTTTTCATAAAAAAGTCAAAACCAGTTTCATCCCCACCGGCGATAGAGAGCCAATCGGAAGCCAATTTTGATCCTCGAACAGACGAAGGGCCATCTTCCATAAAATTCCAAGCACGGTTCTTGACGATAATTCCACATCCCCAGTCTGTGTCGACAGTGCAGTAGTCGAAATCATCGCGAGCAAGTACAAAATCCAAATAGGCTTTGTAAGAGACGCCGGCCCAGTCACCCTGTATCCATGTCGGCGAAACAAATGATTCAGAAGGCGGCAAACAATCATGAACTACCAGAACCCCACCGTCTCGGAGCAAGTCAAAAGCACAAGTCAAGTCACGGATAGCGCAATCATAAGTATGAAATCCATCAACTAAACAAATATCAATTCTATTAGAATCGATTTCCAATGTGCCGAGCGCTGGACGAATATCAAAATTGTCGATCTGGAAATCGATAGGAAGGCCGTCGTCGAAATTGTCAGGACAATTGTACATCAATCGACGCGACGTATTAAAACGCCACCGCATAATATCACAATAATACTGCCCGGTTGTGCTCGTGCATAATTCAAGATAGTTTGTGAAATTCCGGCTTTTGGAAATGACATGAACTATATCCGTTTTGGTTAAAACCCATCTTCGGTCGGCCTGTAAAAGAACCCTTCGCCATAGATGACAAGACAGCTTCTTGAACTCTGGTCCGAAGCGCCCATCGAAAATGGACCACCCCGAAGAACTTGCGACATTACCCCGAGATCGCACGGCGCCCCATCCCCTTTCAGTTCTCATCTTACCAAATCGGGCATGGCCGGGCTAGCGATCATCGTGTTCAGGCGCCGATAGGTCGAATTTGCATAAAAATGTAAGAACACCGAATATAGATCACCGATAATGTAACTCAAGTCGCAAATTTTCTTATCAAGCCAATCGGCAGAACTACTAATGACCAACTCTGTCATTTCGGTCGAGAATGTTTCGAAATGCTATTTGGTCGGCCATCAATCCGCTCAGCGTGAAAGGTACAATTCCTTTCGTGATCTTATCGGACTTGAAGCTCGAAAGTTCGGACGCAAAGTCGGCGAGCTGACTCGCGGACAGAACATTGTAGAAGGAGATGACGTAGAGGAATTTTGGGCCCTCAAGGACGTGAATCTAGAGGTTAATCGAGGTGACGTTCTTGGTGTCGTCGGTCGCAACGGTTCCGGCAAGAGCACGCTTCTCAAGATTCTTAGCAGGATCACCGAACCCACCCAAGGGCGAATTAAAATACGAGGGCGCGTCGCAAGCCTTCTTGAAGTAGGCACCGGCTTTCATCCTGAGCTCACTGGCCGTGAGAACATCTTTCTCAATGGCGCGATACTTGGAATGACTCAAAATGATATCCGAACAAGACTCGATGAAATTGTTGCCTTTGCCGAAGTGGAGCGGTTTCTGGACACGCCGGTTAAGCGCTATTCATCCGGCATGTATGTACGACTGGCATTTGCCGTCGCAGCACACCTGGAGCCGGAGATAGTGCTAGTCGATGAGGTTTTGGCAGTAGGTGATGCGGCGTTTCAAAGAAAATGTCTTCAAAAATTGGAATCCGTTGCGGCTGGGGAGGGCCGAACCGTGATTTTCATTAGTCACAACACCAGCGCGTTACTTACCCTTTGCGAGCGCGGAGTACTTCTTAAGAACGGATCTGTCGCATTGGACGGAAAGATCGATGATGTTCTAAAACAATACACGTCGCTACATGAGGTTTATAGTGGCGGCGACCTTGGCAAGCAAATGACGACGCCGTCAATCACGGCCGTGTCGATGGATCGTGAGGCACTAAATGTCGGCGATTTAGTCGTTGATATCAGTTTCGAGTCGCCGTTTCCTTTGGATTCAATTGTTGCATCATTCGCGATAAACACGAGCTTTGGAAGCCCAGTCTTTGGATCTAGATTTTCTGGTCAAGAAAAAGAGGATTTAGAAGAAGGCTTCCGATCTGGGGTCATACGTTTCGTGGTGCGCCAGATGCCACTTGTCGGTGGTCTCTACACCATCTCCGTTAGGCTTGGAGATGGACAGACGACATATGACCGTCGATGGGATGTCCTTGCTTTTGAATTCGGAGCCAAACTCCAATCGGCGTCGGAACCTTCAAAAATTACGGTCGGTCATATGCAATGGCCGGTTAGTTGGCAGGTCTCATGGGAGGATCCATGCTCTACGTGATATTATTTGGAGAGACATTGGGCCGCTGGCGTCGCCGGCGCACTTCGGTATGCCCCCAACAGCGACCGACTCGCTGCGTCGCGGTAAGCGCCGTTCAGGGCCCAGACGGACGTCGCGACCCTTCTTGAGGAAGGTGATCTGGGATAGCTTTGGTGTCGCCCTAGGAGTTCGCTATGAAGCTTTCCCGTAGACAGTTGCTACATTTGGCAGAGAGTGATTCGCAAGTGCCGCCGCTGTCCTACACTTCCGCAATTCACGCTAGCGGTTCGAATCTTTGTGTGCCTGATGGGTTGGTCGTTGTCTGAGTGCCTCGTTCAGCCCAACCCGTCCCATTTCAGATTTGGGTCAATTTCTGCCGCACGCACCCGCAGCAAAAGCAGCGATAAAGCGCCGTGTGAAGCCGGCCGGAAATGAGATCAGCAATGAACTGATCATCGGAGGTTCCAAAGCTCAGCGCTTAGCCGCGGTGACGCGGGCGGCACTGCTGGACTCGCTATTGTCTGCTTAGCGCATACAGCGGAATTTAAAGCCGGCGTAATCCGGCACATTCAATCTGCAGGCAGACCAATGCGGCAACAAAAGCCGCAGTGATGATTGCGATCAAAACTTATAATCGAGCGTGCCGCGGACGATCTGAGACTCTGCGCGGTTGCTGATTGTAACCGACGATCCTGCGGTTCCAGGAAGAACGACCGGTTGTGTTTCCGTATAGGATGACCTGCCAAGGTCGACGTAGAGATATTCGACACCAACAATCCAATTGGTCGTTAGACCGTAATTTAGGCCCGCACCCGCCGCCCAACCGACATCCGTCGAGGTGTTCGAGCCGGTTGCAAAATATGGTCCAGCCGGGATGTTGAAACTTCCCGACGTAGCAACCTGACCGTAGGCCAAACCGCCGGTCCCATAGATCAACCAGTTATTTTGCGCATAGCCTAGCTTGGCACGCAGGGTGCCGAACCAATTGATGTCTTCGCTGTTAAATTGGCTTGAAGGGAAAAATCCGCCGGGCGACACCGTGTTAGTCGCCGAGGCTTTCATCCCCGAACCCTGGAAATCGGTAACGAGCCCCGCCACCCAATTGGGATTCATCATCCAGTTGAAGCCGATTTGACCGCCGCCGATCACGCCACTCGGCTTAAGATCTGGAGTAACGTTGCCGCCGGCCGCGAAATAACCGGCGAAACCCACGCCGGCGCCCGGATCGACGAAGGACAGGCCGGGGTCACTCTTAGAGCCCCAGCCATAGCCGACGTTACCGCCGACGTACCATCCGGCCCAATTGTAAGCCAATGGTTGTGGCTGGATCGGCGCCTTGAATGGCAAGTCAGCCGCACATGCCAAATGGCCGCCACCAAGGCTGAATGTCACGGCCAGCAGGCTGAGCAATTTGCAGCGCACGGTTTCACTCCTTGAGCTAACGGTCACTCGCGGGCCGCATCAGTGGCATAGCAGACACAACACATGGTAAATGAATTGCGTTAACGCTTCAATCCTACAGCAATTCTTGGTCTGCTGTGGCATTTTTGCAACAAATCCCAGGGGCCCGCTAAGGTAACCTTAGCCAAGCTCAACTCCGGCGGCGTGTTGTCTAAAGGGCGCCATGCCTTTATCAACGGCAGCCCCAACGAATTTCGACGAGGCAGGGACTTGTCGAGCTTCAGTCGCCGTGCTGGCCGCGCTCCTCGTCGCAAAAAAGAGCGTCGAACGAATAGGCGTTCGCTTTCCTTCGTTTTGGCATCGCTGCTGATCCTCATAGTCCGCTCGATCCCAGCATCCGCGCAGACGCCCGCGGTGCCCCACGCTGTGCCGGAATCTGACAATCCGATCTGCCCCATGATTCAGTCGGCAGCGCGAGCAAACAAACTGCCAGTTGCGTTTCTTGCGCGTCTAATTTGGGTGGAAAGTCGCTTCAAGCCTGATGAGATTGGACCATTGACCCGCACCGGAGAGCGCGCACTCGGTATTGCCCAATTCATGCCCGGCACGGCTTTAGAACACCATTTGTTTGCGCCCTTCGATCCAGTCGAGGCGCTGCCGAAATCGGGTGAATTTCTGGCCGAACTGCGCGACCAGTTCGGAAATTTGGGGCTCGCCGCGGCTGCCTATAATGCGGGTCCGCAGCGCGTACGTGACTTCATTGCGGGATTGCGCGACCTGCCGATGGAGACCCGCAACTATGTACTGGTAATCACCGGCCGCTCAGTCGAAAGTTGGTCGAAGCCGGGCAACGAACAATCCAACGAAGCGTTGCCGAGTGAGCCGCACACGGACCTCGACCCGGACGGTTGCCCACAGGTCATGTCGCTCCTGCCGTCGGTGGCGGAAGCGGAGAAGCGCAAAGTTCCGAGTTGGTGCAGCCATCTCCAGCACCCCAGCGTGAATATGTGCGGGCCAGTCCATCAAGAGGTGTGGGCGATAAACTCATTCAGTTTACCGAAATCGAGATATCACTCACTTGTCCTAAAGCATCATCGTGCTGATACGGTTCACCCGCCTGGGGTCACTGTTCTTCAATAGGGCTCTTGGCTCGGTTGCGGTGAGACTGCGAAATTGTGACTCCGCAACTTACTGGTGAATATTTTGTCATATTTTCAGCGTACTTTGGATGCAATAGCCCCTCGCCATTATGTGCCGATGAAAGCCGCGCGATTGAACGCCTCTGGGCGCGATGCTATTAATCAACGATCAATAACGTTTCGGAAGTCAGCGTGTCCCCAAAGTTTGTGAAGGACATCAATTACCAATTAAGCGTAACAAGTACGGGCCAAGACCGAAACCAAAGGTCTCGCATGCGCGTATTGGTTATTGAAGACGATATTTCCACAGCGCAGTCGATAGAGTTGATGCTCAAATCCGAGAGCGTCAACGTCCTTACGACCAATCTCGGCAAGGAAGGAATCGATCTCGGCAAGATCTATGACTACGACATTATCCTGCTCGATCTAAATCTCCCGGATATGTCGGGCTTCGAGGTGCTCAGCAGCCTTCGTGTCGCGAGGGTGAAGACGCCGGCTTTGATCCTCTCCGGATCGGACGAGATCGAGGATAAGGTCAAAGGCCTCGGCCTTGGCGCGGACGACTACATGACCAAACCTTTCCACAAGGACGAGCTGGTCGCGCGTATCCACGCCATCGTGCGTCGCTCCCGGGGTCAAGCCCAGTCCGTCATCCAGACCGGCGATCTTGTCGTTAACCTCGACACCAAGATTGTCGAGGTGAGTGGGGCGCGCATACATCTGAGCGACAAGGAGTACCAGACGCTGGAACTCCTGAGCCTACGCAAAGGCGCGACGCTGGCCAGGCAGACCTTTCTCAATCATCTCTACGGCGGCATCGACGAGCCGGGGCTGAAAAGTATCGACGTCTTCATCTGCAACCTGCGCAAAAAGCTCGCCGATGCCTCGAACGGCAAGAACTACATCGAAACGGAGCCGGGCCGCGGCTATGTGCTCCGAGAACCGGCGGACGTAGGGAAGCTCACCCGGAATTCAGGTAGCCACGAGTTCTTCGACGCGATTGCTAATCTCCACGCGCGCGTTGCCGGTGCCAAGTTGTCGGACCCAGCGATAAAATCCGAGAAATAGGCCGGCGTCGGCGGGACAAAAATCAACCGATGCCCGCCGGTTCAAATGCCTGCAGCTGCGCTCCCACTTGGTCGCCGATGGGTTGGACGATGTTGGTTTACCAGCCGGCGCGACCGGTCCTTCGGCCCCTGTGACGTTTAGCAATTTGATGTGACTAATCACCCCGAAAACTGTAGCCTCCCATTAGCGAACGGGTGGGGGCGATGCAGAAATTTACAGAACCAGGAAAATGGTACTTCGCGGTCAATTGTTCGGCTTGCCAAAAGGCGATTCCGCTTGCTGAGGCACCATCGCCGGAGGAAAAGCCGGACCCCCTCCAGTATCGGACGATGTGGAATGTGCGATGTCCGCATTGCGAACATAAAGCGGCCTATGCCCCGCCGCAGATGTCGCGCCGGCTAGTTTCGTAGATGGAAATGAAATCTGCCATAACCATAACCATGACCGTGACCGTGACCGTGACCAGACCAAAACGCGATCCTCGCTGATGAACGAAGCCGACTGATGCTTCGATGTGCGGGCCGAGTTGGACGCCCGGGGCAGGCGATGTAAATCGCAGCCGGGAAGAGGGAGCCTGCGTATGAGGAAGCCTTCAGTTCGCGTTGCAGACTACCCCGAACTGCCGGTGCAACTCCTCTAAGAGGCGCCGGCCTCCGGCCAGCAATTCCGCGTCTCGCAAACGATTCCTGCCGCCGCAGGATCAGGGACCGCGTCTCAATGGGGTTGCGATCGTCAAGCCAATAAGCCCCGCCTTCGACTTGCGTTCGACGCGGCGTGGCTTGAAACGGGCCTCCTGTGCGCGGCCTGCCAGGCGCCCCTCCGCTCGGTCCGCCCGCTCACCCGCGCCATTCCCCAATCCCATACAAAAAACGTTGATCAGGACGCGTTTAAAAAAGGCGGGTCCGTGACCCGCGCCTGCGGCTAACGCCCCGTCAGACCTCACGAAAAACCATGCTGGCGTGAAGCGATCAGTTAAACCCGGTGGATAAGAACCAACGGTATATCGTAAGATATATATCTTCAAAATTCTTGACGGGTCATAATGGAGAGTGGTCGGTTACCGTCGATTCTGGGGTTCGAAGGAAATTCGGTCGTGGGGCGTGAGAGAGACTCTCAAAGCTAGGGGTTGGCGGATGTATAAGGGCTTCACGGCAACGATCTTTACGGTGTTGATATCTCTGGCGATTCCGGAAGCCGCCTACGCTTCTTCTGTCACAGTCGATGGCAGCTATACTATTTCGTACACGGCGACCAAGGGGAATGGACCAACGGACACTGGAGACCTGGGCACAAAGGTTTCCGGTAGTACCTATGATTTCACGGAAAGCCTCACCCCGGGCGTCACGACGGCACAGACGAATTTCATCTCCGTGGCGCCAGCCGGCTCATGCGGATGGGGTTGCGGAATGGCCAATACGGCAACCGGAACTGTGTCAGTGGTCTTCACTTTCTCGCTGCCGACGGGGGCGACCGGCACCTTTACCGAGACCGGGGCCTACATGGCTGATTACCAAAACGAT